>WNGB01000093.1_pt1 | contig 145227 bp, 147 predicted proteins | sample 5400681 | NCBI WGS metagenome assembly WNGB01 (sample SAMN13153367, study PRJNA577476) | soil metagenome | isolation source: 115 cm soil or saprolite under grassland replicate 2 | place: USA:California | collected 2016-06-15
ACCAATCGCGCGCCGAAGGCGCGCCCCGAGCGCGAGCGAAGCGAAGCGAATGTGATGAAGGAGGGCCTCCCGCGGAGGGAAACTCCGCGCGTCTTCGAGAGACGAAGGGAGGCCCAGAGGCAATGTTGTACGTCGGATTGGATCTCAGTCGCAAGCGTCTTGATTGGCAGGCGCTCGATCTCGGCGGCGAGCGGGTAGCGGTTGGCGCGGTGCCACCGGACCGCGATGGGCTGGCGAAGCTCGGGCAACGACTGGACGATGCGCCGGTGCTGGCGGTGATCGAGTCGATGAGCGGCGCCCGGTTCGTGCACGACCAGCTCGAGCGCGCCGGCTGGGACGTGCGGATCGCGGACGCTGTCAAGGCGCGCGGGCTAGCGCCGCTGGCCTGCAAGACGGACAAGATCGACTGCTGGGTGCTGGCCGAGCTCGCGCGGCTCAACCTGATCCCCGAGATCTGGCTGCCCGACCCGGAGGTGCGGGCCGAGCGGGAACGGGCGCGCTTCCGGCTGCACCTGGTCAAGCACCGAAGCAGCCTGAAGAACCGTGTCCACTCGATCCTCTTCCAGCACGGCGTCCCGAACCCGCACAGCGACCTGTTCGGCGCCGGCGGCCGCCGGCTGCTCGAACGGCTGGCCCTGCCCGAACCGTGGAGAGCGACGCTCGAAGCGAGCCTCGCCCTGATCGACACGCTCGACAAGCAGATCCACGCCTGCGAGCGCGAGCTGCGCCGGCTCGGCGCCGACCACCCCTACATCCCGCTGCTCGTCACCTGCCCGGGCATCGCCTGGACGCTCGCCTACACGATCGCGGCCGAGATCGGCGACATCGGCCGCTTCGCCAGCCCGCGCAAGCTGGTCGGCTACACCGGTCTTTGTCCGAAGGTCGAGCAATCCGGGGAGCGTGACCGGCGCGGCCCACTGCGCAAGAACGGGCCCGACTACCTGCGCTGGGCGCTGATCGAAGCCGCCCACACCGCCGGCCGCCATCCCCACTACCAGCCGATCGTCGAGCGGATGCGCGCCCGCCACGGCCGCAAACGCGGCAGCAAGATCGCAGCGATCGAGATCGGCCGCAAGCTCGCCGAGGCGATCTGGCACATGCTCACCACCAATCAACCGTTCGCTCCGGCAGGCGCCCCTTGTCCCTTGGCCGCCGGACGGCCCTGAAGCGAATTGCGCTACCGGAGCGACTCCCACGAACTAATCACCGCAAGGTGCAATAGAGAGATGAGCCTCGAAGCTGACCGTGACGGTCGCCGTGATCTGCTGCGTCCCGGGCTCGATCGGCGTCGCAGGCGCCGACGCACGATCTGACATGGGCACCGGCTCGTTCGACCCCTCGACAACGGAGTCGATCTTGCCTACGGAGAAGTGCCCGGCCTCGCCGAGCGCCTCCGCCTTCGTGCGCGCGTCGGCAACGGCCTCCTTCAATGCGGCCCGGTAGAGCGCATCCGTGTCGACGCGCGAGAGCGACGGCCCGGAAACGTTGTTCGCACCGGCGGCGACGGCCGCGTCGATCACGGCGCCCGCGCTGCCGAGGCTGCGGAGGATCGCCGAGACCGCGTTCGACGCCGTGTAGCCGAGGATCTCGTCGCCGCGATCCGTGTAGCGCGGCGAGAGCGAGACCGACTGCGTCTGCACGTCCTTGTCCGCGATGCCGGCTCTTTTCAGCGCGGCGATCACCTTCGTCGCTGCGTCCGCGTTCTGCGCGAGGGCAGCGGCGGCGGTCTTCGCCTCGGTCGTCACGCCGAACGCGAAGGTCGCCGTGTCCGGCACGGCGACGACCGATCCGGTTCCGTTGACCGTGACCGTGCCGGGCTTGGCGTCGACGCCGTGGGCGAGCATCGGCGCTCCGACGCCCGCGAAGAGCGAGGCCGCGAGGAGACCGGCGGCCAGCCAGAGGACGTGGCGCGTCTTCATCTCGTGCCGATATACGCCGTCGGCGAGGATTCCGTCACGCGGCTGCGGCTTCGCCGAGGTAGGCGGCCCAGCTCTGCGGGATCTTCGGCGCGGCGAGACGGATGAAGAGCGAGGGCGACGGCGCGCGCGGCGTCGTGTGCAGCGTCATCGTGATCTCCTCGAGCAGGCGGTTGCCCTTGCGCAGGTTGCACGGCGCGCAGGAGGTGACGACGTTCTCCCACACGGAGTCACCGCCGCGCGAGCGCGGCACGACGTGGTCGAGCGTTAGTCGTCCGGTCGAGCCGCAGTAGGCGCAGCGCCAGCCGTCACGAGCGAAGAGGGCGCGCCGGGAGATCTTCCGCTTCACGGTGCGTGGCACCCGCACGTAGTGCAGCAGCCGGATCACGTGCGGTCGCTGGTATGTCGAGGTGGCAGTTCGAAGAGGCTGATCGTGCTCCTCGAGCACCTCAGCCTTGCCCTTGTAGACCAAAACGTGAGCACGCCGGACCGTGCAGACGTTCAAGGGCTCGTAACTTGCGTTCAGGACGAGAACGTGCTGCACCTCGCCGGAAATGTAGCCCACAGATGGGTCATTGGACACTGACGTTCCAGACGCCCCGCTGGGCGCGCGAGCGCCGGAGAGACAGTGCGAATAGCACGGCCTCGTAGGCGATCGTGCGGTCAGCGGGGCGAGCCGCCCGCGGAGCCGGGCTCCGCCCGGCGGGAGCGAGCGGCGGTCTGGGACGTCAGTGGGCCATCGCCCGCTCGACGGCTTCCTGCTCCTCGGGAGACAGGGCTACCGACGCGCGGCCCTTGTCGAGCTCCTTCACGTAGATCCGTGCGTACTCCCGATCCTGGATGGCGGAGACGATCACGCCGGTGCGGGACGAGTCGAGCAGCGCGACCGACGCCGACTGGTGCCCACCGGTGCCGGAGAGCGCGTCGTAGCGCACGATCGCGGTCTTCGCGACGGCTGTGTCCACGCGCCGGTCGACCCGCGAGAGCCCGGCGGCCACCTCGTCCACCGCCCGGTGCAGATCGTCGATCCGCCCCTGCAGCGAGACGGCGAAGTCGACGAGGTCCTGCTTGCCGCCGCCGAGCAGGACGAGCTGCGACGCCCGCAAACGCCGGAGCACGAGCCACGCCCAGACGGCGAAGGCGAGCGAGAGGACGGCTGCGGAGGCCGCGGCGATCGCGATCCAGCCGGCGGTGCTCGCGCTCATATCTGTCTGTTCGTCGTGATGTCCCTGGGTTCCTGACTCGCTGCTGGCGGTGCGAGGCCGGAGGGCACAGTATGAGAAATACGGGCCCGCAGAGCATCGTGCCGCCAGCGGCGAGAGCCGTCGGCGGAGCCGGGATTCGCACGGCGGGAGCCGACGGCGGTCAGGGGCCTAGGGAGAAGATGACGGGGTATGTCGCGCTGTTGTTCTCCGCCTTTGCCTCGCCCGGCACGAGCCCGGCCGAGACCTTCAGGTTCGTGCGAACACCGAACACTCCCGTGGTGTCGATGTTCGTGAACGTCACGGTCTTCTCCTCACCGGGGTTGATCACGTCGATCGTCTTCTTCTTGATGATCGGCGAACCCTGCTTCTGGATCGTCAGGGTCACCGGGATCTGGACCTCCTGGTTTTCTCCGGTGTCCTTGACGGTCACCTGGAAGGCGAGATTCGTCGACGCGACGACTGTCGTCTCGCTCGAAGTCGACAGAACCGCGCCGCTCGGCAGCGCCTTCACCGAGACCAGGCCCGTGCCGTGGAGGCCGGTCGGCGTGCCGCCGGTCGCGGCGCCGTGGATCCGCTGGAAGAAGATCGCGAACGTCCGCGAGCTGGCGAGATCGGGGTTCTGGACGAAGGTCGAATCGGGAGGCGCGACCCCGTGGATTCCCTGCTGGTCGAGGATCTCCGCGGTCGGCGTCTTGAACAGGTCGTCCCAGACGACGTCGCTCGCCACCAGCCGTTGCGCCTGCTCCGCGAGGAGCGCGCCGGCCTTGTCGGCGTCCTTCGACGACGCGGTCGATCTCAGCGCGTCGGCGAGCCCGCGCACGCCGTTGACGCGGAACTGCAGCGCTTCCACGACGTGCTGGTTCGCCTCGCGTAGGTGCCCGGGCGGGTCGAGCGAGCTCGCGCGGTCGACGTTCTGCTGCTCCTGCTGCGCGAGCCCGTCCAGCTTCCCGATCAGGTCGGCGAGCTTGATGCCCGGGGTCGTCAGGTCGTCGTTCAGCGTGCGGCCGTCCTGCTGCGAGGCCTGCGCGACCGTGCTCACGTCGGTCATGTAGTCCTTGTAGGCCTTCGTCTTCTGGTCGCTCTGGCAGCTCTGGATCCAGAAGACGAGCAGGACGACGACGAGGATCGCCGCCGCAATCAGGCCGACGAGCCGGACGAGCGGGGTCAGGCCGGCCGGAGGCCGGACGGGACGGCGCGGTCCGCGCCCGCCCTGCCGCTGCGGTCGCTGCGGCCGCACCGCGCGCCGGCGCTGGGTCACGTCCTCCTCTTCGGGCTCGTCGAAGAAGTCGAACTCGATGTCGTCGATGTCGCGCTCGCTCATAAGGGCGCCGCCTCGGTGACTCTACCCACGCCCTCGGCCGGAAAAGGACGTGGAACCGTTGCGGAGAAGGGGGGCCGAACGTGGCCCACCCCGTTCTAGCACGCCGTCCCGAGCCACTCTTCCTGGGTCGCTACCGGGCTGTTCACCCGCTCGGCAGCGGCGGGTCCGGCTCAGTGTGGCTCGCGCGCGACGAGCGAACGGGACGCGAGGTGGCAGTCAAGATCGTCCCGAGGCAGGGGAAGTGCGGCTCACGTGCCCGGCGCGAGGCGCAGGCCCTGGCGGCGCTGGAGCATCCCCGCTGCCTGCGCGCCTATGCGTGCGGGCGGGATGCCGAGAGCGTCTACATCGCCTACGAGTACGTCCCCGGGCGAACGCTCCGGGAGGCACTGCGCGCCGGGGAGCTGAGCGACGCGGACGCCGTGGAGACCGCAGCGCAGGCGCTCGAAGGGCTCGCCCACGCGCACGCGCGCGGCATCGTCCACCGCGACGTGAAGCCGGCCAACGTGCTGCTCGCAGACGCCGACCGGGTGTCGGTGCGCCTGCTCGACTTCGGGCTCGCCCGCCTGGCGGAGGCGGACACGCTCACCGCCGCGGGAGACGTGCCGGGGACGCTCGCATACATTCCGCCCGAACGGCTCCAGGGCGAGCCCGCCTCGCCGGCAGGCGACGTCTATTCGGTCGGCGTCCTGCTCCACGAAGCGCTTGCCGGGTGCCATCCCTTCTGGCGCCCCTCGCTTGCGGCGACGGCGGAGGCGATCGCGGACGGCGCGCCGCCGCTTGCCCGGCTCCGGCCGGACCTCCCGCAGCCGCTGCTCGCAGCAGTCGATCGGGCGCTCGCGGTAGACCCGGCGCGCCGTCCCTCGGCGGCGAAGCTCGCCAAGGCACTGCGGCGGTCCCGCGACGGCGGCGCGCGCTCCGCTTCGGTCGACGCGACCTTCGAGCGCTTCGTTCCGCCCCTGCTCGCCGGCATCTACGCAGGCGCCGGCGCGTCGTTGCTTCCGTTCTTTCCGGCGAACTGGCCGGGCGTTCTCGCCGCGCTCGTCGCCGCGATCGCATTCCTGCGCCCGCGTGCCGGCCTGGCGGCCGCCCTCGCAGTCCCGCTACTCCCCCTGGGCAACGTCGCGCTCGCGCTTGCGCTGCTCTACGGCGCCGTCGCGCTCGCATGGCTCGCAGTGCACGCGCGCGAACCGGAAAGGGGATTGCTCGCGCCGCTCGGTGTCTTCCCGGGGCTCCTGCCGCTCGCCTTCCGCGGCGCACGCTCAGCCGCAGTACGCGCACTCGGCACCGCGGGGGCCGTGCTTCTCGGCGCGGCGGCACTCCAGCTGAGGGACGGAGAGGTCGGAATGCGTCTCGCCGGGAGCCGAGCCCCGCTCGCAGCCGCGGAGGCGATCGTCCGGGCCGTCCCGCTCGGACTTGCGCTCGAGGCCTTCTGCCTCGGGCTTGCCTCGCTGCTCCTACCCTGGGCTGCGCGAAAGGGCCGCTGGGGTATCGCGGCCTGGGGCGCCGCCACGATGTCTGTGGCCGTGCTCCCCGTTCCGGCGACGCCGCTCTTAGTCGGCGTCTGGTTGACCTGTGGAGCACTCCTAGCCAGGCCCTCGCGCCACTGACCGCCGACGGCTCCCGGCCGGCAAAGCCGGCCTCCGCCGACGGCTCGCCCCGCCAACCGCGCTCCAGCCGACTGGCCGTATTTCCATACTGTCCCGCCGTCCTACGCACGGCCGGCGGGGCGTCAGAGGCGCGAGGATACTTAGACTGGCTGAGCGCGGGGAAAAGCCCCGCCGGGCCATGCTTCGCAGCATCGAGCAGAAGATCGAGTCGCTCTTCGAGGGCATCTTCGGGCGCGCGTTCCGAACGCACGTCCAGCCCGTCGAGCTCGCGCGCAAGCTCGCCAAGGAGATGGACGACGGCAAGACGGTGTCCGTGTCCCGCGTCTACGTCCCGAACGAGTACTCGATCTACCTGGCGCCCGACGACCGTGCCAACTTTGAGTCCTACGAGGCGTCGCTGGTCGACGAGCTGCAGCAGTACCTGGCGGAACACGCCCGCAGGGAGCAGTACGCATTGCTCTCGCCGCCGCGCGTCGTCTTCCACTCGGACGAAGACCTCGCGGTGGGCGAGTTCGGTATCGCGACCAGGATGGCGCAGCCGGGCGGGCGCCGGCGGACGCACGAGGATCTGGAGCCGGCCGAGGCGGGCGCGACGATGATCTACAAACCGCGCACGTCCCCGCCGACCGAGGCCGCCACGCCGGAGGAGCTCGGCGTCGACCGCGAGATCGTCACCCTGAGCGTCGACGGGTCGAAGTACGAGGTGAACAAGCGGCGCACGCTGATCGGCCGCTCGAAGGAGTGCGACATCCAGATCGACGATCCGAGTGCCTCACGCCGGCACGCCGAGGTTCGGCAGGAGGGGACGGCGTACTGGATCGTCGACCTCGACTCCACCAATGGGCTCGAGGTGAACGGCATGCGCACGCAGCGCGCCAAGCTCGATCACGGCGACAAGATCACGATCGGTTCGACGGACATCGCGTTCCGCCGCGACCTCGCGTGATGCTTGCGGACGTCGCGGTCGAGACCGTCCTGCTGATCCTCAAGATCGCGTTCGTCGTACTGCTCTACCTGTTCATCTGGCGCATCGTCCGCAGCGCCGCGAAGGACGTCCGCCTGCCACAGGAGAGCTTCATCCTGGCACCCGGCCAGGCCGCGGCGGCAGGCCTCGTCCAGCAGCCGGCGCCCACCCTCGCGACTCTCGTCGTGCTCAAGAGCCCGGCGCTCGAAGAGGGGGACGAGTTCCAGCTCGACTCGGCGCCGCTGACGGTGGGCCGGGGCTCGCCGAACGACATCGAGCTGCACGACGACGAGTTCGTATCCGCCAAGCACGCACGCATCGAGCCCCGGCGAGACGGCGTCTGGGTCGAGGACATCGGCTCGACGAACGGGACATTCGTCAACGGCACGCGGATCGACCGGCCGCGGAGGCTCACGCCGGGCGACGTCGTGCGGATCGGCGAGACCGACCTGAGGTTCGAGCAGTGAGAATCTCGCGCTACGCCGGTGCGACGCATGCGGGACGCAAGCGGCGCCATAACGAGGACGCCTACGTCGTCAAGCCGCCGCTGTTCGCGGTGGCGGACGGCATGGGCGGGCCGCGCGCCGGTGAGGTCGCATCCGGACTGGCCGCGGCAGCGGTGAAGGCGAGCGAGACCGGCGGAGGCGGCGAGGAACGCGTCGTCGCGCTGATCCAGTCGGCGAACCAGAGCGTCTACCAGCGCTCCTCCGAGGACGCGAACGTCGCCGGGATGGGCACGACGATGACGGTCGCCGTCGTCGACGGGCGCGGCGTCACGATCGGACACGTCGGTGACTCGCGCGCGTATCTCGAGCGGAACGGCAGGCTCGAACAGCTCACCGAGGACCATTCACTCGTCTCGGAGCTGGTTCGAGCCGGAAAGCTGTCGCCGGAGGAAGCCGAGAATCATCCGCAACGGTCGGTGATCACGCGCGCGCTCGGCACCGATCCGAACGTCGACGTCGACACCTTCGAGGTCGTCCCCGAGGAGGGCGACGTGTTCCTGATCTGTTCGGACGGGCTGACGACCATGGTCGACGACGACACGATCGCGCGCGTGCTCGACGACTATCGCGAGGACCTCGACCGGGCGGCCAAGGAATTGATCCGCCTCGCCAACAAGGCGGGCGGCGAGGACAACATCACCGTCGTCGCCTTCGAGCTGACGGACGCACCGGAGGAGCCGGCCATCGAAGAGACGCGGCCCATGCCGGCCGTCTCCGAGAAGGACGTCGAGGACACACTCGACGAGGCGGACCGCGTCCCGGCGGTGGACACGATGGTCGTGGCGCCCTCCGAGGCCGCACAACTCCGAACAAGTGGCTCAGAGCCACAAGCTCGGAAGAAGCGGCGCCGGTGGCCGCTGTTCCTGCTGCTGCTCGTCGTGATCGCCGCGGCCGTCGTCCTCTGGCTCGGGGTGCGATGAGCGAGCGCACCCGCGAGCTCATGAATCTCGTCGTCGTCGGGCTGCTGACGGGGCTCGGCTTCGCGTCGGTCTACATCGCGCGCCAGTCGGAGATCTCGACGGGTTCGCTGTCCTACGCCGGGTTCTTCTTCCTGCTCTATCTCGTCGCGCACACCGTCGCGCGGCTGACCGTGCCGCACGCCGATCCGTACCTGCTGCCGATGGCGGCGCTGCTCACGGCGATCGGCGTCACGGAGATCTACCGCCTCGAACCGGGCGACGCGTTCCGGCAGGGACTCTGGATCGTGATCGCGGTCGCAGTCTTCTCGCTCGCGCTGATCGCGCTGCGTCGCGACTACCGCGTCCTCGAGTCGTACAAGTACCTCTTCGGGCTGGGCGCGATCTTCCTGCTCGTGCTCCCGGCGGTGCCGGGGATCGGCAAGACGGTCAACGGTGCGCGCCTGTGGGTCAACGCAGGCCCGCTCTCCTTTCAGCCGGGAGAGCTCGCGAAGCTGGCGCTGATCGTGTTCCTCGCCGGCTACCTGCGCGAAAAGCGAGAGGTGCTCGCGCAGGGGCGGCTGAAGGACTTCGGGCCGCTGCTGATGATCTGGGGCGGCTGCATGCTCGTCCTCGTCGAGACGAACGACGTGGGCAGCGGGCTGCTGTATTTCGGCGTCTTCCTCTCGATGCTGTACGTCGCGACCGCCCGGGCGCTCTACGTGTGGATCGGGACGGCGCTGTTCCTGGTCGGCGCAGCCGGCGTCTACAGGATCTCGCCGCACGTTCGAGAGCGGGTGACGACGTGGCTGCACCCCTGGGATCACGCGGACTCGAGCGCGTACCAGCTCGTGCAGTCCCGCTACTCGATCGCGCACGGTGAGTTCGGCGGCACCGGCCTCGGGAAGGGTGTGTTCACGTCGCCCGGCTCGGACCACACGTTGATCCCGTATCTGAACACCGACTTCATCTACTCGGCGCTCGCGCAGGAGCTCGGGCTCGTCGGCGCGGCAGCGCTCCTGCTCGTCTACATGCTCTTCGTCGCGCGCGGCTTCCGGATCGCGCTGCTGACCCAGGACGGATTCTCGAAGCTGCTCGCCGTCGGCCTGACGTTCGCGTTCGCGCTCCAGACGTTCATCATCGTCGGTGGCATCCTCGGGTTGATCCCGCTGACGGGAATCACCCTCCCGTTCGTGTCCTACGGCGGCTCGAGCGTCGTCGCCAACTTCCTGCTCTTGGCCGGGCTGATGCTCGTCTCGAATCGCGCCAACCTGCGGCGGGGTGAAGAGTGAACCGCCAGATCACCCGGCTCGCCGTGTCCGCGATCGTGCTGATCGCGGCGCTGATCGTCGGCACGACGTACTGGCAGACCTGGGCAGTCGCGGGACTCAACGACCGGCAGGACAACGCGATCCAGCGCGTGGTGCAGTTCACGATCGACCGCGGCCGGATCTACGCTGCAGGCGGGAAGATCGTGCTCGCCGAGAACGTCAAGCGCAAGGTCGGCGGGCAGACGCTGTTCTTCCGCCGCTATCCGAACGGCTTCTTCGCACCACATGTGATCGGCTACTCGACGGTCGGCCGTAGCCGCGCCGGGCTCGAGCAGAGCGAGAACGACTATCTCACCGGTGCGAACGGGGACCTCACCTCGGTCGCCACCACCGCGATCGACAAGCTCAAGGGCGTGACCGTCCACGGGAACGACCTCGTGCTGACGCTCAACGCGCGCGCGCAGAGCACGGCGGTCAATGCGCTCCGCGGAAAGTGCGGCGCGGCGGTCGCGCTCGACCCGCGCACGGGTGCGGTGCTCGCGCTCGCGTCCTACCCGACCTTCAACCCGAACGAGATCGAGAAGCACTACGCGAAGGTCGCAAACCGCCGGGTCTCCGCGTGCCCGAAGTACAGCGCGCCGCTGCTCGACCGCGCCACGCAGGGCCTCTATCCGCCAGGCTCGTCGTTCAAGGTCGTCACCGCCGCCGCTGCACTCGACTCCGGCAAGGTGAAGCCCGACACCGAGTTCGACGATCCCGGCTACTGCATCGAGTACGGCAAGCGCGTCTCGAATGCGGGTAGCAACCCCGAGGCGCCCGAGACCTTCGGCCGCGTGACGTTCGCACTCGGACTCCAGCATTCGATCAACTCGGTGTTCTGCAACGTCGGCAAGCAGATCGGCGCCGGTCTGATCCTCGACTACGTCCGCAAGTTCGGCTTTTACGACGAGCCTGGCCTCGAGTTGCCGCTTGACGCGCAATCGCCGAGCGGCCTGTACGACCAGCGGAAGCACAAGCTGTTCAAGCCGAAGGACCCTGCGACGCAGGTCGATCCGGGCCGGCTCGCGTTCGGCCAGGAGCGGATGCTCGTGACGCCGATCCAGATGGCGATGGTCGCCGCTGCGGTTGCGAACGACGGCGTCCTCCTGCGGCCGTATCTCGTCGACGAGATCCGCACCCAGAAGGGGAAGGTCGTCACGCGCACGAAGCCGCACAAGATCCGGCGCGTCGTCTCTTCAGAGGTCGCGCAGGAGCTGACGCAGATGATGGAGTCGGTCGTCACAGGAGGGACCGGAACGGCGGCGGCGATCTCAGGCGTTCGCGTCGCAGGCAAGACCGGAACGGCGGAGATCGGCATCGCGCACCACTACGACGCGTGGTTCATCGCCTTCGCGCCCGCCGACGCACCGAGGGTCGCGGTCGCCGTCCAGCTCGAGAACCAGACAGGATTCGGCGGCGAAGTCGCCGCCCCCATCGCAAAGCAGATCATGGAGGCGATCTTGCGCCGTCCGTCGAATACCTAGGGTTCGAGAGTGGCCGTTTCGGACTCCCTGATAGACACGCTGTTCGACGGGCGCTACCGGATCGTCCGGAGGCTCGGCTCCGGAGGAATGGCGAACGTCTACCTCGCCGAGGACCAGGAACTGGGCCGCCGGGTCGCGATCAAGATCCTCAACGACCGGCACGCAGGTGACGAGCAGTTCGTCGAGCGCTTCCGCCGCGAGGCGAAGAACGCCGCCGGCCTGTCGCACCCGAACATCGTCTCGATCTACGACCGCGGCGAGGAGATGGACGGGCGGTACTACATCGCAATGGAGTACCTCGACGGCCGCTCGCTGAAGGAGCTGATCGTCGCGCGGGGACCCGCACCGATCCCGATCGCGATCGACTACGCGCGGCAGATCCTGGCCGCGCTGCGCTTTGCGCACCGCAACGGCGTAATCCACCGGGACATCAAGCCGCACAACATCCTCGTCGACACCGAGGGACGGGTGAAGGTGACCGACTTCGGCATCGCGCGCGCGGAGCAAGCGGGCGCGCAGCAGATGACCGAGGCGGGCTCGATCATCGGCACCGCGCAGTACCTGTCGCCCGAGCAGGCACGCGGCACGCAAGTCGACAAGACGTCCGACCTGTACTCGCTCGGGATCGTCCTCTACGAGCTGCTGACGGGGACGGTGCCGTTCAACGGCGAGACCCCGGTCGAGATCGCGATGAAGCACCTCTCGGCGGCGCCCGAGCCGCCGTCGGCGAAGCGCGACGAGGTGCCGCACGCGCTCGACATGGTGGTGCTACGTGCCCTCGCGAAGGATCCTCGAGACCGCTACCAGTCCGCCGAAGAGATGGACGCGGACCTCGAGCGCGTCGCGCGCGGCCTCAGCGTCGCGCCCGAGACGGAGGAGGCGGCGACGACGCTGCTGCGCGGCGTCGATCTCGCCGCGGCTGCGCCGACCACGATCCGCCGGGCTCCGACCGCCGTGACGACCGTCCGACCGCCGGTGGGACCGCCGCCCGCGGCCTACTACGACTACGAGGAGCCGCCGCGCCGGCGCGCGTTCTGGCCGTGGCTGCTCGCCCTGCTGCTCGTCGTCGCCGCTGCGATCGCCGCGGTCTACGTGTACTCCCAGATCCAGGACGAGCTGAACGCGAACAAGCCGATCGGGGTCCCGTTGCTGGTGCAGCTGCGTGAGGAACAGGCGGTGCAGAACATCCGCGACGCCGGCCTGAGCGTCGACCCGGCTCACATCCACCGCCAGCCGAATGCAAAGTATCCCGTCGGGATCGTCTACGACCAGAATCCCGACGCGGGCGAACGCATCGACAAGGGCAACTTCGTGTCCATCTGGGTCTCGACGGGGGTGCCCAAGACAGAAGTGCCGAACGTCAAGGGCCTCTCGCGCGACGAAGCGGTGTCGCGGCTGGCGGGCCAGAACCTGGACGCAGACGTGCACGAGGTGCCCTCGGGCCAGGAGCCTGACATCGTCCTGGCGCAGGATCCGAAGCCCGGCGAGCGCGTCAACGAGGGTACGAAGGTCCGCATCAACGTCTCGTCGGGGCCGCGTCCCGTCACCGTGCCGAACGTGGTCGGACAGGCCTACGACTCGGCGGCGTCCGCCCTGCAGGGCCAGGGCTTCGCCGTCGCGAAGAAGCTCGTCGACTCGGAGCAGCCGGCCGGCGTGGTCGTCGACACGGATCCGAAGCCCAACTCGTCGGTGGCGCCCGGCTCGTCGATCACGCTGCTCGTGTCCAAGGGCCCGAAGGAGCAGCAGGTGCCGTCCGTGGAGAACCTCGACGTGGACAGCGCGAAGAGCGTGCTCCAGGACGCCAAATTCAAGTCGACGGTCGTGTACCAGGACACGACGGACGGCTCGCTCGACGGCGTCGTGATCTCGCAGGATCCGGCGCCGGGCACGAAGGCGCCTCCAGGAACCGTCGTGACGCTGACGGTGGGCCGGCTGATCCAAGAGACGGCGACGACGCCGGCGCCGTGACGCGGCGCAGGCTCCGCATCGCCCTCGTGGCGGGCGGCCGCTCGAGCGAGCACGAGATCTCCCTCGCGTCTGCCCGCTCGGTGCTGGAGGCACTCGATCCGGACCACTACGACGTGACGACGATCGCGATCGGCCGCGACGGGCGCTGGGAGCTGGAGGCCGGCTCTTCGGGCCATGCCCTGGTGCCTGGCACCGAGCCCGGTCCTGCCGAGACGTTGCCCGTTCCGGCCGAGTCGAAGGAGGTCGCCGCCACGATGGGCGACGTCGACGTCGTTCTGCCGATCCTGCACGGGCCCTTCGGCGAGGACGGCACCGTCCAGGGCCTGCTCGAGCTCGCCGGCGTGCCCTACATCGGCGCGGGCGTTGCCGCATCGGCGGTCTGCATGGACAAGGACTTCACGAAGAAAGTGCTGCGCGAGAGCGGCATCCCGGTCGCGCGACACCACACGCTGCGCGAGGGCGACGAGCTCCAGAACCCGTTCGGGTACCCCGTCTTCGTGAAGCCTGCGCGCCTCGGCTCGTCCGTCGGGATCACGAAGGCCCACGACGAGGACGAGCTGCGCGCGGCCGTCGAGCTCGCGCGCCGGCACGACGACAAGGTGCTCGTCGAGGAGTTCATAGCCGGCACGGAGGTCGAATGCGGGATCCTCGGCAACCGCACGCCGATCGCGTCGGTCGTCGGCGAGATCGTCCCGCACAACGAGTGGTACGACTACGCCGCGAAGTACGACGAGGGCGGCTCGGACATCATCGTCCCGGCCCGCATCGCCGACGCGACGGCCAAGCGCGTGCAGGAGCTCGCAGTCGACTCCTTCATCGCCACAGAGTGCGAGGGCATGGCTCGCATCGACTTCTTCGTCCGCGGGGACGTGGAGGTCGTCGTCAACGAGATCAACACGATCCCGGGCTTCACGGCGACGAGCGTGTACGCGCGCCTCTTCGAGGCGTCGGGAGTCTCCTACCCCGAGCTGCTCCAGCGCCTGATCGACCTCGCGCTCGAACGGCACGAGCGCCGCTCGAAGCTGAAGTACTAGTCCACGGGAACGCGGTCGGCCAAGGCCTGAAGCACCTTCAGCTGCACGCGCGGCTCGTCTCGAAGGAGGCTCTTGAAGCTCGCCCGGGTGATCACGAGCGCTCGCGCCGGCTCGGTCGTGGTGACCGTCGCGGTCGTCAGCCGGTCCGACAGCAAGGCGATCTCCCCGAAGAAGTCGCCCGGGCCCATCGTGTTGACCTTGCGCCCCTTGCGCCGCACCTCGGCGTTTCCGTCGAGCAGAACGTAGAACTCGCGCCCGTAGGAGCCCTCGCCGATCAGCTCCTTCCCCTCCCGGAGATCGATCTCGTCGGCGATCCGCGCCACGCGCTGGAGGTCGCGCTTCGAAAGACCGGCGAAGAGCGGCACCTTGGCGAGAAGGTCGAGCTTGCTGTTCGAGCCTCGCAACACGTGCCGATCTTACGACGCCGACAGGGCCCGTGTCTCGCCGGCGTGCCAGCTGAGGCTCATCGCCTCGAACTCGTCGATCGCGCGGCGCATGAGAGCGTCGTCTCCACGTACCGCCCCAAGCGATCGCCAGGCGAACGGACGCAGGTAGCGGTTTCCCTGTGGGACATCTGCGGCGAGTCGCTCGACCTCGTCTTGGTCGCGCCGTGCGGTCGCAAGGTCCAACGCCGCGGAAGCGGCCGCCAGTCCGAACCAGTACGCATGCCGGCGCGTCGGGCCGCCAAAATCGACGTCGGGCACCTCGCCGCGCGCCAGAGCGATCCGAGCCCGGACGGGGTTCAGGACTCGTGCGTAACCCTCGGCGCCGAAGGCGTCTGCCTCGGTCTCGAACCGGCGCGCTTGGGCGTGCCGGCCGGCGTACGTGTGGGCGAGAGCGAGCAGGAGCAGGGAGCGCGCATTCCGGATGCACGGCGTGTCCTGATTCTCTCGAACGGTCTGCTCGATTCGCGGCTCGAGCTCGGCGAGCTGGTCCCATCCGCCGGCGAGCTCTTCGACCTCGGCCAGCATCGCGACGCCGTGGAGACGATGGTGTGGTGTGAGCTTCGCTTCGAGCTCGTCGTGGATCCGTGCCAGCCGGCGTGCTTCCTTGAACCGCCCGAGCGCGGCACTCGCGGGCACCATCAGCTCGTATGCCTCGATCGCCTGCTCGGGGTCGGTGATCTCCGGCAGGAGCTCGAACGACCGTTCGGCCCAGGCGGCGGCCGAGTTGTAATCGCCCGCCAGCGACGCAACGATCGACCGAGCGCGCCGTGCCACGGTTCGCAGGGTGGCGTCACCCAGCTCCTCGGCGAGCACGCTGGCTTCGATCGCTGCTTCTGGGGCGCCGGTGGAGTCCCAGAAGACGTGCGCCAGCAATCCCTTCACGTACTCCGGGCTCCTCGGTCGGGAAAGGTCGAGCGCCTTGCGGACCCAGCTCTCGACGAGCGTCCTGTCGGGCGCGCGGAGCCACATCCCTGCCCGCTGCGACGTCTCGTAGGCGAGCTCGGCGAAAGCCGCACCCTGAGCCGCAGCGTCGGGCGAGAGCTCGATCGAGCGCTCCATGGCACTCCAGAACGCAGGACCGTCGAACTTGAGCGCGTTCGCCTTCCCGAGCAGGCGCCACAGCTCGGCCGCGTGCGCTTCATCCGTCTCCAGCTCCACCGCGCGCGTCAGCAGGGCGATCGCCTCGTCCAGCTCGTATCGAGCGAGCGCGAGTTCCCCCGCGCGCCGGAGGGACTCGACCGCTTTCGCTCGCAGCCGCGACAGCTCGTCCGGCTTGTCGGCCCACGCGAGATCGGCGTCCTCCTGCCTCACCGCCTCCGCGTAGTGGTGCGCCAGCAGGGGCGCATGCTCGTCGCGGCCGCCGCCGCTGCGTTCCAGCCATTCGCCGAAGCCCGCGTGCAGCTGAGCACGGCGCGACTTCGGCAGGCTCGCGTACGCCACCTCGCGCGTCAGGGCGTGCTTGAACGCGTACTCACGCTCACCCTCCATCGCGGAGGCTGTGCGCCTGCGGATGAAGTCGCGTTGCTCGAGCAGCTGCCAGTCAGGCTCCGCGTCCACGAGCTGCGCGACGGACCCTTCCCAGAAGACCCGGCCGGCCACGGCGGCTGCCTGCAGCACAGCCTTCTGTCCCGGAGCGAGGAGATCCATCCGCGCCGCAACGACCGCGTGCACGGAATCCGGGATCGCGAATCCGGCCGGCAGCTCAGCCGCGTGCCAGTGGCCGTTTCTTCGGTTGAGGACGCCGCGATCGATCAACGTCCCGATCAACTCCTCCACGAAGAAGGGGTTGCCGTCGGCTCGTGCGACGACGAGGTCGCGGAGGGCCTGCGGGAGCGGCGTCGCGAGGAGCTCGTCCAGCATCCGAACGGAGTCTTCGGCCGACAGCGGCTTCAACCAGAGCGAGGAAATGTTGCGCGCCGCGCCGCCCCACGACGGCCGGGAGTCGACGAGCTCGGGACGCGCCGTGCAGATCAAGAGCAGCGGCCCGCGCACATCACGGACCAGGCGCTCGAGCAGCTCGAGCAGCGGCTCCTCCGCCCAGTGAATGTCCTCGACGAGCAGGACCACCGGACGTTCTGCCGCGAGCGCCCCGAGGAGCTCGACCCACGCTTCGTGCAGCCGGTCGCGGGCCGCGATCGGGTGCAGATCGCCGACGACGTCGAGTCCGAGCGTGAGTCCGAGGATCGCGCGCGAGTCGAGGCGGGCGAGCACCACGTCCGGCGGATCGCTCTCGAGGATTCCGAGGTGCTCCTTGAGGATCTCCCCGAGCGGCCAGTACGTGATGCCGTCGCCGTATGCGAGGCAGCGACCTGTGCGCCGGAGCGGCTCCGGAGTCTCCTCCCCGAGCCGGACCCAGAGCTCGCGCACGAGCCTCGTCTTCCCGACGCCGGCGTCGGCCATCACGGTGACCAGATGCGGATCTCGCTGTTGCACGGCCCGCGCGTATGTTGCGAGCAAGAGCTCGAACTCGGCGTCTCGACCGACGAACGCACGCAGCATCCCGCTCACACCGCGTGGACGCATGAGCGAGAGGGCACGCACGACGGGAACCGCGACGACGCCCTCCCCCTTCCCCTTCGCGTCGACGCGCCGGGAATCGCCGAACTCGAATGCGCCGCGCCCGAGCGCCGCCGTCCTGTCGCCCGCGAGTACCTCGCCCGGCTCGGCCGCCTGTTCGAGCCGGGCCGCGCAATTCACGACGTCTCCGCTCACGAAGGAGCTCCTCTCGCGAGCACGCCCGACGACGACCTCTCCCGAGTTGACGCCGATGCGAAGCGCGAGCTCGTCGCCGAACGCGCTGCGCAGGCGGCGTTGCATCGCAAGCGCGGCGTGGAGCGCGCGCTCGGCGTGATCCTCCTGGGCTGCGGGGACGCCGAACGCCGCCATCACCGCATCTCCCGCGAACTTCTCGACGGTCCCGCCTGCGGCCTCGATCTCGGCTGCCATCGCCTCGTAGAAGCGGTCGAGCCGCGCGCGCGTCCGCTCCGGATCCTCACGGTCGGCGCCGGAGGTCGAGCCGACGAGATCCGCAAAGAGGACCGTCGCCAGCTTGCGCTCCTCGACCGCCGCGGGGGTTTCGACCGGTGTCCCGCACGCGGGACAGAAACGCGCAGACTCGGGCAGGTCCGCGCCGCACGAAGCACAGGACGACATACCTCGATTGTGACGTCCTAGCGGGCCGCTTTCACCTCGTTTACGTGCGCCGAGTCGGCATCCGGCGCCAGGCTGGTGATCCAGATCAGGTAGTAGGGGCCGCCCTTGTCGCCGAGCTTGAAGGTCGTGCTGCCTGCGACCGTCCTCGGCGCGCCGGAAACGACGGCGAATCCGCCCGTCGGCGAGCTGCTCGCCTTGATCTGCGCACGGAACCCCGGCGTGTCGGTGACGAGGGTGACACGCTCGAGTCCTCCCGACCCCGCCGCCTTGACGACGAAGCCGACGCCGGGCTTGCCGAGGCTGCCGCCCCCATAGTGGTAGCGAGAGGTCAGCCAAAACGTCGACGCGTTGCCGTCGACCGCGTCGGGGACCTCCGTGTCGTGCTCCTGCTTGTCGTCGCCGAACGGATCGAACGAATGCTCGGGTGCCAGCATCACGGAAACGAGCTTCGCCTTCTTCGGCTTCCCGCCGACACCGGGGACGACATCGCCGACGTTGGTGTACAGCGCGATCGCCGCGACCACGATCACACCGAGCGCGAGCGCAGCGAGTAACGCAAGCAGCAACGGCCAGGGAGACGCACGGCGACGCGTGCGCTGGGCACGCACGGCACGCTTCGGCGCGACGACCATCGTCGCGTTGGGATCCTCCGAGCCCGCGCCAGGCTCGGCCAAGCACGCCTCGAGCTCCGCCGCGAACGCGTCCATCGAGGGAAAACGGTCCCGAGGGTCCTTGGCGAGCGCACGATCGACCGCGGCGGCGACGCGCGGCGGAACGTCGCCGCGCCGGTCGAACACGCTCGGCGCGGGCTCGTTGATGTGCCGCATCGCAACGGCGACGAAGTTCTCCCCCTCGAACGGCACCTCCCCGGTGAGCAACTCGAACAGCACGACGCCCAGCCCGTACACGTCGGTCTGCGCGTCGACGCGCTGCCCGCTCGCCTGCTCGGGAGCGATGTAGTTCGACGTCCCGAGCACCGTGCCCGTCTGCGTCACGCTGTGCTCGATGTCGAGCGAGCGCGCGATCCCGAAGTCCGTCACCTTCGGGCGACCGTCCCCGTTGAGCAGGACGTTCTGCGGCTTCACGTCGCGATGCACGAGCCCGTGGTCGTGCGCGAACGCGAGCCCGCGCGCGATGCCGAGCGCCAGCTCGACGGCATCGCGAACCGCCAGCGGGCCTTCGTGCTCGATCAGCTCCTTCAGGTTCTCGCCGTCGACGTACTCGAAGACGATGAACTGGCGGCCGCCCGCCTCGCCGCGGTCGATCACTGTGACGATGTTCGGATGGGAGAGCCGGGCGACGGCGCGGGCCTCGCGGCGAAAGCGCTCGACGTACTCGTCGTCGTCCGAGTAGTACTCGTGCAGCACCTTCAGCGCCACGTGTCGGTCCAGCAGGCGGTCGCGCGCCTTGAAGACACTGGACATTCCGCCGCTGCCCACGAGCTCCTCGAGCTCGTAGCGGTCTGCGATCACCTCGCCGACCATTCCGCCCTCAGTTTCCCGAAAGCGGAGCGGTGAAGCGCCGGTTATGTAGCGCCGTCGCCCGTGCCAACGTGGACGGCGTGCTGCTCGACGGCGTGCTCGAGCGCCTCCTCCCAGACGGCGAGCGCCTCGTCCAGCTCGGCGTCGGTGAGGACGAGCGGCGCCAGGACGCGGATGCAGTTCGAGTAGATCCCCGACTTGAGCAGCAGGAGACCCCGCTCGGCCGCAGCTTCGGCGATCTTCGTCGCGAGCTCGGGTGCCGGCTTCTTCGTCTCGCGGTCCTCGACGAGCTCGATCGCGAGCATCGCGCCGAGCCCCCGGACGTCGCCGATCGAGGGGAAGCGTTCCTGCCACGCGAGCATCCGCTGCCGCATGGTCTCGCCCATCTGCGCGGCCCGGTCGCAGACGCCCTCCTCGTCGAAGACGTCGAGGACGGCGAGAGCCGCCGCCTGCGCAACGGGATTGCCGACGTACGTGCCGCCGATCGCCGAGTCCCCCGGCGCGTCCATGATCTCCGCGGCGCCGATCACACCGGAGAGCGGCAGGCCGGCGGCGATCGACTTGGCGACCGTGATCAGATCTGCCTCGATCCCGTAGTGCTCCGTCGCGAAGAGCTTGCCGGTGCGGCCGAAACCCGTCTGCACCTCGTCCACGACCATGACGATCCCCTCGCGGTCGCAGATCTCGCGGATCCCTCGGAGGAACTCTTGCGGCGCGACGACGAAGCCGCCCTCACCCTGGACCGGCTCGATCACGATCGCCGCGACCTGTTCAGAGGCGACCACCGTCGCGAACGCCCGCTCGAGGGCGGCGAGCGCCTCGTCGGGGGACGGGCCTCGATAGTCCTGCGCGAACGGCACGCGGTAGACCTCGGGTGCGAACGGGCCGAGCCCCGCCTTGTACGGATGCGTCTTCGACGTCATCGTCATCGAGAGCAGCGTGCGGCCGTGGAACGCGCCCTCGAAGCAGATGACGGCGGGGCGCTTCGTGTACGAGCGCGCGAACTTGACCGCATTCTCGACCGCCTCCGTTCCCGCGTTGAAGAAGGCGGCCTTGGCCGGCTTGCGAACGGGCGCCAACTCGGTCAGGCGCTCGGCGAGCTCGACGTAGACCTCGTAGGGAACGATCGTGAAATCCGTGTGCGCGAAGCGCTCGAGTTGCTGCTGCGCAGCTTCGACGATCCGAGGATGCGAATGCCCGACGTTGAGGCAGCCGACCCCGCCGGTGAAGTCGATGAACGTGTTGCCGTCGACGTCGGTGATCGTCGCGCCGCGTCCCTCGGCGATCACGATCGGAATGTAGATCGAGAGCGGGTCGGCGACGACTCGCTGCTTGCGTTCCAGGATCGCCTTCGATTTGGGCCCTGGAATCGTCGTCTGGAGGTTGATCGCACGCGTAGCAGCCATGGCCCCGAGCGTAACGCACGGAGCGGCTGCGATGCATAGTGAATAAGCGCTATACGCCCGTACCCGGTAGGTGCCAGGTATGTACCAGGTACCCGGGCTTGCCGAAAGTACTACGTACCGGACAGGGCGCCGCTCGTGTAGAGCCCGAGCGGGTTCCAGAGCATGAATCCTGCGGCGCCACGCCCACGCGCCGCGTCGATCTGCGCCCGTACGTCGGCGAGCGAGTAGGTGCGGCCCAGCGAGAAGTCCTGAAGCCACGGCACCAGCAGCGCCTTCTTTCCGCGCAGTTGCTCCTGGAAGTCGGCCAGCGCCTGATCGACGGTGTCGCCGGGGGCGGCGTTCGGATCGTCGAGCCCGTACTCGCCGGAGTAGAAGTGCGACGGATAGACCATCGGGTAGACGGCGTCGACGTAACGTGCAAGCCGGCCAGGCTTCTGTCCGATCCCCAGGTCGCGGGTCGCCGCGAGCCCGAAGACGTCGAGCGACACACGCACCCCGAGCGGATGCAGCCGCCGCGTCGCGTAGTGCGCGAAGCGAGCGATCGTCCATCCCTTCGGCTCCTTCGTCTTCACCGGATAGCGAATCTTCGAGACGTCGCCATCGGAGGGGAAGCGCACGTAGTCGAACTGGATCTCGTCGAAGCCCGCCCGGGCCGCAGCCGCGCCGATGTCGACGACGTACTTCCAGACCCGCCTGTCGTATTCGTTCGTCCAGCCGAGGCCCGCGTTGTTGTGCCAAATAGAGCCGTCTCGGTTGTGCAGGGCGAGGACCGGCCGCTTCTCCGACAGGACGGGATCCTCGAACGTCACGACCCGGCCGATCAGGTACAGCCCTTCCTTGTGCGCCTTGTCCGCGATCGCGCGCGGGTCGTAGTACGACTTGGCGGCGCCGATCGCGCGCGCCAGCGGGACGGTGGCCGGGATGAATCCGATCTCACCGTTCTCGTCCTTCACGTCGAGCTCGATCGTGTTCAGCCCTTCGTCGGCGAGCGCCACGTACTGGTCGATCTTCCCGGGGATCGAGGCGAGTGCCATCGTCACGTGAACGCCGCGGATCTCGGGCGGCAGGTTGCGGAAGGACTTCGCGACCGGTGCGTTCTTCTTCGCGACCGGTTTCACGACTGCGACGGTCGCTCCCCGACCGGAGCGGCCGGTCAGCGTGTGCGCGCCGAAGGCAAAACCGCCGACGAGCGAGACCAGGACCAAGCCGGCCACCGCTCGGCGGAGCCGCAGGCGCCGGCCCTTCTGACGCCTGCGCCGCCGGAAGCGCTCGTTCGGGTCGACCGGCTGAAGGATGTCCAAAGGCGCGAGAACGCTATCGCAGTTTCATGCCTCTGGAAGAATCGGCTCCATGGTCCTCGCCGATCGCACGATCCGTCGCCTGGTCGCCGAGGGCCGCATCGAGATCGACCCCTACGACGAATCGCTGCTCCAGCCCTCGAGCATGGACGTCCGGGTCGACCGCTTCTTCCGTGTCTTTCATAACGCACGCTACCCGTACATCGACGTCCGGGAGCCCCAGGAGGACTTGACAGAGCTCGTCGAGCTCGACGACAGCAGGCCGTTCATCCTCCACCCGGGCGAGTTCGTGCTCGGCTCGACGATGGAGCGGATCCGGCTCCCGGACGATTTGGTCGGCAGGCTGGACGGCAAGAGCTCGCTCGGCCGCCTCGGCCTGCTGATCCACTCGACCGCAGGCTTCATCGATCCCGGCTGGGACGGCCACGTCACGCTCGAGCTCTCCAACGTCGCGAACCTGCCGATCACGATCTACTACGCGATGAAGATCGGGCAACTGTCCTTCGTGCAGATGACCGAGCCGGCGGAAACGCCGTACGGCGCGGACCGGCTGGGCTCGAAGTACCAGGGCCAGATGGGCCCAACCCCGTCCCGCTACTGGAAGAACTTCGACCAATGATCCTCGTCACGGGAGGAGCGGGGTTCGTCGGCGGCCATGTCGTGCACGCGCTCCGCGCCGACGACAAGCCCGTTCGGGCGCTGGTGCGAGACATCCGGCGCGCCGCCAAGCTCGAGTCGTGGGCCGTGGAGCTCGCCGAGGGAGACATGACCGACCTCGCGAGCCTGCGCAGTGCCCTCGCCGGCGTCGACACGGTGGTGCACCTCGCCGCGATTCGGCAAGGACGCCCGGAGCAGTTCCAGCGCGTGATGGTCGACGGTACGCGGAACCTCCTCGCCGAAGCCGCAGAACGAGGCGTCCGGCGCTTCGTGCACATGAGCGCCCTCGGCACGAGCGAAGAGACGAAGGACCTCGTGCCGTATTACGGCGCGAAGTGGCAGACGGAACAGGACGTCAAGGCTTCCGGAATCCCCTACGTGATCTTCCGTCCGAGCTTCATCTTCGGTCCCGACGGCGGGATCCTTCCCACCTTTGCGAAGCTCGCACGACTGACGCCCGTGACGCCGATCATCGGCAGCGGCCGACAGCGGATCCAGCCGATCTGGGCGGACGACGTGGGCGCCTATTTCACGCAAGCGGTGGACAGCGAGGCCGCGGTCAACCGCCTCTTCGAACTCGGCGGCCCGGATGCCGTCACGTGGAACGAGTTCTGGGGGCGACTGAAGCGCGCGCGCGGAATGCGGCGGCCGAGCGTGCACGTTCCGGTTGCGCTGATGCGGATCAATGCGCTGGTAACGGAGCGCCTCCCCGGAAACATCCCGCTGACGCGCGATCTGCTGAAGATGCTCGAGGCAGGCGACAACGTCGTGACGGACACGAGCGCGGTCGAGGTCTTTCGCATACCGCTCGTGCCGCTCGACGAGCAGCTCCGGCGTGGCACGTAACACGCGGCGACCCCGGCCGCTTCTGCTCGACATCTGGGTCGCCGGCGAGTTGCTCGACACGGTCCTCTCGCGCAACCTCGCCGAGCACGACGTCGACGGATACGGCTACGGCACACTCAGCATCATCGGGGCATTCGGACCCCTGACGCCGAGTGAGCTCGCGACGCGAAGCGGACGGCCGCCGACGACCATGTCCGATGTCGTGCGCAAGCTGGTCGAGCGCGGCGACGTGGAACGGATCTCGAACCCGGATGACGGCCGCTCGCACCTGCTCCGGCTGACGAGGCGGGGTGACGCGGCGTGGCGCCGGGGTTGGCCCGCGCTCCGCGCCACGATCCAGTCGATCGAGGACAACACAGACGCACCGATCGAGGACCTTCACGATGCGATCGAGGATCTGATCTCCGCCCTGCGTACCTCTTTGCAGAACGTTAATACGAAGTCGTAGCACTTTCCTCCGAAACCGGAGTATATTTATCATGTGTACAGGCTGGCTGCCTTGCTCGTGCTGTCGGTCGCGATCGAGTCGGCGACGCCGGTGAGCGCGACGACCACCGCGCCGCAGGTGGTAGCGAAGATCCGTGTCGGGCTCGGGCCGTGCCTTTCCGATGCGGCGTTCGGCTACGTCTGGGTCACGAACAACACGGCCGGCACCGTCACGCGGGTCAACCCGCGAACCAACAAGGCCAAGGGCGGCGTCAAGGTTGGCGGCGGGCCCTGCGGAATCGTCCACGGGGCCGGCTCACTCTGGATCGACGGCTTCGGTACGTCGCGCATCGAACGGCTCGATCCGAGCAAACTCCGGGTAGTCAAGCGGATCAACGTCGGCCTCGATGTCTGGGACGACTGGTTCGCCTTCGGCTCCGTCTGGGCGTCGAACCATCGCGACGGGACGGTCGTGCGGATCGACCCGGCTCGGAACAGGGTCGTCGCGACGATCAGGACGGGCGGGTCGCCGGCGAACTTCGACGTAGCCGACGGATCGGTCTGGGTCGGCTCGAACGGGCCGGACGACACCTTCGTCTTCCGGATCGACCCGGCGACGAACGGCTTCACGAGGGTCGAGGTTGGCCAGAAGGCGCCCGACGGTTTCGCGACCGACGGTCACCAGATCTGGACGACGAACAACGGCAGCGAAACGATCTCACAGCTCGATCCGGCCACCAACGAGGTCCTCGGCACCGTGAAGGTGGGCAACCGGCCGACCTCTGGCGCGATCACTCCCGACGGCCGGATCTGGGTTCCGAACACGGGTAGCGGGACGATCTCGATCGTCGACCCGGCCGCGAGGAGCGTCGTCGAGACGCTCCAGGTGGGGCCGGCTCCGTTTCCGCTCCGACTGGCCTATGGCGACGTCTGGGTTCCCATCAGCGGCAGCCGAGAGATCTGGCGCATCCGCCCTTAGGCTCGCTACTCGGCCCTCCGCCCACGAAACGCGCGACACTCGGTGCATTCCGCCGACGGCGTGCCCGACCGCCCTCAGAGCACGACCAGCGAAGGCCCATCTGCGACGAAGACGAGAAGGGCCGGCATTGCTGCCGGCCCTTCAATCGGTAACTAGCGGGGATTTCGTAGGAGGCGGTCACTTCGTCCCCCACGCTGGCTAGGCGATTCCCCGTCTGGTCTCAGGGACACCGCCCCTACGAGCTAGCACCTCCGCTGCCCGTACTGGAAATCTCCATCTACCGGACCACCTCCTTTCCGCGTTGGCCGCAATATAGCGGCACCAGCGGATCTCGCTTCCCTGACCGACGCGATGACGTCTTCAGCGAAGGAGAACGCTGAGCTCGAGTCCGCGGTCGAGCGGCACGGTCACCGACTCCAACGTCGGGTCGGCCTGCCGGGCCTCCGAGTAGGCGCCCAGCGTCTCGGCATGCGAGAGCACATTGTCCGCGACCACGAGCGCGCCCGGCTCGAGCTTCTTGCGTGCCAGCAGGAACAGCTGCTCGTAGCTCTCCTTCTCCGCATCGAGGAAGACGACGTCGAACACGTCGTCGATCGCCGGAATCGCCTCCAGGGCGTCGCCCTCGATCAACTCGACCCACTGGTCCAGTCCGGCCTCCGTGACGTTCCGCCGCCAGGCCTCGCACTTGGCCGGGTCGTGCTCGATCGACAGCACCCTCCCACCGAGGTGACGGACGGCTGCGCCGAGCCAGATCGCCGAGTAGCCGCGCGAGCCGCCGATCTCGAGCACCTCGCAGTCGGTCTGCGGCGCGGCGAGCGCGAACAGGAACTGACCCGTGGTGCGCGCTACCTGGCGCGAGCGCAGCTCACGCGCGACGCCCTGCTCTCGCTCGCGCGCGTCCTCGGTTTCGAGGCGACGTAGGACGGCGCGGACACGATCGTCCAGCATCGGGCGAGCCTAACGCGAGCGATCGAGGCAAGCGCAACCGGCGATGCGGCTCCGCCGCACCGCTCACGAGCCTAGTAGCCCCCGCCGCCGCTCGTCTTCGTCGTGTTCGTCTTGTTGTTGCCGCCGCCGTAGCCGTTACCGCAGCCGGCGGCCGCAAGGGCGAGCACGAGCAGGAGCGATGCGAGCACATATCTCATGTGATGGATACTGACGGCAGCGCAGCGCGGATTGCCTCGACCTCGGCGCGCACGTAACAGTCGACGAGATGGTCGTTGACGACGCCGCATGCCTGCATCGTCGAGTAGACGGTCGTCGGGCCGACGAAGCGGAACCCGGCCGTGCGCAACCGCTTGGAGAGCTCCTTGGAGTCGGGTGTCTGCGAGTGCCAGCCGTCCCAGCTGCGCGGGCCGGGCTCGTCGGAGCGGAATCTCCAGACGAGCTCGTGCAACGGCGTCGAGTCCCGGAGATCGACGGTCCCGCGCGCGTTCGCAATCGCCGCTTCGATCTTGCCGCGGTGGCGCACGATCCCCGCATCCGCGAGGAGCCGGTCGACGTCGCGCCGGTCGAAGCGAGCGACGGCGTCCGGGTCGAAGTCGGCGAAAGCGCGCCGGAAGTTGTCGCGCTTGCGCAGGATCGTGAGCCACGAGAGGCCGGACTGGAACCCTTCGAGGCAGAGGCGCTCGTACAGCCCACGCTCGTCGATGACCGGCCGCCCCCATTCCTCGTCGTGGTACGCCGTGTACGCGGGGTCACTGCTCTCCCAGCAGCGGGTCACGACTTGCGTCATGGCTGGGGGGAGACGTCGACCTTGACCACGCCGTCCTCCACGCGAACGGGGAACGTGTCCACCGGCTCGTACGCGGGCAGCGACAGCGGCCGGCCGGTGCGCAGGTCGAATTGGGAGCCGTGTCTAGGGCAGATGACGGTGCACACCTCTTCGTCCCAGTCTCCCTCGCAGAGTGGCCCGTCATCGTGCGAGCAGCGATCCTCAATCGCGAAGAACGATCCGCCGCAGTTGTAGACGCCGAGCATCAGCGACCCGGCGACGACGATCTTCACGCTCCCCGGTGGAAGCTCCTCCACCGGAGCAACATCAATCGTCGGCATCCAACTCGAGCACGGGGGAAGCCACGTTTCCCCCGTGAGCCCCCTTCTTCTTGACGACGACAACGCGAGCCGCGCGTGGGCTCGGGCCGGACAAAGCCCGGCTAGGCCCGCGGAGCCGTTGCGTCGGTGCGAGCGTCTTAGTCTCCGCTGCCCTCATCGAATTGCAGCTCGTCGGCGAGTGTCGACCACTCCTCCGGAAGCGGCGTGCCCTTGGCGCGGTGCAGTGCGACCTTCAGCACGCCGAGCCCGAGGATCGCACACTTCAGACGCACGGGCGTCAGCGGAATCCCGATCTCCTCGAGCAGCTCCTCCTTCGGAAGGGCGGCGACCTCGCTCGCCTTCCGGCCCTTCACCATCTCGGTCAGCATCGACGTCGCGGCCTGCGAGATCGCGCAGCCGCGGCCCTCGAAGCCGACGTCATCGATCGTGTCGCCGTCCTCGCCGAACTTGACGGAGATCGTCACCTCGTCGCCGCAGAGCGGGTTCTGCCCCTCCGCCCGCGCATCGGCGTCCTCGAGCACACCGTGCCCGCGCGGATTCTTGTAGTGGTCGAGAATGACCTCGCGATAGAGCTGGTCGAACGCCACGGAGCCAGGCTAGCCGAACAGCTGCTTGGCCCGAAGCACGCCCTCGACGAGCCGGTCGACCTCCTCCGGCACCGTGTACACGTAGAAGCTGGCGCGGTTCGTGGCCGCGACACCGAGCTTGCTCATCAGCGGCTGGCAGCAGTGATGGCCGGCGCGAATCGCGACACCGTCCATGTCGAGCACCTGCGCGACGTCGTGGGGGTGGATGTCTCCGACGTTGAACGAGACGATGCCCGCGCGCCGGTCGGCCGGCGGGCCGTAGAGCGTGACGCCGTCGATCTCGCTCAGGCGCTCGAGCGCGTAGACGGTGAGGTCGTGCTCATGTGCGGCGACGGCGTCGAGGCCGATCCCCGTCAGGTAGTCGATCGCCGCCCCGAGACCCACGGCCTCAGCGATCGGCGACGTACCAGCCTCGAACTTGTGCGGAAGCTCGCCCCAGGTGGTCTCGTCGAACCGGACCCTCCGGATCATGTGGCCACCGGTGTTGAAGGGCTCCATCGCCTGCAGGAGCTCCTCGCGGCCCCAGAGCACGCCGACGCCCGACGGGCCGAGCATCTTGTGCGCGCTGAAAGCCAGGAAGTCGCAGTGAAGCCTCCGCACGTCGATTTGTACGTGGGGCGCGGCCTGCGCAGCGTCGCACACGTAGATCGCACCGTTCTGGCGCGCCCACAGTCCGATCCGCGAAACGTCGTTCACCGTGCCGAGCGAGTTCGAGACGAAGTTCGTTGCGACCAGCTTTGGGTTTCCGTCGCGAACCAGCTCGTCGAGCGTCTCCAGCCTCAGCTCGCCGTCCTCGGTCAGCGGCACCATTCGGAACGTCGCGCCCGTGCGCTTGGCGATGTACTGCCACGGCACGAAGTTGGAGTGGTGTTCGAGCTCGGTGACGATGACGAGGTCGCCCGGGCCGAGGTTGTTCAATCCCCACGCGTACGCAACGAGGTTGATCGCCTCGGTCGCCTGACGCGTGAACACGATTTCGCGATTCGACGGCGCGTTGATGAACCCGCGGACCTTTTCGCGTGCGCCTTCGAAGCCCGCCGTCGCCCGCTCGGCGAGTTGGTACACGCCCCGATGCACGTTGGCGTACGAGTGCTCGTAGTAGTCGCGCATCGCATCGAGCATCTGGCGCGGCTTCTGTGACGAAGCTGCGGTGTCAAGGTACGCGAAGGGCTTGCCGTTGAACTCTTCCTCCAGGAACGCAAAATCCGTCCTGATCTTGTGAGCGTCGAGCGTCGGCTTGACGGCACGCGTGATCGACATGTCCTGATCGTACCCCGCTAGGCGCAGGCTCTGAGCCGCAGGACCCGCGTCGAATCGGTCGGCTGGCCGAGCACGAGCGCGGTTGCGACGACCTTGAGCTTCACGGGCCGTGTGAGCAGGAAGCCCGTGAAGAACGGCTTCGCGCGATCGGTTCCGCGCTGCTGGCCGTTGATCCAGAACGAGACCTGCATCAGCTGCGCGCGCGACGAGACGTAGACCACGGACGCATGGTCGATGCAGCGCTGGACGATCTTCAATTTCGGGGGCTCCGGCTTCGGCGCGTGCAGAATCAGGCTGAGATTGTCGAAATACGTGTCTGCATAGCCGCCTTCCTGCCGGGTCGCGGTAAGCACCACGCGGATCCGCCGAGCCCTGCGCGGAACGGCCACGGTCGTCGTCTTGTGCACGAACCTCGAATCGTTGCCGCGCTCGGCGGGCGCGATCGGGCCGATGACCGCACGGCCGACTTGTGTACTCCCGTTGTCGAAGAACTCCGCTTCGACGGTGCCCGGGTCGCGCTGGCTCAGATAGCCGCCGAGCCAGCCGGAGAGCGTCGCCGTGACCACGCCGAGGTCGATCGCCGCAGCCGCCCACGCCATGTCGATCGGCTGCGAGAGCGTGCCTCCGGCGGCCCCCGCGAAGAATTGCGCGCCGCCGTTGATCCGCTGCGCCTCGGAGACAGGCGGGAAGACCCAGAAGTTCGGAGGGCCGTTGCTGCCGCCGTAGCGATTGACCGTGAGCGTTCCGGTCCAGCGCGGGATCGGGACTAGCGTCTCGCCGTTGGGCGACGCCTCCCCGGTCTCCGCGCCGGCGTTGCGTAGCAGGTTCACGCCGAACGGAAGCGCTGCGGCAGGGTGCGCAAGGACCAGAGCAACGAGGGCGGCGGCAAGCAGTGGACGCATCTCCGCGGAATGCTAGGCGCGCCGAAGGAGGAGGGCTAGTCGCAGACGCCTGCGGTGACCACAAACGCCGCGACGTGGCGGCGGCCCATGCGTGCCAGCAGACCTGCAAACGCTTGACCGCCGACCTCCGCGCAGGCGTGCCTTGTGACCAGCCACCACCCGTCCCGGTGGGCGGTGGCGTGCGGATACAACGCACGAAGGCGTGCACGCGAATCGCCGATCCGCAAGCCGCGGTCCGTGCGCCACGGTCGCTTCGAGGCGACGGCACGAACGAGGACTCCGCCCGCGCACGGGTTGCCGTCGAAACGGATGAAGCCCATCGAGAGGGAGGCGGCCGGCCAGCGGACCCTGCACGCTTGCCCTTGCCGCCTGATCGCGCTGGGAGCGCCGTAGGCGGTCTGCGCCTGCGCAGGCGTCCCGAAGGCCACGCGCACCGGCCCGACGGCCCGGTCAGCGTGGATCGTGAAGGAGCCGAGGCTGAACGTGAGGGCGAGCAGAAACGTCATCGAAGGTGGACATGCTCGCAGCCGCGGGAGACGTCGAGGTCATCCTCCTTTCGGCAGCTGGCAGCGCACTGTTAACGTCGCGGGCCTTGAGCGACTACATCTTCACGATGTACCGGGCCGACAAGTTCTACGGACCCGAGCGACAGGTGCTGGCGAACATCTCGCTGTCCTTCCTGCCCGGCGCGAAGATCGGCGTGCTCGGACCGAACGGTGCGGGCAAGTCGACGCTGCTCCGGATCATGGCTTTGCGCGAGGAGCCGTCCTCCGGGATCGCCGAGCTCGCGCCCGCCGCCACGGTCGGCCTGCTCGAGCAGGAGCCCGAGCTCGACGAGAGCAAGAACGTGCGCGAGAACGTCGAGGACGGGGTTCGCGAGGCGCGCGACCTGCTCGACCGCTTCAACGCGATCTCCGCCCAGTTCGCGGAGCCGGACGCGGACTTCGACGCGCTACTCGCCGAGCAGGGGAAGGTGCAGGAACAGATCGACAAGCACGACCTGTGGTCGCTCGAAGCGACGCTCGACCGCGCGATGGACGCACTCCGGCTACCCGAGGCCGACCGGGACGTGACGAGCCTCTCGGGCGGCGAGCGGCGCCGTGTCGCGCTTTGCCGGCTCCTTCTCTCCGCCCCCGACCTGCTGCTGCTCGACGAGCCGACGAACCACCTCGACGCCGAATCGGTGTGGTGGCTCGAGCGCTTCCTTGCCGAGTACAAGGGAACAGTCGTCGCCGTCACGCACGACCGCTACTTCCTCGACAACGTCGCCGGCTGGATCCTCGAGCTCGACCGCGGCCGCGGAATCCCGTTCGAGGGGAACTACTCGTCGTGGCTGGAGCAGAAGCAGGCACGGCTCGCCGCGGAGGAGAAGCAGGAGTCGGCGCGCCGCCGCACGCTGGCGCGCGAGCTCGAGTGGGTGCGCATGTCACCGCGGGCCCGGCACGCGAAGTCGAAAGCGCGCCTGGGCGCCTACGAGAAGCTGTTCGCCGAGGAGGGCGCGAAGAAGCTCGATCGCGTCGAGATCCACATTCCCGCCGGTCCGCGGCTCGGCGATGTGGTGATCGAGACCCAGGACGTCGCCAAGGGGTTTGGGGACAGGCTCCTCTTCGAGGGCCTGACCTTCTCGCTTCCGCCGGCCGGAATCGTCGGCGTGATCGGGCCAAACGGCGCCGGCAAGACGACACTGTTCCGGATGATCGTCGGCGAGGAACAGCCCGACGCCGGCGAGCTCCGTGTCGGTGACACCGTCGAGCTGGCGTACGTCGACCAGTCGCGCGGCGCGCTCGCGCCCGAAAACACCGTCTGGAAGGAGATCTCAGGCGGCCTGGACACGATCGAGCTCGGCAGGCGCGAGGTGAATTCGCGCCAATACGTGTCGTGGTTCAACTTCAGGGGCGGCGACCAGCAGAAGCGGGTCGGCGAGCTCTCCGGTGGCGAGCGCAACCGCGTGCACCTCGCGAAGCTGTTGCGGAGCGGCGGGAACGTCCTGCTGCTCGACGAGCCGACAAACGACCTCGACGTGGACACGCTGCGTGCGCTCGAGGAAGCGCTGCTCGACTTCGCCGGCTGCGCGGTCGTGATCACGCACGACCGCTGGTTCCTCGACCGCGTCGCGACCCACATCCTCGCCTTCGAGGGCGACTCTCAGGTCACCTGGTTCGAAGGAACGTGGGGTGAGTACGCCGAGTGGGTCAAGCAGACGCGCGGCGAGGATGCACTCGAGCCCCACCGGATCAAGTACAAGCCGCTCATCCGGGCCTAGTAGCCCCGGGGCGCTAGCTCTCTCCGCCCCACCAGCCCTGGATCATCTCGACGTCCGGTTCGGAGACTCGCGGAGCGCCAAAGGCGAGAAGTTCCAGGCCTTCCGGGCCCGCCTCGAACGCACGGATCGTGTCGGCTGACACCCGAACGGCGTCAAAGGGCTTGACCTCGTGCTCGTCGCCGCCCAGCTTCACGTTCCCGCTGCCGCTGAGGATCACGTAGATCTCCTCTTGCTCCTCATGCTTGTGCCCGAAGGGCCCACGCGCGTTCGGAGCGAGCCGCTGATAGCTGACTCCCGTCTTCTCGCATTCGAGCTCGCGCGTCGCGAAATGCGCTTCGACATTCGGGGCAAGGCCGAACTTCGGCGCCGAATCGTCGATCTTCTTGAGGTTCTGAATCGTGTATCCGGTGCTCACCGCGTCGGGAATCCTGTGTTTCGTCTTGGTCATATCGCACCCGTCCTTTCTCCGCTGGCAAACCGGCAGGTTCCCCCGCCCGAACTCGTCCAAACGACAGGTGCGCGCGTGTCGACTAGCGGCTTGATGTGAAACGTCTTCGGTTCTGGCGCAACCCGTTCACCGGCGGCGCGGCGAAAGCCGCGCCGCCCGCAGCGCCCGACAAGCTACGAGCTCGTTCCGAACACCGACCAATCGCGCGCCGAAGGCGCGCCCCGAGCGCGAGCGGAGCGAAGCGAGGGACGAGCGACTAGCGGTCTTGCAGCGCGTCGAGAGCAACGGCGAACGCGAGGACGAGCCGCCGATCGGCATCTTGCAATCCTTCGCCGAGCTCGAGCACGTACCTGTCGCGGAACTTCCCGAGCACGCGCCGGTACGTCCCGACCTGTGGCTGCGCAGGAGTGACGCGCCGAAGACCTTCTCCAGCAGGCCGACGGCCGCACCGTTCGCGTCGAGCACCTCGTGCCGACCGCGAAACTCGAAGACGGTCTTCGACTTGATCATGAACAGATGCGCCTCGTCGTCAGGCGAGAGGCGGAAGCGGATGTCCTCCTTGATCTTCAGTTTCTTCTGCTTGACGAAGAGCAGCGGCTCGCCCTCCTCGGATCCTGCCGGTGGAGCGCTGATCCGGTACTCGTTCGCGATCGGCTTGAAGACCTGCTGGATCACGAAGCGGTTCGACTGCTGGATCGTCTCGAGGAGTGCGGCGGGGTCGCGGATGGTGGTGCTCATGACGGCATCGTAGACTCCGGCGCCGTGGACGCCGACGCAGCCGAGATCCGTGTCCTGGGCTGCCTGCTCGAGAAGCAGCGGACGACGCCCGATCAGTATCCGCTCTCCCTCAACGCGCTGAGGCTGGCCTGCAACCAGGCGACGAACCGGGATCCGGTCGTCGAGTACGACGAGCCGACGATTCGCTCTGCGCTCGATGAGCTCTCTCGGCGCGGCTGGGTGCGGCTCGCGAGCGGTGCCGGCAGCCGGGCCGTCAAGTACCGGCAGCTGTTCGAGGAGGCGCTCGGTCTGGCGGAGGACGAGCTGGCAGTGCTGACCGTGCTGATGCTGCGCGGCCCGCAGACGCTCGGCGAGCTGAAGCAGCGGACGGAGCGAATGCACCGCTTCGGCTCGCTCGAGGACGTCGCCGGCACGCTCGACGCGCTGGCCGCCCGCGAGCTCGCGGCCCGGCAACCGCGGAAGCCGGGACAGAAAGACGACCGCTACGCGCAGCTGCTCGGCGAGGAGCGCGTGCGGCGTCTCGAGGACGCGGTCGTGGCGCTGCAGGAAGAGCTGGAGCGCAGAGGCTAGGCTTGTGGCGATGACAAAGGCGCTCGACGAACAGCTCGAGTTGCTCGCGTCACGCGATTGGCGTCTCCAGAGAGCGGCGGGAGACGCACTCGCAGCAGCCGGCGAGACCGGGCGCGAAGCCGTCGTCCATGCGCTCGGTCATCCCAGCTCGCGCATCCGGCGATACGCCGCCGATTTCTTCGATCACAACGGGGACGACCGCTGTGTCCCGCAACTCCGGCGATTGCTGCACGATCCGGTTCCCGTCGTGCGCTGGCAGGCACTTCACTCGCTGAGTTGCCAAAGATGCAAACCGAATCCCCTGACCGTCGACCTAGTGCCAGATCTGATCGAGGCCCTCGGCGACAGCAGCCCCCGCGTCCGTGCGACCGCCGCGGCGATTCTCGGTCTGCAGCCGGGCGACCCGCGTGCCGTCGAGGCGCTCCATTCGCTGCTCGAGGGTGAAGCACATCCAAAGGTTCGCCGCTTCGCCCACCAGGCGCTACGGCTCCAGGATCCGTCTTACCGCGCGGAGACCGATCGTCGCGCACGTAAACGCCAGTCCGCGCGCTCGGCAAATGCAGCCCGCGGGCGAGCCGCCCGAGCTTAGGACTTTCGAATCTCATTCGCCCGGGGGACTGTGGAATCGTTCTCACAGTCGACTCGGGTTCGTCCGGGGGGCCGATGAATCCCGGCCCCGCCCTGAGCACCATGGGGAAACACTCGAAAGGAGGACTTCCCCGATGACCTTTCCACGGCGTTACCCCGACCTCGCCCAGCTCCGGATCTCCGGGGAGATCGTCACTCCGCAGGACGCGGGCTGGAACAGCGCACGTCTCGCGTGGAATCTCGCCCTCGACCAGCGGCCGGCGCTGATCGCGTACCCCGAGTCGCCGAACGATGTGATCGAGATCGTCCGCTACGCACGCGCAAACGGAATGCGCGTCGCGGCACAGGGCACCGGTCACGGCGCGGTCGCGCTCGGCCCGCTGGAGAACACCGTTCTGATCAAGACGTCGCGCATGCGTCGTGTCGACATCCAGCCGCAGGCGCGGATCGCACGTGGCGAGGCCGGCGTCGAATGGCAAGAGGTCGTGGCGCCGGCGGCGGAGCACGGATTGCTCGCGCTGCACGGCTCGTCACCGAACGTCGGCGTCGTCGGCTACACGCTCGGCGGCGGCATGGGCTGGCTCGCACGCAAGCACGGGCTCGCGGCGAACAGCGTGACCGCGATCGAGATCGTCACTCCGGACGGCGTCCTGCGCCGTGTCGACCGCGACAACGACCCGGATCTCTTCTGGGCGCTGCGCGGCGGCGGGGGGAACTTCGGCGTCGTCACGGCGATCGAGTTCAGGCTCTATCCGTACACCGAGGCGTACGCCGGTTGGCTCTTCTGGCCGATCGAGCGCGCGGGCGAGATCCTGCACGCCTGGCGCCGGTGGACGCAGTCCGGCCTGCCGGAGGAGATCACCTCGGTGGGCCGCATCCTGCAGTTCCCGCCGATCCCCGAGATGCCGGAGCCGGTCCGCGGCAAGTCGTTCGTGGTCGTCGAAGCGGCGTACATGGGCGACCAGGAGAGCGGCGAGGAGCTACTGCGCCCGCTGCGCGAGCTCGAGCCGGCGATGGACACGTTCGCGGTCGTGCCGGTCACGGCGCTCGCGGATCTGCACCAGGATCCCCCCCATCCGGTGCCCGGCGCCGGCGACGGTATGCTCCTGCGCGAGCTGACGGTCGACGCGGTCGACGCGCTCGTCAAGGTCGCCGGTCCCGAGAGCCGCTCACCGCTCCTTTCGGTCGAGCTGCGGCACCTCGGCGGCGAGCTCGCAGTCGCGCGGCCGGAGAACGGCGCCCTGTCGTCGCTCGACGCCGAGTACGCGATGTCCGCCGTCGGCATCGCCGGGACGGAGGAGGACAAGCTCCGGGTCGAACTGCACGTCGAGCGCGTCCAGGACGCCCTCACGCCTTGGGAGGCCGGGACTACGTACTGGAACTTCACCGAGAAGCGCGTGGACGAGCAGGCATTCTTTCCACGCCACACGGTCCAGCGACTGCGCCGTGTGAAGGCCATGTACGACGCCTCGAACGTCCTGCAGGCAAATCACGAGATCGCCCCGCCGAGCTAACCGGGGCGAGCCAGCAGCCGGGCCTCCGGGGAGCCGCACCCGGAGGCCCCGGCTAAAGTCATCCGTCGCCCTGCACCGACGCCATGGACGTTCGTGCGGACGATCCGATTAGTGTGTCGTCTGGAGATGATTCGCCGGGCTCCCACGCCCGCACTCCGCGGGCACGTGTCCAGCTACTACGGTTTCCGCGAGGAGACGCCCGCTCCCGTACGCCGGCGCGAAGGGCCGGGCGCGGACGTCGTGGTCATCATCAGCTTCGGCGAGGAGTGGCTGATCGACGACGAGCGTTTGACGTCGTTCGCGGCCGGGCTCCACGAAGTGCAGGTGACGACGGAGCACGCCGGTCAGGCCTACGGCATGCAGGTCAACCTGGCCCCGCCCGCGGCGTACATGCTCTTCGGCTTGCCGCTGGACGAGCTCGCACACCGCGAGGTGCCGCTCGAGGACGTCCTTCGCGAGCCGTCGCTGGAGGAGCGGCTCTCCGACGAACTGAACTGGTCGGCGCGGTTCGAGCTTCTCGATGCGGTGCTGACGAGGCGGCTCGCCGACGCGCAGGCTCCTACGGCCGGCGTCGTCTGGGCGTGGGAGCGGTTGTGCGAAAGACACGGGCGCGTGCCGGTCGGGAAACTGGCCGAGGAGCTCGGGTGGAGCCGCAGGCGGCTGGTCGAGCGGTTCCGCGAGCAGATCGGCCTGCCGCCGAAGTCGGTTGCGCGCCTGCTGCGATTCGAGCATGCGCGGGAACTGGCCGAGCGCTCGGATCGGCCGAGCTGGGCCGAGATCGCCTTCGAATGCGGCTACTACGACCAGTCCCACCTGATCCACGACTTCCGCGCGGTCACGGGCCGAACTCCCGTAACGTTTTTCCAAGACAACGCGGCCGCGGCGGCGTAGCCTCCTCCGAAATCGACCAGGAGGCGGCCATGCCAGAGGTCATCCCCTACCTGCTGTACGAGGACGCCGCGAGTGCGCTCGAGTTCCTGGCGCGCGCGTTCGGGTTCCACGAGACCGCGCGACACGGGTCCGAGGGCCGCGTCGCGCACGCGGAGATGAAGATCGGCGACGAACGGATCATGCTCGGCCAGCCTGCCGAGGGATTCCGCAACCCGAAGCACGTCGGGGCCAACACGACATTGATGTACATCTACATCGACGACGTCGACAATCACTGCGTGCGCGCGCGGGACGCGGGCGCGGAGATCGTGGACGAGCCGACGGACCAGGAGTACGGCGACCGCCATTACCACGCGCGCGACCCGGAGGGGCACGACTGGTACTTCGCGCAGCAGGCGCGCGTCCCGGCGGAGGCATGATGGCGACACTCCCGCAGGTCGTCCCGATGCTGTCGTACGAGGACCTCGGCGCGGCTGCGGACTGGCTCGTGCGCGCATTCGGCTTCGAGGAGACCGAGCGGCTCGAAGAGGACGGGGAGGTCGTCCACGTCGAGCTGCGCCTGGGCGACGGCGTGATCATGCTCGGCAAGCCCGGCGAGACGTACATGAACCCCAAGCGGTTGCGCGAGGAATGCGAGGCCGCGAAGAGGATGTACGAGGTCCCGTGGGTCATCGACGGTGTGTACGTGCAGGTCGACGACGTACGAGCGCACCTCGAGCGGGCCCGCAGCGCAGGCGCGACGATCCTGTCGGAGATCGAGGCGCGCCACGACGCCGGTAGCTACCGCGTCGAGGATCACGAGGGACACCGCTGGATGTTCGCGCAGCGCTCTTAGCGGTCAAAGCACGTAGTCGCCTTGTAAAGGCCGGTTGAGAACGAGATGCTTGCCCGAGCCAACGAGAGGGAGGTACCCGTGTACGCACGCATTGCGTCGTTCGAGGGAGGCGATACCGAGCGCCTCAACCAGCTCAACCAGGAGCGGATGAACTCGGGAGAGATGACTCCGCCCGCTGGAATGAAACGTGTCCTGCTGCTCGCCGACCCGGACACCAACCGCCGGCTGTTCATCGCGATCTTCGACACGCGCGAGAATCTCGTCGCTGCCGAGGAAGGCTTCGACAAGATGGGGGACGAGATTCCCGAAGACGTCCGCGGCCGCCGCACCTCGGTCGATGTGTACGAAGTGGCCTGGGAAGGCGAGGTCTGAGCCCGGGAGGGAGGGAATTGCCGGGCCGGCACGAGCGTTGGTAACTGGCAATGCGGCGCGCGAGGGTTGTCGTGCGGTTCAGGGCCGGCCCGGCGTGGACGAGTGGGCCACCCGAAGCACAGCCGGGATGGGACGAGCACGCGGCTTTCGTCGACGACCTCGTCGAGAAGGGGACGTTCGTGATGGGCGGTCCGTTCGCCGACTTCTCCGGCTCGGTAAGCGTGCTCGAGGGGGTCGACGCCGAGCGTGCGCGCGAGCTCGTCGCCGGCGATCCGTTCATCGCGAACGGCGTCTTCGTGCTCGAGGACGTGCGCGACTGGACCGTCTACGTCGACCAGCTCACGCCTGCGCTCTGACGTGCTGCTGTACGACAGCCCCGTCTCGGGCAACTGCTACAAGGTGCGGCTGCTCTTCGCCCACCTCGGGATCGACTACGAGCGGCGCAAGGTCGACGTCGTCGACCGCTCGAACCGGCGTGAGCTGCTCGGCGAGCTCAATCCGGCGCTGCGGGTTCCGACGCTCGTGCTCGACGACGGCCGCCCGCTCGCAGAGTCGAACGCGATCCTCTGGTACTTCGGCGAGGGCACGAGATTCGTCCCGGAGGATCGCTACCAGCGCGCACAGGTGCTGCAGTGGCTGTTCTTCGAGCAGTACGACCACGAGCCGGCGCTCGCGGTCGCGCGCTTCCTGAAGACATACTCGGGCCGGCCGGAGCTGTACGAGGAACGGCGCGAAGAGCTGACCAAGCGCGGAGAGAGCGTGCTCCGGAAGCTGGAACGCCACCTCGACGGCCGCGACTGGCTGGTCGGTGACGCGATGACCCTCGCTGACATCGGCTTGTACGCGTACACGCACGTCGCCGGCGAGGGTGGGTTCTCGCTCGACGGTTATCCTGCGATCAACCGCTGGCTCGAGCACGTTGCGGAAGAGCCGCGCCACGTTCCGATGGAGGCCTAGCCGCGGGGGACATCGCGCAGGAGCTTGCCCTCGCGCGAGTAGGGGTTCGGACCTCCGCGGCGAGCGGGAACGTACGACGAACGTGAAGGCCTTGGTCGTTGTCGTGCTGGTGCTAGCGACATGTTCGAGCGACGCACTCGCAACGCGGGGCGGCGGGAGGCCCGGCCAGAGGGTCATTCTCAGCGGTCATGGCATCAGCTTCGTGTTGCCGGCGACGTGGCATGTGACCTTCCAGCCCGTCAACGCTGTCACGGACCCCCTAACGCTCTTCACTGCAACGACATACCCGTTTCGCCCACGGGCGACGTCGACGGGGCTCTGCTCGAAATCCCTGCGGGCGGCATGGCGCGCCGACGGCGCGTACGTTCATCTGGTCGAGGAGCTCGACGGAGCATCGCGGAAGCGCATGCTGCGTCGCGTTCCTCGACGGCCGCGACATTTCGTGCTGAACGCGCGCGAGGCGGGCGGCCTGTGCACACCGGCCGACAGCGGCGAGCTCGCGTTCAAGCAGGGAGGGCGGGCGTTCTACGTCTTCTACGGCCTGGGTAAGCGGGCGTCGGGAGCGACGCGATTGGCCGCGGCCATGCTGCTCGACAGCTTGCGCATCGCCCCTAGGGCGCGAGGACCATGAAGGCCGGCCCTCAGGCTCTGCCGCCGCACGAGGCCGAGCCCAGCCAGCTGTGCGGGTTGCCGGCCCAGCACCAGCCCAGCCGCGGGCGGCCCTTGCTCAGCCAGAGCGCTGGAACGCGGCGGTCGCCGCAGCGAGAGCCGAGGATCGAGAAGGCGTTCCTGCTCTCGAGGACTTCCGGGTACTGCGTGACGAGAGCGAGACCTTCGTCGATCGTCAGCGGAGAGCGGCCCTTCGAGATGATCGACTCGAGCGCATCGTCGGGAGTGACGTTCAAGGTTTCGGTCCGGTATCGACGTCGATGGCGAGGTACGCGGGTGTGTCGGGGATCTCGATGCCGCCGATGGGCGCGAAGCGGTCGAGGTCGGCCATGTCCGTGGATCGCGAGTACGGCAACGACGAGATCGTCGTCGAATGGCGACACGGGTTCAGGGAAGGCTAGGCCTGCGGGATCCGCGCCTCGAGCGCGTTGCCCAGCGCCTCGCGCACTGGCAAGAGCTCGATCCGGTCGAGCACGTCCTGGAAGAAGCCACGCACGATCAGCCGCTCGGCCTCGGCCCGCGAGAGGCCGCGCGCCATGCAGTAGAACAGCTCGTCCCGATCGATCCGCCCCAGTGTCGCCCCGTGCGTGCATCTCACGTCGTTCGCCAGAATCTCCAGGCCCGGGATCGAGTCTGCATGCGCGTCCTTCGACAGGAGCAGGTTCCGGTTCTCCTGGTAAGCGTTCGTCTTCTGGGCGTCCTCTTCGACGCGGATCATCCCGCGCCAGACGGTACGAGCTGAGTCGCGAAGCGCTCCCTTGAACGCGAAGTCCGACGTCGTGCTCGGAGCGATGTGCTCCTGGTACGTGTCGTAGTCCAGGTGCTGCGATTTGTCCGCGAAGTACGCGCCCGTCACCCTGGACGTCGCGCCCTGGCCCGCGAGGTCGTTCTGAATGCGGATCTTGCCCTTCTTCGAGCCGAAACCGCCGGCGACCCAGTCCAACTCCGCGTCCCGTTCGACACGAGCGTGATGGGACGCGAAGTGCCACGTCTCCTGCGACAGGTTCTGCAGCGAGACATATTCGAGCTTCGCACCTTGCTCGACGAAAAGCTCCACCACGGCGTTCGAGTAGCCGCGCACGTTAGGCCCGGCGCTCGAGTACTCCTCGATCAGCGAGAACTTCGAGCCCTCCTCCGCGATCACGAGCAGGCGCCAGAACAGCGAGCCGTCGTCGACCGAGTTCGCGAGCTTCACGTACAGCGGCTCCTCGAGTTGGGCACCGCGCGGGACCCGCACGAAGAGGCCGTGCTGCCACAGCGCGGCGTTGTGCGCGGCGAACTTCTCGTCCCAGCCGACGAGCTCGTGCAGGCGCTCCGCGTTCTCCGCGAGGGGCTCGAAAGTCACGCCTTCGGGGGCGCGCTCGATCTCGATGCCGTTCTCCGTCACCGTCGCCAGGCCCGACACCGCAATGTCCAGCATCCGGGACGGCGCGTCGCCCTCACCCTGGGCCGAGAACGCGTCCGGGTCGAAGCCGCGCAGGTCCGTGAAGCGCCAAGGCTCGTCCTTCGTCGTGGGCAGGGGCAGCGCGCGGTAGCGCTCGAGAAGCTCAGCTCTGTTCACGCGGCTTGTACCTCCGATGCAGGATGATCGTGTTGCCGTCCGGGTCCTTGCAGAAGCCCATGTGGCAGACGCCTGAGTCCACTATGCCGACCAGCTCACCGCCTGCGAGGACGAACTCGTCGCATGCGGCCGTCACGTCCGCGACGCGCAGCGCGAAGCCCGCAACGTTCGGCCGGAACTCCTCGCCGTCACTCTCGGGATTCCAGAACGACAAGGTCACGTTCGGCGTCTCGACCTCGCCCGGTGTGTACTCGCTCACGGGCAACCCGAGCACGTCGCGGTAGAACGCGACCGCGCGAGGGATGTCCCGCGTCGGCACCGTGACGAAATCCACCTGCTCGACCTGCATCAGTCGTACGGCTTGTAGCGATGGTGCAACATCAGGCTGTTGCCGTCCGGGTCGTTGAAGAACGCCATGTGGCAGACGCCGGTGTCGACGATCTCGCCGTGGAACTCGACCCCCTTGGCCTCGAGGTCCTTGCGCGACCCGGCCACGTCATCGACGTGCAGCGCAATCAGCTCGGTCGTCGACGGCCGGAACTCCTGACCTGCCCACTCGGGCTTCCAGAGCGACAAGCACGTCTCGCCGGCCCAGAACTCGGCCGCGCGGTGCTCGTCCTGCCGCAGGCCGAGTGTCTCGACATAGAACTCGATCGCGCGCTCCATGTCCTGCGTCGGGATGCCGACGAAGTCGACCTTCGTGATCTCCACGAGCGCTACCTGTTGCCGCGCCGGCCGGACCGAACCTGGTGCGCGTCGACGCCGCCTGGTGTCCAGCCGCCGCCGGAATTGCGACCGCCCGTGCGCTGGGAGGCTTCCTGCTGCTCGCGCTGCGCCTTCAACTGCTCCAGCCGCTGGCGCATCGCCGCAGCCTGCGCGGCGGCCGCCGGCGAAAGCTTCTTCTTCTTCGCCTTAGCCAACTGATCCCTCCATTTGCAGCTGGATCAGCCGGTTCATCTCGACCGCGTACTCCAGCGGCAGCTCCTTGGTGATCGGCTCGACGAAGCCGGAGACGATCAGCGCCGCGGCCTCGGCCTCGGAGACGCCGCGCGACATGAGGTAGAAGAGCTGCTCCTCGCCGATCTTCGAGACCGTCGCCTCGTGCCCCAGATCGACGTCGTTCTCGTCGACGCGGATGTACGGGTACGTGTCGGAGCGCGAGTCCTCGTCGAGGATCAGCGCGTCGCAGACGACCTTCGACTTCGAGCGTGTCGCGCCCTTCGCAACCTCGAGCAGTCCGCGGTAGCCCGCGCGGCCGCCGTTCTTCGAGATCGACTTCGACGTGATGACGGACGACGTATTCGGCGCCACGTGGACGCACTTGCCGCCCGCGTCCTGGTGCTGGCCCTTGCCCGCGAACGCGATCGAGAGCACTTCGCCGTGCGCCCGCTCGCCGAGCAGCCAGATCGCCGGATACTTCATCGTCAGCTTCGAGCCGAGGTTCCCGTCGACCCACTCCATCGTTGCGTCCTCATAGGCGACGGCCCGCTTCGTGACGAGGTTGTAGACGTTGTTCGACCAGTTCTGGATCGTCGTGTAGCGCGCACGCGCGCCCTTCTTGACGACGATCTCCACGACCGCGCTGTGCAGCGAGTCGCTGGAGTAGATCGGCGCGGTGCAGCCCTCGACGTAGTGCACGTACGCGCCCTCGTCGACGAGGATCAGCGTCCGCTCGAACTGGCCCATGTTCTCCGCGTTGATACGGAAGTACGCCTGCAGCGGCATCTCGACTTTCACGCCGGGCGGGACGTAGATGAACGAGCCGCCCGACCACACGGCCGAGTTGAGCGCCGCGAACTTGTTGTCGTTCTGCGGGATGATCGTCCCGAAGTACTGCTTGACGAGCTCCTCGTGCTCGCGGAGCGCCGAGTCCATGTCGAGGAAGATCACGCCCTTGTTGACGAGATCCTCCTGCAGCTTGTGGTAGACGACCTCGGACTCGTACTGGGCGCCGACCCCGGCGAGGTACTTCTTCTCCGCCTCCGGGATCCCGAGCTTGTCCCACGTGTCCTTGATGTCCGGCGGGAGGTCCTCCCACTTGTCCGCCTGCTTTTCGGTCGGCCGGATGTAATAGAAGATGTTCTCGAAATCGATGCCGGTCAGATCGCCTCCCCACGTCGGCAGCGGGCGGGCGAGGAAGTACTCCAGCGACCTGTGGCGGAACTTCCGCATCCAGTCCGGCTCGTTCTTGTGCGACGAGATCGCGTCGATCAGTTCGTGCGACAGCCCGCGACCGGACTTGAAGAAGTAGTCCTCGGGGACGTTGAAGCCGTACTTGACCTCGTAATCGGAGCCGATTCCCTGGACGATCTCTGTTTCTGTGGCTGCCATCAAACCTCCGCCGGCGTAAACGCCTCGTAGCCTTCTCGCTCGAGCTTCTCCGCGAGCTCCGGGCCTCCCTCTTCCACGATACGCCCTCCGACGAACACGTGAACGAAATCGGGCGTGAGGAAATTCAGGATCCGCTGGTAATGCGTGATCACCAGAGCGCCCATCTCGGGGCTGATCAAGCTCTGGACACCTTCGGCGACTACCCGCAGCGCGTCGATGTCGAGGCCCGAGTCGGTCTCGTCCAGCACCGCGATCCGCGGCTTCAGCATCGCCATCTGGAGGATCTCGACCCGCTTCTTCTCGCCGCCGGAGAAGCCCTCGTTCAGGTAGCGGCCGGCGAGCTCGCGCGAGACCTTCAGGCGCTCCATCTGGGCGAAGAGCTCCTTGCGGAACTCGGGGATCTTCACCGAGTCGTCCTCGCCCTTGCGAGCCTTGCGCGTCGCGTTGATCGCGCTGCGCAGGAAGCTCGTCACGGTAACCCCGGGAACCGCGTGCGGGTACTGGAAAGCGAGGAAGAGCCCACGATGCGCGCGCTCATCCGCCTGGAGCTCCGTCACGTCCTCGCCGTCGATCAGGATCTGGCCCTCGGTGATCACGTAGGCCGGGTGGCCCATCAGCGCATAGGCGAGCGTGGACTTACCTGAGCCGTTCGGGCCCATGATCGCGTGCACCTGGTTGGTGTCCACGGCGAGGTCGACGCCCTTGACGATCTCAGTGCCGTCTTCGAGCGCGACGTGCAGATTCTTGATCTCGAGCAGTGACATTTGTGAGGGCGAATCCGTAGTAACGATGCGCATTTGCGGTCGGATTCGTGACCCCAGTCTAGCGGGACCGCGCCGGGCTGGATTATGGTCGGCGGACGAGCCGGCGCACGCCGTGCGGCTCGTGGCCGTTGCGCTGGGAGAGGGCGGCGAGCGTCGCCCCTGCTGCGGCGACCGCGCCGCCGACGAGCCAGCGACGGAGGCGTAAGGACGTCCAGAGCGTCGAGTCGCGCGACCGGTCGTCGAACCGACCGTGCGCACCCGGATCGCCGGGCACCGTTTCGAAGAGGTTGTCCGGAGCATCGGTCGGCTTCGGCTCGCCGGTCGTCTGCCCCTTCCAGCCATTCCGCAGCAGGATCCTGTCCCCGAGCCGAGGCGCGAGCTTCTGGCCCCAGAGCAGCTTCTGCGCGCCCCAGCCGATCGGGAGCTCACGCACGGGGTGCTCGCAGCAATGGAGCACGGCCTCGGCGAACGGCTCAGGCTGGTAGATCGGCGGCACCGGCTGCGGTTGCCTGCCCAGCTTCTGGCGCGAGCGGTCGAACTGCGGCGTGTTGATCGCTCCCGGAAGGACGACGCAGATGTCCACCGGGACCTCGTGCTTGTCGAGCTCGGTGCGCGCGGACTCGAAGAACGCCCGCGCCGCGGCCTTCGAGGCGCAGTACGCCGACTGCAACGGAATGCCCCGGTAGGCAAGCGCGGAGTTCACGTCGATGAACGTGCCGCGCGACTCGCGCAGGTGCGGAAGCACCGACCAGAAGCCGTAGACCGTGCCGAAGAAGTTCGTCTCGAAGACATGTCTGAGCTCGTCCGCGGTGATCGCCGTCGCTTCTGCCACCACCGTCACCATCGCGTTGGCGACGTACGTGTCGACACGTCCAAAACGTTCGACGGCCTGCTCGACGACCTGTGCGACCTCGTCCTGCACCGAGTGATCCGCCGGGACGGCGAGCGCCTCACCGCCGAAAGCCTCGATCTCGCGGACCGCGTTGTCGAGGGCCTCGGCGTTGCGCGCCGTGACAACGACCCTCGCGCCCCGCTCACCGGCTCCGCGCGCGATCGCGCGGCCGAGACCGGAGGAGGCGCCGGTCACGACGACGACTTGCTCGGACAAGGGGCGCTTCGCAGCCACGCCTTTTCTCTTTCCGAACGTTTACCTGGGCCAAACGGCTATCCTGCCTACATGCCTGGTTGGATCTCTCCCTGGGAGCTCCTGATCCTGCTGGTCGTCGTCCTCCTCGTCTTCGGGCCGAAGCGACTGCCGGAGATGGGGCGCTCGCTCGGGAAAGGCCTGCGCGAGTTCAAGGATTCGATCAGCGGCAGGGACGACGACGACCGCGATCGGCGTGCCGAGCTCCCGGTGGGGACGCAGGACACGACCGCAGACGCCGCTCCCCGCGAGCGTCAAGACACGACGACCACGTAGCGCGTGGCCGTTCTGCCGCGCCGGCTTCGCCACGGCGAGGAGGCGACGCTCGTCGAGCACCTCGGTGAGCTGCGTGCGCGCCTCATCGTCGCGTTGATCGCGCTCACGGCCGGCTTCGTCGTCGCGTTCGCGTTCCATGGGCACATCCTCGACTGGCTGAACAGACCGCTGCCCGAGCATGTCGAGAAGCCGGTCACGCTGTCGCCTGCGGAGCCATTCCTGACGTCGGTGAAGATCGCGCTGCTCGCGGGCTTCCTGCTCGCGCTACCGATCATCCTCTGGCAGGTGTGGGCGTTCCTCGCGCCGGCGATGGAAGAGCACTCGCAGCGCGTGGTCGCGGTGTGCGTCGTACTGTCGGCGCTGCTGCTCGTGTGCGGGATCTTCTTCGGCTACTACGTCGCGCTCCCGAATGCGATTCACTTTCTGACCAACTACGACTCCACGCACTATCAGATCGAGCTGCGCGCGCGGGACTACTACTCGTTCACGACGCTGGTGCTCTTCGCGATGGCGATCGTGTTCGAGTTGCCGCTCTTCGTGCTCGCACTCGTGCGGCTGCGCGTCGTGACGGCGCGTCAGCTGCGGCGGAGCTGGCGCGGGGGGATCGTGGCGATCACGGCACTTGCCGTCGCCCTCCCGGGCGTCGACCCGGTGACGACCTGCATGGAGCTCGCGCCGCTGCTCGTCCTCTATTTCGGTTCCGTGCTGGCAGCGGGGCTGGTGGAGAGGCGGGCGCACGGAGCCGCCGCGGCGGTTCGCGGATCCGAGGGCTGACCTGCGCGCGACCGGCGACTCAGTGCGCCAGCCGGCTCAGCGCGACGCCGAGCACCGGAACCGTCAGCGTGAGTGCGAGGCTGATCCAGCCGACGACCTGCAGGCGGCGATACGAGCGGCGTTCGCCGGCGCGCAGCTCGCGCGCGACCCGCGGTCCCAGCACGAAGTTGTGCAGGTACGAGACGACGAGCAACAGCACGACGAGCACGGCCTTGACGGCCGCGACCCAGTGGAACGAGCTTCCGTCGTCGTCCCAGTCGCGGGAGGCAAGCGGCACCCCGGTCACGATCGCCAGCGCGAGGGCGCCGTATCCGATCGGGCGCCAGCGCTCGCCGAGACCGCGCATCGCGCGCGCCCGCGCCTCGCCTTCGAGTGTGCGGACGACCGGGATGCCGACGAAGACGAGCGCGACGGTGCCGCCGACCCAGACCGCGGCCGCGAGCAGGTGCACGGCGACCAGGACAGGCTCCACGGACAGTGACCCTACTGGCCATGTCCCGGTGCCAGGTATGTACCCGGTACGTGCCAGGTATTGGGGCCTCGCGCGGCTACAGTCCGGACCGATGAACCGAGTTCTTTCCGCCGATTGGGTCTTGCCCGTCGAAGGTGCGCCGATCCCGGACGGCGCGGTCGCGATCGAGGGCTCGCGGATCGCCGCGGTGGGCAGCGTCGACGAGTTGGGCGAGGGCACGCGCTTCGACGGCGGCGTGATCGTCCCCGGGTTCGTCAACGCGCACTCGCATCTCGAATACGCGGTGTACGGGGGCTTCGGCGACGGGCTGTCGTTTGCGCCCTGGATCCTCCTGCACATCGAGCGCAAAGCGCGGATCGGCATCGCGGAGACCGAGGACATCGCGCGCTTCGGCGCCGCTGAGTGCCTGCGTTCCGGCATCACGACCGTCGGCGACGCGAGCCACCGGGGCGCAGCGGCGACCGCATGCGACGAGCTCGGGCTGCGCGCGATCGTCTACGTCGAGGTCTTCGGGCCTGACAGCGAGCAGCTCACGACGCGCTTCGGCGCGATCAGGGAGCGTATTGCGCCGAACCTCTCGAAGCGCGTGCGCCTGGGGATCTCGCCGCATTCCGTGTACAGCGCGGCGCTTCCCCTCTGGGAAGCCGCCACCGCGCTCGGACTGCCAATCGCGACGCATTTCGCCGAGAGCGAGGCAGAGACGCAGTGGGTTCGCGACCGCAGCGGCCCCTTTGCCGACATGCCACCGATCGGCGGCGAGCCGACGTCGATTCGCGAGCTCGCCGAGCACCAGCTCCTCTCGGCTCGCGTCATTGCCGCACACTGCGTGAAGGTCGACGCGGAGGAGATCGCGCTGCTCGCGGAGCACGGCGTCGCGGTCGCACACTGCCCGCGCTCCAACGCACTGCTCGGATCCGGGATTGCACCGCTCCGCGCCTTGCGCGACGCCGGGGTGAACGTCGGACTGGGGACGGACAGCCCGGCGTCGGCGCCGTCCTTCGACATGTTCGACGAGCTGCGCGCGGCGGTCTCCGCGGCCCGAGCGCGTGAGGCGGACGCCGCCGGTATGGGGGCGTCCGAAGCGCTCGAGCTCGCGACCCTCGGCGGAGCGCGCGCTCTGGGGCTGGGCGATGTCTGCGGCTCGCTCTCCGCCGGAAAGCGCGCGGATCTCGCGGTTCTCGACTTCGGCGATTCGCCGTTCTTCCCCTGGGAGGATCCTGCTGCAGCCGTAGTCTTCGGCGGCACGCCGGATCGCGTCCTGCTCACCCTCGTCGACGGTGAGGTGCGCTACGAGAAAGGAGGGACCGATTGGCAAGAGCTGATCGCCGCCGCGCAGCACGCGAGGCGCGCCATGCTCGCAGCAGGCCAACCCCTAGCCGAGCGCGCGTAAGCAGCATCGAGCAGGAGTTGTTCTTCCCGAAGCTTCGCCGGCAGGCGAGGTGGGTCTTCGTGTTCCTCGCAGTCGTCTTCGGAGCCGGCTTCGTGTTCTTCGGCGTCGGCTCGGGCTCGGGCGGGATCAGCGACCTCCTGCAGGGGAACTTCAGCGACCTCTTCAGCAGCAACCCGGCGAACAAGGAGGCGGACAAGGCGCGCGACCGGATCAAGGAGAACCCGAAGAACGCGCAGGCCTACCGCGACCTGGCGACCGCGCTCGAGAGCTCGGGCAAGTCGCAGGAGGCGATCGCGCCGCTCGAGCGCTACCGCGCGCTGCGCCCAGGTGATACGGACGCCCTGAACGAGCTGGCCAGCCTCTACCTGACGAAGGCCGACCAGGCGCGCATCCGCGCGCAGACCGTCCAGGAGGAGGCCGGAGGGGCGCTCGCCACCTCGACGTTCGACCCCAATCCGGGCTCCAAGATCGGCCAGGCACTGACCGGAACCGCCGACCCGATCACCGGCGCCGATCCGATCAACAAGGCGGTGCAGTCTGTCGTCAGCGAACGCTCGAGCAAAGCGTTTACCGAGTACTCCAACGCGTACAAGAAGGCGGTGTCGGTGTACCGGGCGATCACGAGGGCGACTCCGACCGACCCGAGCGGCTGGTTCCAGCTCGCACAGGCCGCCGAGGCGTCGAGCGACACGAAGACCGCAATCCAGGCGTACGAGCGCTTCCTGAAGCTCGCGCCGGACGATCCGAACGCGTCCGCCGTACGCCAGCGCGTCAAGCAGCTGAAGGCGTCGCAGACGAGCGCGTCGGCTCAGGCAGGCGGTTAAGGTACGCCATCAACGAGACGGGGGACCCGATGAATTTCGACATCAAGACCGAGCAGCTGGGCGACGACGCGTACGTGATCTCCCTGGCCGGCGAGGTCGACCTGTACACGGCCCCCGAGTTCAAGCAGCAGCTGCTCGAGGTGATCGGCGAGGGCGGCAAGGACGTGATCGTCGACTTCACGAACACGACCTTCATCGACTCGACGACCCTCGGCGTGCTCGTCGGCGGCGTGAAGCGCCTGCGCTCGAACGACGGGCAGCTGTCTCTCGTCTGCAGTGACCGCAACATCACGAAGATCTTCGAGATCACCGGCCTCGATCGCGTCTTCACGATCTACCCGTCGCGCGACGAGGCCGTCGCCAAGGTCGGAACGTCGAGCCAACCCCCCGCCTAGTGCGCCTCGCTTCGATCGCCGCACTCGCACTCAGCGCCTTCGTTGTCGCAGGGTGCAACGCCGGCACCGGCGGAGTGGCGGCGGCGGGCAACACGTCGCGCGGCAAGCAGCTCTTCACGCAGCGATGCGCGGCCTGCCACGCACTCAAGGACGCCGGCTCAACCGGACGCGTCGGTCCTGACCTCGACGCGGCATTCGCCTCCGACAAGGCGCAAGGCTTCGCCGAGTCGACCATCCGCCAGGTCGTAGCCGACCAGATCAAGTTCGCGGGACAGTTCGGGGCCAAAGGCCCGACGATGCCTCAGGATCTCGTCACGGGCGAGGACGTCGATGCGGTCGCCGCCTACGTCGCGTCCGTGGCAGGCAAGAAGGGCGCAGCGGGTGGAGGGGGCGCCGCTGCGCCGCCCACGACGACAGAGCAGACGACGACAGGCGGCACGACGACGACCGGCGGCGGCGGGGGCGGCGCGTCCCTCGCGGCCGGGCGCGACCTGTTCAAGACGAACTGCGCCGCGTGCCACACGCTCGCCGACGCCGGCACGCACGGGACTGTCGGCCCGAACCTCGATCAGCTGAAGCCCGACGAGGCGACGGTCAAGCGCCAGGTCGAGAACGGCGGAGGTGGGATGCCTCCCTTCAAGGGCGTCCTCACGGCCGAGCAGATCGCGACTCTCGCCAAGTACGTCTCCTCGGTCGCGGGCAAGAAGTAGCAACCCCTCCCATTCCATAGAAGGCGCGGCTTCACCGTGCCGACGCGAACCTCTGCCGGAGCTCGGCAACCCTTGTACAAGCGCGAAAGCACGCGCGCGAAACGCGCATGCGGTCTTCCTACTCGCGCGAAGTGCGAAGCACTTCTAGCGACTACTAGCGGACTTCTTCGCGCTCGGCTTCGAGGTCGACCACGACGTGCGTCACCGGGACGGCGAAGCGCTCGCGGGCGCCGCTGATGACACCGCGCTCGAGCCAGTGCGACTTCCCCTCGGGATGGGTCGAGATGATGATCTCGTCCGGACCAAAGGTGCGGAGCGCGTCCTCGAGGGCCTGCAGCGGATCGGCGTCACCGACCTCCCCCCGGGCGGAGATCCCGGCGTCGCGAAGCTTGGCGAGCGAAGCGTCGAGCCGCGCCTGCGCATCGACCCGCGCCCGGTCCTCGTCCGAGGCGAGGTGCCTGAGCGGCGAGTTCAGCGCCGGGGAGACCACGAGCACGTTCTCCCGCACGCCCTCGGACTTCTGGCGGATGCAGTCCTGGAGGGCGCGGCCGCCGACCGTCTCGTTCGCGACGACGAGGATCCGACGCTCGTCCTCCGGGTGCGGTCGGGTCGGACGCAACGCGGGTGCCGGCTCCTCGCGACTGCGGCCGAAGGCGAAGTAGAGCGCGACGGCCGAAAGCACGATGAACACGGCGAAGCCGAGCCACTTGTTGATCCACGCCGCGATCACGATCAGCGCGAAGTACCCGATCGTCAACAGCAGGAAGCGAAAGGCGTCCTGCTCGCTGCGGAACGGGTTACGCACGGCAGCTAGAGGATGTAAATCGTGGCGTAGACCACGATCCACATCACGTCGACGAAGTGCCAGTAGATCCCGCCGAGCTCGACGCCGTAGTGGTGCTCGGCGTCGAAGTGGCCGCGGAAGGCCCGGATCGACATGAAGAGCAGGATCGTCAGCCCGACGAACACGTGCGCTCCGTGCAGGCCCGTGAGCGAGAAGAAGATCGTCCCGAAGGCATTGTCGTGCGGCGCGAAGCCCACCCGCGCGTACTCGATCGCCTGGGTCAGCAGGAACGTGAGTCCCATCAGGAACGTGAGGACGAGGCCCGCCTGCAGTCCCGCGCGGTTGTTGCGCCGAATGGACTGCAGCGCCCAGTGCACGGTGAAGCTGGACGTGACCAGGATCAGCGTGTTCACGCCGGCGACGAACTTCGGCAGCTCGAAGCCCTCCGGCGGCCACGGGTACCCGTTGACCACACGCACGAAGAAGTACGCCGTGAAGAACGAGCCGAAGAGCATGACCTCCGACGCGATGAACAGGAGCATCCCGAGGACGGTCGAGCTCACGCGCGAGCTCTGATGCGCTACGGGCGGACCATGGTGCTCGGCTGCAGCGTGCGACGCCATTACGCGGCCGCACCCACCGCGACCGGTTCGACGACGACGTGGCGCACAGACAGGCCCGTGTCCTTCTTCAGCCGCTCGACCAGGTCGCGGCGCAGCCAGCCGGAGCGCTGCCGCGGAAACGTCGAGACCATGATCTCGTCGACACGCTCGTCGCGGATCGTCTGCATCACCGCCGTGTACGGATCCGGATGGGCGATCTGCCCGTGGACGTCGATGCCGGCACCGCGCAGCTCGGCAAGTGCGGAACTGAGTCTCTGCTCGGCGGCCTCATAGGACGTCTCGGCCTGTCCCTGGGGCGCGAGGATCAGGAAACTCGCCTCGCCGCCGGCCGCGCGCCTGTGGATCTCGTCGAGCAGCGGCTTGCCGAGGATCGTCTCGTTCGCCACCACGAGCACGTTCCGCTCGCCCCCGCGCTCGGCTTGGAGATCGACGACGACGTGCTCGAGCGGGATCGCACCGACCTGCTTGCGGAGCTGCTCGACGACGTTTCGGCGTAGCCAGCCTGAGCGCGACTGCGGGTGGGTCGAGACGATGATCGCGTCGTAGGAGTTCTGCGCGAGCTCGTCGCGGACTGCATCAACCGGGCCTGACTCGACCACGAACCCGTGCGCCTTGATCCCAGCGTCCCGCAGGTGCTTGAGCGTCTTCTCGAGCCGCCGTCCTGCCGCCGCCCGTCGCGTGTCCACGTAGACGACGTAGCCCTCGCTCGGCTGGTTGACGGGACACAGAACCGTGACGGACTCCTGGCTTCGCGCCGCATGCCTCTTCACCGCTTCGATCAGCGGCTTCCCCGAGACGGTCTCGTTCGCGACGACCAGCAGCCGCTTCACCGCTGCACTTCCTCCAGCTCGCCGGCGCGCGCGCCGTTGAGGAGCGCGTGGCGCGCGCCAGGCACGCCGTACTCGTACGGGCTGCCGACGACCTGTGGGATCTCGTCGAAGTTGAACACCGGCGGCGGAGACGTGACCTGCCACTCAAGTGTCAGCGCGCGCCACGGATTGCCGGGCGCGATCGGGCCGTACCGCCACGAGTGGATGACGTTGTAGAAGAAGATGATGATCGACGCGCCGAGGAAGAACGACGAGATCGAGATGAACAGGTTCCAGTCGGCGAACTTCGGCGCGTAGTCGGCGACGCGGCGCGGCATCCCCTGCGTCCCGATGAGATGCATCGGGAAGAACGTCAGGTTGAAGAAGACGAACGTCGTCCAGAAGTGGATCTTCCCGAGGCGTTCGTCGTACATCCGGCCCGTCATCTTCGGGAACCAGTAGTAGACGCCGGCCATGATCGTGAAGAACGCGCCGCCGAAGAGCACGTAGTGGATGTGCGCGACGATGAAGTAGGTGTCGCTCGTGTGGATGTCGATCGGGACGGCGCCGAGGAACACACCGGACAGTCCGCCGATCGTGAACATCGAAACGAAGCCGAGTGCCCAGAGCATCGGCGTGTGGAAGTGGATTCGCCCCTCCCATAACGTCGCGCACCAGGAGAAGACCTTGATCCCCGTCGGCACCGCGATCAGCAGCGTCGTGATCATCATCGGCACGCGCAGGTAGGGCGCCATCCCGCTGACGAACATGTGGTGCGCCCACACGGAGAAGCCGAGCACCAGGATCGCCAGCAGCGAGAGCGCCATCAGCCGGTAGCCGAAGATCGGCTTGCGCGCCATCACGGCGATGACCTCGCTGATGATCCCGAAGCCGGGCAGCATCATGATGTAGACAGCCGGGTGCGAGTAGAACCAGAAGATGTGCTGGTACCCGAGCACGTATCCGCCCGCGTTCTGGTCGAAGAAGTGCGTGTGCATCACGCGGTCGAACATCACGAAGAACTGCGAGCCGGCGATGAACGGCGTCGCAAGCACCACCAGCAGCGACGTCGTGAAGTTCGCCCAGACGAGCAGCGGCATCCGCCAGAAGGTCATTCCCGGCGCGCGCATGGTGATGATCGTGACCAGGAAGTTCAGCGCGGTCATGATCGAGCTTGCACCCGCCCACTGCACGGCCATGTTGAAGAAGACGTTCCCCAACGGCTGGTGCGTCGAGAGCGACGCGTAGTTCGTCCAGCCCGCGGCCGGCGGGCCGCCCGGCGCGAGGAACGAGCCGACGAGCATGAGACCGGCGATCGGCAGCAGCCAGTACGACAGCGCGTTCAGGCGCGGGAACGCCATGTCCGGCGCGCCGAGCATCAGCGGTACGACGTAGTTCGCGAGCCCCGCGAACGCGGGGATGACGAACAGGAAGATCATCAGCGTCGCGTGCGTGGTGAAGAAGCCGTTGAAGCCCTGGTTGTCCGTGAACTGCATGCCGGGCTTCGCCAGCTCGGCGCGCACGAGCATCGCGAGCAGGCCGCCGATGATGAAGAAGAAGAACGTCGTCGTCAGGTACTGGACGCCGATCACCTTGTGGTCGGTGTTGACCCGGAAGTAGTCCTTCCAGCTGCGAGCGCCATGGCCCGAGTGGTCCTCGGGCTGCGTCGGGAACCCCAGCGCATAGCGCGTCCAGTAGTCGAATGCGCCGAGCCCGGCGAGGAAGCCGATCGGCATCGTCGTCAGGAACGCGACCGAGACGACGACCGTCCAGTCCCAGGTGGGATCCCAGCCCGCAAGCCACCGCAGTAGGGTCACGAGCCCGGCGCCGATCCCCCAGAACAACGCCATCATCCACGGGACGCGGAGCCAGCCCGGGGCGAGCGCACGGCGCCAGCCGGTCGGCGGCGGCTTCGGCGGAACGTGCTGGGCGTCGTGCTTGGGCGCCGTCTCGGTCACTTCGCTCCCTTCGAGGACTCGACGAGGTACTGGACCAGCGCGTCGAGCTGGGCCTTCGGCAGCGATCCGAAGGTCTGCGGCATCACGTTCTTCGGGAAGCCCGGTGCGACGTAGGCGTTCGGGTTCACAATCGACTCTCGGACGAAGGCATCGAGCGGCTTACCGGCCTTTTTCGCCTCCTCGGGCAGCTTATCCAGGTCCGGGCCCACCTTTCCGGTGGCGCCGGCGGCCTGCAGCGTGTGGCAGGCGCCGCAGCCCTGGCTGGTGAAGACCGACTTGCCGGCACCGGGCCCGCTCAGCGCCGCGCCGGCGCCCTTGACCCACCTGTCGAACGCGCGCTGCGGCATGACGATCACCGTGTTGCGCATCAGGGGATGGCCGAGACCGCAGAGCTCGGTGCAGATGATCGGGTAGGTGCCGACCTTGTTCGGCGTGATCGTCAGATGCGTGTCGATTCCCGGCACCGCGTCCTGCTTCTGGGCGAACTCAGGTACCCAGAACGAGTGGATCACGTCGAGCGCATGGAACGTGAAGCGCGCCGGCCGGTCCACCGGCAGCCGGAGGACGTTCGTGGCCAGGTTCTTGTTCTGCGGATACTTGAAGCTCCACGCGAACTGCTGCGCAGTGACGTCGATCCGGACCGGGTTGTCTCCGGTGCGGTCGTTCCGAGCGAGGACGATGGCGCTGAAGATCCCGATCGAGGTCACGAGCACGAACGGGACGGCGGTCCACGCGATCTCGAGCCCGGTGTGTCCGTGGATCGGAGCGCCGTCTGAATCGTCACCCGGCGCGGCGCGGAACTTCACCACCGAATAGGCGAGCACCGCTGCGACGATTGCGAAAATCGCCGCGCAGATGATCGTCGCGTACCAGAAGACGTAGCCGATGCGGTCCGCCTGCTCGGATGCTGTCGGCGGCAGCCAGTGCGGGTACAGCGCAACGACCGTGGTGATGACCCCGGCCGCGAGCCCGAACACGGTCAACTGGAGGACGGCACCCCTGCGCACAGTGGGCGCGAGCCTATCGTTTCGGCGTGTCGGATTGCAGGCGGGAACCCGTATCCCAGCAGGGTGTTCGGGCGTTTCCACCGTGAGCGCACCGGAGCGACGCTCGTGCCTTTCGGTCCGCTCTCAACCGAACGAGCAAGGAGGAATGAATGGGACTCGGAGTCAGCCTCTTCTTGATCGCCGTCGGGGCGATCCTGACCTGGGCGGTCAACGCCTCGGTCTCGGGGCTCGAGCTGACCACGATCGGGGTCATCCTCATGATCGTCGGCGTCGTCGGGCTCGTGCTCTCCATGATCTTCTGGTCGTCTTGGGGCGGCTGGGGCGGCGAACGCCGCCGGACGTACGTCGAGGACGTGCCGCCGGGTTACTAGAGTGGCCAGACACGTTTGCCAAAGGGCGGCCGCACGGCCGCCCTTTTTTGGTTGGCTTCAGAGCGCGATCGGCAGCTCGACCTTGAACGTCGAGCCTTCGCCCTCGACCGACTCCACGAACACGCTGCCGCCCATGCGGCGCACGAGCTCGCGGGTGATGTACAGGCCGAGGCCGGTGCCGCCGATGCCCCGCGTCAGCTGCGGATCGAGGCGATAGAACTTGTCGAAGATCCGTGCCTGCTCCGACGTGGGGATGCCGAGGCCGTGATCGACGACGGTGAACGAGACGGCTCCGTCCGCGCCGCGCACGCTGACGCGAACCGGGCCGCCGTCGGGCGAGTACTTGATCGCGTTGTCGACGAGGTTCGTCAGAACCTGCCGCACCTTGTCCGGATCGGCCGCGATCGGGGGTAAGTGGTCGTCGATATCGAGCTCGAGCTCGATCCTCGGCGGGAGGTGCGTCCGCGCGGCGCCGATGACGATCTCGGTCAGCTGGGCGGCATCGCATTGCTCGACGGCGACGTGCAGCGTCCCGGACTCGAGCCGACTCGCCCAGAGAATGTCGTTCACGATCCTGGCGAGGCGATCGGCCTCGACGGCGATGACGTCCAGCAATCCTTCGCGTTGCGGCTCGAGCGCCGGCTCGTCCCGCCGAAGGGTGAGCGCCGCGCCGTAGATCGCTGCGAGCGGCGTTCTCAGCTCGTGCGAGATCGTGGAGACGAACTCGCTCTTCAGCCGCTCGACGCGCTGCTCGTCCGTCAGGTCCCGGAACGCGTACACCGTTCCGCCCGGGAACGAGACGCCGGAGATCGACAGCCAGCGCTCGGCGCCGTGCAGGTCGACGGGCAGCGTCTCGGCGCGAGACACCTCGGGTGCACGGGAGACCGGTGCGCGCTGAGAGATCGATGCCCAGCCGGGAATCACCTCGAGCGCGGGCCGGCCGACGATCGTCGCAGCTGGGAGGCCGGTGATCACCGACGCGGCGGTGTTCCACAGCCGGACGACGCCGCCGTCGTCGATCAGGAAGACGCCGTCGCCAACGAAGGCGAGCGCGAGCGCGGCCTGCGCACGGTGCTCGAGCTCGTGGAAGAGCAACGCGTTGTCGGCGCCGAGCGCGGCGCGCCCTGCGAGCGCGTTCGCAAGCGCAACGTCCTCTGGCCCGAAGCGGCGGCCCGTCTTCGTCGTGAATGTGATCGCGCCGATCGTCCGCTCGCGCGCGGTCATCGGGATCGAGACGTAGGAGCTGAGGTCCATCGAGCGGAGCAACTCGAGGTGCTCGTCGTCGGTCGCCGCTGCAACGAGGTGCTCGTCCTTCACGTCGAGGATCAGCTGCATCTCTCCGGAGTGGACGACGACCGCCGGAGCTTGCTCCTGAGCAGTGGATGCGGGCCAGCGCCGATGCTGCTCCTCGCTCAACGCGGCGCTCTCCTCGTCGGAATGCGCGGAGACGACGCGCTCGAGCGTGCCGTCCTCGCCTACGAGGTGCACGACGCACCCGTCGGCGAGGTCGGGCACGACGAGGTCGGCGAGCGCCTGCAGCATCGCGCGGTGATCGAGCGACGAGCCGAGGAAGCGGCCGGCCTCGGCGAGCATCCGGAGGGCCGTCTCGGCGCCGCGGCGCGCAGTGATGTCGACGACGACGGCGCCGATGCCCATGATCTCGCCCTCGGTGTCCCGAGTCGGGAAGTAGCTGACCAGCCAGGTCCGGCGCGCGCCGGGCTCGGCTCGGGTCTCCCCGCTCAGCTCCAGGTCGAGGATTGGTTGGCCGGTCTCGAGCACCTGCCGCCACAGCGGCTCGAGCGTCGGAGCCAGCTCGGGCAGGTACTCCGAGATCTTCCGCCCGATCGACTCCTCGACTGGCACGCCGTTGATTGCTGCGAGCGCGTCGTTGACCCGAACGCAGCGAAAGTCGCGATCCCAGAAGCCGAGGCCGACGGGGATCGTCGCGAGCAACGTCTCGAGTGTTCCGCGCGACTCGATCGCGGTTTCGTGCAACCGAGCATTGTCGACGGCCGTCGCGGCGCGCTTGGCGAGATGCTCGGCGAAGTCGAGATCCTCGTCGTCGTACAGCTGCTCGGGGTCGGACGAGACAAGCATGAGGGAACCGAGTGTCCGCTGTCGCGCCTTCAGCGGGACCACGATTGCGGACGCCATCCCGAGGTTGCGCAAGACCTCGAGCTGTCCAGGGCTTCGCGCGGTCTGGGCGAGCAATTGGTCGGAGATGCGCCGGTAGAGGACGGACTCGCCGGTGCGCACCACGCGCCCTGTTCCCTCCGGCTCGTCGGCCGTCGGAGCCCAGACGTCCCGCGAGCGAATCGCCCATTCGATCTTGTCCGGATCCTTGTGGACGACGGCCAGCCGGCGGATCGCGCCGTCGTCGTCGATCAGATCGACGGCGCACCAGTCGGCGAAGCGCGGGACGACGAGATGCGCGACGTTCTCCAGGGTGGTCTCGTAGTCGAGGGACGATGCGAGCGTCGAGCTCGCCTCGGCGAGAAAGCGAAGCTGCGCGCCGACCGCGCGTTCAGCGGCGTAGAGGCGAGCGTTGTCGACCGCGATCGCCGCGCGGCGCGCGACGTCCCCGAGCAGCTGCAGATCTTCCTCGTGGTAGGCGCGGGGCGACCGGGACCAGGCAAACGTGATCGCTCCGAGCGTCTCGCCGCGCGCGACGAGCGGGATTGCGACGGCCGAGCGCGGGTCGAGTCGGAGCATCAGCTCGAGATGATCCGTGTCGTACACCGTCCGCCGAAGCGACTCCTCGTCCATGATCTCGAAGAGCACCGGACCGCCCTCGCGCAATGCCTGTGCCGCCGGTTGCGGCGAGTCCCACGAGGGCGGAAAACGATCGCGCAGTTGCTCGAGTGCCTGCTGCTGATCGGCATCCGTGGCTGCGACCGTCACGCGCCGGATCTCCGTGCCTTCGACGACGTCGACGATGCACCAGTCGGCCAGCTCTCCGACCACCAGGCGCGCGACCGTCGAGAGAGTGGCTGCGTAGTCGAGCGACGAGCTGAGCACCTCGCCGGCCTCGGCGACGAAGCGCAGGCGCCGCTCGCGCTCGAGCGCTGATTCGTACAGATGAACGTTGTCGATCGCGAGCGCAACTCGTCGCGCGAGCTCCGACGCAAGGTGGAAGTCGTTCTCCGAGTAGCGCCCGACCCGGCGCGAGCCGAAGAGGATGAAGCCGACGGCACGGCCGCGTGCGGTGAGAGGCACCGCCAGCGCGGACCCGAGCGCGAGCCGCTCCAGCATGTCGTCGGGCAGTCCCGTGGCGCGCAGGTCGTTCGTCAGGGACTCTCGGGCGTCGGCCACCAGAATCGGCTCGCCCCGGAGAAACGCCTGAATGCCCGGCCCGGGCAGGTTCGGGTCGATCGGGAAGCGTTCCGGCACGCGCTTCGCGTAGAGCTTCGTCAGATCCGCGTCCACGTTCGCGGCGGTCACGCGGACAAGCTCTTCTCCCTCGGAGAGATACACCGCGCAGAAGTCCGCGAACGACTGCACCACCAGCTGGGCTAGCGCGGCGAAGTTCGTCTCGTAGTCGAGGGATGCCGCGAGCAGCTCGCTCACTCCGACGAGGAGGCGCCGGTCCTCGGCGAGCTCTTCCTGCTCGGCGTAGATTCGCGCTGTGCCGATCGCGGACGCGGCCAGGCTCGCAACGGCCCCGGCGCTCCTCAGGTCGTCGTCGTCGAACGTCTTCGGGCTGCGGTAGTAGAAGACGAGTGTCCCGATGACCTCGTCGCGGTGGCTCAGCGGCATGGCAAGGAACGCACGGTTGCCCTCGGCGTCGTGGGCGGCGCGGTGCTCGGGTGTCAACCACTCGGTCGAAGCGATGTCGCCGGCGACGATCGGCCCGTCCAGCGACACGGTTGCCCGATTGCCTTGGATCGCCTGGCCGGCCGCGGCCACGTACTCGTCGGAGAGGTCGGCGAAGGCCTGGACGCCCCAGGTCCCCGTCCGCACGTCGCGGTTCCAGAGGGCGTACGCGTCGGCAGCGAGCGAGTGCCGGGCGAGGTCGAGGACATGCGGGAGCACCTCTTCGAGGTCGAGCGTTGCCAGAAGCCGTCCCGCGGCCTCGACCAGCATCTGCAGGCGGGAGATCTCCGCCCGTTGCTCGCGTACCAGCTCGTCGACCGGCACCCCCACGATCTGGTCGGTCACTTACGTGATCGTAGCCACGAAGTCGCGGAACGCAAATGGGGCGGCGCCGCCCGCCGCCCCTTCTGGTTGGCCGCAGTTACTCGTAGTGCAGAGCAGAAAGCACGTTCAGCCGCGCCGCCCGGCGGGCCGGGAAGAGCGCCGCCCCGATACCCGCGATCACCGCGACCGCGGCAAACGCGACGAGGCTCGTCGTCGGCACGGAGAACGCCACGTCGTACTTCGAGAGCTTGTGGGTCACCGCGGCCGCGAGCAGCACCCCGAGCGGGAGCCCGAGGGCCGCACCGATCAGGGCCGTGATGATCGACTCGTGCCGGATCATGCGCCGCGTCTGGCGACGGGTCAGGCCGACGGCCCGGAGCATCCCGATCTCGCGCGTCCGCTCGAAGACGGCCAGCACCAGCGTGTTGACCATGCCGAACAGGCTCACGACGATGCTCAGGGCGAGCAACGCGTAAAGCATGTTCAGGACGTTGTTCAGGTCCTTCGTCCGATCGGTGACGAACTCGGAGTGGGTGAGCACCTGCGCGTCCGGGAACTCCTTCGCCGCGCGCTCCAGGCCGGCGCCGCTCGTTGCGTTCACGAACGTGTACTGGTCGCGCGGCGTCTGGAAGTTGCGATCGAACGTCTGCTGCGCGACGGCGACGTGACCGACCAGCGAGTCGAGCTTGGACGTCGAGTAGATGCCTTTCACGACGAGCTGCACCTTCCTGGCGGCGGGCGTCGTGATCGTGAACCCGCTGCCCAGGGAGAGGTGATGATCCTCGGCGAACGCGTCTTGGACCACGGCGCCGTTCCCGTCGAGCTCGCGCAGGCTCGCATTCGAGCCCGACTTCCAGTCGAAGTTGAAGACGCGATCGATCGTGCGCGGATCGACGCCGTACGCGTCGATGTTCGAGCCGAACGCCTTCGCGCGCTCGTAACGCATGCTCGACGCGACCTGCACGCCCGGGACGTGACGCACGGCCTGGCCGACCGCGGTCGGGAGACCCTGCCACTGGTTCTGAGCCTGCACGACGTAGTCGGCGGAGACCTGCTTGTTGACGGCGTTGGCGTCGGACGCCTTCAGGCCCTTTGCCAGGACCGCCACGAAGGTCACCAGCGCGAGCCCGATCATCAGCGCCGCAGCGGTGTTCGCGGTGCGCCCGGGATTGCGGAGCGCGTTCTCGCGCGCCAGGCGACCGGCGACCCCGCCGATGCGTGTTGCGGGAGTCGCGACGATCGCGGCGAGCGGCTTCACGAGACGCGAGGCCACGAGGGCGACGCCGACGAACATGCCCAGAACGCCGAGTGCGAACGCCGCGACGCGCAACCCCGCGCCGCCGCCGGAGCCGAATAGGCCCCAGCCGCCGGCGAGCGCCGATACGACGAGCACGACGGCGGAGATCTGCGGCATCCGCCGCGACCACCGTCCGCGCGGAAGCACGAAGCCCTCTCGCACCGCCGCGATCGGCGCAACCCGCGTGGCACGAAATGCCGGCGCGAGGCCTGCGACCAGGGTCACGATCGTCCCCATCGCCAGCGAGACGATCACGGTGCGGGCCGCGACGATCGTTCCGGTCTTGGGCAGGTCGAGGCTGAAGGCCGCGAGCAGTGCCGCCAGTCCCTTGGCGAGACCAAAGCCAGCGGCGAGGCCGACGATCGACGCGCCCAGACCGATCACCAGCGCCTCGATCATCACGGAGCGGCGAACCTGCCTCCGCGACGCACCGAGCGTCCGCAGCGTCGCGAGCTCGCGCGTGCGCTGCGCGACGGTGATCGAGAGCGTGTTGAAGATGACGAAACCGCCGACGAACAGGGCCAGGCCGCCGAACCCGACCAGCACCCAGCGGATCACCTTGATGAAGCCCGCAACGCTCTTCTGGTCCTCCTTGGCCTGCTGGTCGCCGGTCCGCACCTGGGTCGTCTCCGGCCGCGCAACAGTGCGCACGGCGCTGATCAGCTCAGCCGAGGACACGTCGCGGTTGCCCTGGATCGAGACGGCGTCGTAGCCGGTCGGCTTGTCGAGCAGCTTCTGCGCCGTGTGTACGTCCCAGACGGCGAACGTCGCGCCGCCGAGGGAGCCGACGTCGCCGAACTTCGCGAGGCCGGTGATCCTGAAGGTGCGGATCGGGCCGCCGACCTCGATGCGGATCGAGTCGCCGACCTCGTAGCCCGCCTGTTTCGCAGATTCGCTGTCGATCACGACCTGCCAGTCGGCGGTCGCCCAGGTTCCGGCGGTCAGCTTGAGCGGGTTGAACTGCGGGTACGACGGATCGACCCCGGCGCCGAACGTCGGGTTGCCGCTCGAGGTGATCACGTCGCCGTCGGAGTCGAGCAGCTTCGCCTGGTTCGCATTGGAGTTCAGGTCGAAGATCTCTCCGGCCGCGGCGTGCACCTGCGGCAGGTTCCGGACGGCGTCGAGCACGCGCTGCGAGACGAGCGCCTTGCCCGAGTTGGAGTAGTCGGTTGTCGACCTGCCGCTGATGACGGCGTCGGTCTGCTCGTACGACGACGCGAAGATCTTGTCGAACGCCTTCGAGATCGTGTCCGTGAGGATGAACGAGCCGCCGACCATCGCCACGCCGAGCACGACGGCGAAGGCCGTGAGCGCCGTGCGCAGCTTGCGCCCGAGCAGCCCGCGCAACGAGACGCGGAGCATTACCCCGACACCTCGCTTCCCTGGCCGGCGTCGGCTCCCGCCGGGCGAAGCCCGGCTCCGCCGCCGCCTCCCGCCGCTGTCGGGCCGGTGCTCTCCGGCCCCGACCCGCCATCGGCGGGCCAGGAAACCGAGGAAACCTCCTTGAGCCCTTCCAGCACCTGCTCCTGCGTCGAGCGGCCGAGCTCACGCACGATCCGGCCGTCGGCGAGGAAGAGGATCCGGTCAGCAATCGTCGCCGCACGCGCGTCGTGCGTCACCATGACCGTCGTCTGCCCCAGCTGCTCGACCGAGCTCCGCATCAGCTCCAGGATCTCGGCGCTCGTCGCCGAGTCGAGGTTGCCCGTCGGCTCGTCCGCGAAGAGCACGGTCGGCTTGGAGATGAGCCCGCGGGCAATCGCGACCCGCTGCTGCTGTCCGCCGGAGAGCTCCGACGGCCTGTGCAAGCGCCGATCGGTCAGGCCGACGTCCTTCAGCAACTGCTCGAGCCACTCCGGATCGGGCTTCTCGCCCGCGATCGAGAGCGGCAGCGTCACGTTCTCCTCCGCGGTCAGCATCGGCAGGAGGTTGAAGAACTGGAACACGAAGCCGATGTGCTCGCGCCGGAGCTTCGTCAGCTGCGTGTCGTTGAGCTTCGTGATGTCCTGCCCGGCGATGTCGACGGTGCCCGAGGTGGGCTTGTCGAGACCGGCGAGGATGTGCATCAGCGTCGACTTCCCGGAGCCCGAAGGCCCCATGACGGCCGTCAGGCGGCCGGGCGCGATCTCCAGCGAGACACCGCGGAGGGCGTCCACGGCTGTGTCTCCTTCGCCGTAGCGGCGGACGAGGTCGCGGGCGGCCACAACGGCAGCCGCCGCGCCGCTCTGCGCGAGGACCCGCTCATCGGAGAGCTGGGCCGCGATGGCTGCGTTCACGTCGGTTCCTTTCGATTGGGGAGATTCGGTCATCCGACGGATGGCATCGTCGCGCGCCGAATGGTGAAAATCGTCGGCCGGAGGCCGGATTCGGCGTCCTTCTCAGGGATGATCCCCGGGTCGTCCACGCGGCCGACGCGATCGAGCGTACTCGGGAGTACCGTGGTCCCGTGAAGAGAGCGGTTCAGCTGACGCTCCGCTACGGGTTCGATGCCCTCGTAGTGCTCCTCGCGATCGGGGCGCAGATCGAGATCGCGTTCAGGAAACAGGATGGACCCCGCGGCGTGGTCGTCGTGCTGGCACTCGCGTGGACGCTGCCGCTCATCTTCCGGAGTCGTTTCCCGCTCCTCGCCCCGATCGTCGTCCTCGCGGCGATCGTCGGCTACGCGTTCGTCGCGCCGCACGCCTTCAACGACGCGGCATTCCCGTTCATCACCGTCTTCGTGACCGCCCCGCTGATGGGCTTCATGAATACGCGGCGGGATGCGCTGATCGGCCTCGTCGCGCTCGTCGCCGCGATGGCCGCGGTCAGTACGCAGCTCACTGACTCGTTCATAAGCAATTTCTTCTTCACGTCACTCGTCTTCGGGGGTCCGTGGCTGCTCGCATTCGTCCTCGGGACGCGGACGCGGCAGACGGGCGAGCTGCGCGAGCGGGCCGAGCGCGCGGAGCGCGAGCGGGAGCGGCTCGCACAGGAAGCCGTCGCCGAGGAGCGCTCACGGATCGCCCGCGAGCTTCACGATGTCGTCGCACACTCGGTGAGCGTCATGGTGGTGCAGGCGGCGGGCGTCCGGCGGCTGCTCAAGCCCGAGCAGGAGCGCGAGCGCGAGGCGCTGCTCGTGGTCGAGCGAATCGGCCGCGAGGCATTGACGGAGATGCGCCGTATGCTCGGCGTCCTGCGCACCAGCGAGGACATTGCAGCCCTGGCCCCGCAGCCCGGCCTTCAGCATGTCGAGAGGCTCGTCGACCAGGCTCGCCGCGCGGGTCTGGCCGTCGACCTCGAAGTGATCGGCGAGCCGACGGCGCTCCCTGCGGGCCTGGATCTTTCCGCCTACCGCATCCTCCAGGAAGGGCTGACGAACGCGCTGAAGCACGGCGAGCGCTGCACCGCCCACGTTCGCGTCCGTTACGGGACCGACGACCTCGAACTGGAGGTCGTCGACGACGGCCAGCTCCCTGCGGCGAGGCCTGACGACGGGTACGGACTCGCAGGAATGCGAGAACGCGTGGCCGTGTACGGCGGCGAGTTCGAGGCAGGGCCTCGCGTGGAGGGCGGCTTCCGGGTGCACGCCCGGCTCCCGCTCGCAGGGGTGCATTGAGCATCCGCGTCCTGATCGTCGACGATCAGGCCCTTGTTCGGGCCGGATTCAAGATGATCCTCGACGCGGAGCCGGAGATCGACGTCGTCGGCGAGGCGCCGGACGGCCTGGCGGGGCTCGAGGCGGCGCGCACGCTCCAGCCCGACGTGGTGCTGATGGACATCCGCATGCCCGAGCTCGACGGGCTCGAGGCCACTCGCCGGCTGACCTCGAGCGGCAACGGGCCGCGTGTGCTGATCCTCACGACGTTCGACCTCGACGAGTACGTCTACGAGGCGCTGCGCTCCGGGGCGAGCGGCTTTCTGCTCAAGGACACGCCGCCCGAGCAGCTCGTCCAGGCGATCCACGTGGTCGCCGAAGGCGAGGCGCTGATCGCGCCGTCGATCACGAAGCGGCTGATCGAAGAGTTCGTGCGCGCGGGTGGGGCGACTCACACGGAGCCGCCGCCGGGGGTCGCAGACCTGACGTCCCGCGAGCTCGAGGTGCTGCGCCTGATCGCCCGCGGCCTCTCCAACGCGGAGATCGCCAAGGAGCTGTTCGTGAGCGAGACGACGGTGAAGACCCACGTCGCGCGCGTGCTGATGAAGCTGCACATCCGCGACCGCGTGCAGGCCGTCGTCCTGGCCTACGAGTCCGGACTCGTCCAGCCCGGCGCTACGACCTAGTACTACCTGCGCGCTCCGAAGTCCCGCCCGACGCTGATCCCGGCCCGCCCTCAGAGCCGGTCAGGCGAAGACCCATACTCAAACAAACAACCAGTCACGCGGAGTGCACGGCACTGAGCACGTACTCCACCCGACCGGCGAGCAGTTCGTCCAGCAAGCGTCCCGGACCGGTTAGCCCGCTGCGGCGCTGCAGCAACTCGTAGAGCCGCTCCGAGTCGATCCCCTGCCCGCGGGCCGCGGCCAGGACCCGCGCCACGTCCGGCTTGATGTTCCCGTCGCTGTCGAACTGCCAAGACGGGTAGCGCCACTCGTGCGATCTTGCCGGGCGGACCGCCAGGAGCTCGCCCGCGCGTCGCATCGCGTTGATCCGCACCGTGTCGACGCCCCACCTCGTGGAGAGCCAGGACGCCGACAGGGCGCGGTCGAGGGTTGGATCGATCGTCGTCATCTAGGCGTACTGGGGACGAAGGATAGAGCGGCCGCCATCGACCATCCATCCGCCGACTGCAAGCACGAGTGCCGCGATGACGAGCAATGAGATGAGCAGTCGCTTCTTCATCGTCTATTCCTTCCTCGTTCGTCAGATGGCCGGGTTCAGTTCGCCCGGGATCGGGTCGTAGGTCGCGCCGTAGCCGAGGAGCCGGCCGACGGGGGCACCCATGACGAGCCCCAGCTTCTGGATCCACTGCGGGATCACCGGCAGGCGGACGTCGTCGAAGTGGTGGTTCGCGATCGGGGCGAGCCGCAGCGGGTTCGGCATCCCCTTCTTGTTCGTCTTCCCGTCCGCGGCGAGGGTGTACATCGTCGCGATCAGCCGCTCGAACTGCAGGGCGGGGGTCACGGTGCACAGAAAGCGCACCTCGTCCTCGCCCGCATTCCAGAACTTGTGCCGCGTACCGGGCTCAACGATCGCGTCCTCGCCGACACCCAGCTCGAGTTGCTCCTTACCGCGCCGCATGCCCAGTGTGCCGGAAACGACTTCGAAACATTCGGTCTGGTACGGGTGGACGTGCGCCGCGGCGACGAAGCCGTCGGGCTGCACGATCGTTTCGAAGACGACGCGCTCGCCGCCGTTCTCGCCGGACGTCTCGTGGAACACGAGCTTCTCACCGGTGACGGGATTCTCGATCTGGTCGCCTGCGTGGAACACCTCGACCTCCTCGTGTGAACTCGACTGACACGAGGAGCATCCTCTTCCGCGGCCTGGAAATCGTCGGCCTGAAGCTTGATTCTGCGTCAGCAGGGAGGGGGATTCTCGAGGCGAGCGCAGTCGTCCGTGCGGAGGACGTTTGTACCGCGTATGACCCGGTATGGCCGGCTCTGAGGGCCGGGTCGGGATGAGCGGGAAGCGGGGCTTCGCAGCGTGCAAGCTGCGTCGAGAACGTACTGAGTGCCGTGCGCTCCTCGGTGAATGTTGTTTGTTTGAGTATGGGTCTTCGCCTGACTTGCTCTGAGGGCGGGCCGGGATCAAGAGCGGGCGGGACTTCCCAGCGTGCAGTTAATGCACCGGTTTGCCGCCGCTTTGCTACGGCTTAGCCCGCGTGGAGCATCCTCCGGGCACATGATCAGGAGGGACACCATGAAACGCTTGGCACTCGCTCTCGCGCTCGTCTTCGCCATCGTGCCGGCGGCGACCTTTGCCGGATCCGGCCTCACGGGAAGCTGGCGGCGGCTGCCCTCGGCGCCCGTTGCAGTGAACGACGCACGGACCAGCGTCTGGACAGGCAAGGAGATGCTCGTCTTCGGGCGGGTGACCACGCGTGCTAAGGACGGTGCCGTCCTCGAGCGCGCCGGTGTCGCGGCTGCCTACGACCCAGCGGCGAACACATGGCGCCGGCTGCCGCCGCCCGCTCCCAACAGTTCCTTCATGGGCTACAGCGCGGCCTGGACGGGCAAGGAGATGCTCGTCTGGGGACAGGGCATTCGCCAGGCGTTCAATCCGGTGACGAACGCCTGGAGGCAGTTGCCGAGCTCGCGCCTGCTCGCGGTGCACGATGGGTTCGGGCTCGTGGTGTGGACCGGTCGCGAGCTGATCGGCTGGGGCGGCGGCTGCTGCGGCGACGCGTTCTCCGACGGCGTCGCCTACAGCCCGCGCACCAACAAGTGGCGCGCGGTGCGTTCCTCGCCGCTCGCCGGCAGCCAGCACCCGATCGGAGCGTGGACCGGCCGCGAGCTGATCGTCTTCGTCGGCGGGATCGACCCCAACGGCAACCCGTGGCCCGCACGCCTCGCCCGCGCGGCCGCCTACAACCCGAGCACGAACACGTGGCGTCGCACCGCCCCGTTGCCGGTATCCCCCGCGGGCGGGAACGCGGTCTGGGATGGACGGGAGGTGCTCGTCGTCGGCGGCACCGTCGGCTTCGCCTACAACCCCAGGACGAACGCCTGGCGGAAGCTGCCCCGGACCGACTCCAACCGCTTCGGCGCGGCGGCGGTCTGGACCGGGAAGCGTCTGCTGGTCTGGGGCGGAAGCAAGACGGCGGGCGCCGGCCCGCCCGTGATTCCACTCCACGGGCTCGCCTACGACCCGAAGGCGAACCGCTGGTCGCCGCTACCCGAGGCGCCGTTGCTCGGACGCCTCGATCCAGCTGCGGTCTGGACCGGGCACGAGATGATCCTCTGGGGCGGCGACAGACCTGCGACGCCCCTCGGCAGCGGCCGGTTCTTCAACGACGCGGCCGCCTTCAGGCCGGCGTCCTAGGCACGCCTCCGCGCCCCGGTCTCCGCATCGAAGAGATGGAGCTTGGCGCGCGGGACCGAGAACGTCCCCTCCTGGCCGCGTTCCACGTGCTGCTCGATGCCCAGCTTGGCCTGAATCGCCTGATCGTCCAACGCCAGGTGGACGAGCTGCTCATCGCCCAGGTACTCGACCACCTCCACGCGCGCCCGAAAAACGGCGCGCTCGCCGCCCACGTCGCCGACCTCGAGGTGCTCGGGGCGGAACCCGACGATCTGGCCTTCGCCGCCGACGCCGTCGAGCACGGTCGCAGGGATCAGGTTCATCGCCGGCGAGCCGATGAAGCCGGCGACGAACAGGTTGTCCGGGCGTGTGTAGAGATCCTCCGGCGACCCGATCTGCTGCAGCACGCCCAGGTTCATCACTGCGATGCGATCGCCCATCGTCATCGCCTCGACCTGGTCGTGCGTGACGTAGATGGTCGTCGTCCCGAGGTTGTCCTGCAGCTTGAGGATCTCGGCACGCGTGGCCACGCGAAGCTGCGCGTCGAGGTTCGACAGCGGCTCGTCCATCAGGAACGCCGCCGGTTCGCGCACGATCGCGCGACCGAGCGCGACGCGCTGCCGCTGCCCGCCGGAGAGTTGCTTCGGCTTGCGCTTCAGCATCTGCTCGAGCCCGAGGATCTCAGCCGCCCGCCGCACGCGCGCATCGATCTCCTGTTTCGGAAGGCTCTGGTTCCGCAAACCGAAGGCGAGGTTGTCGTAGACCGTCATGTGCGGATAGAGCGCGTAGGACTGGAAGACCATCGCGATGTCGCGGGCGCCGGGTGCGAGGTTGTTCACGACGCGCTCGCCGATCATGATCCGACCGTCCGAGATCTCCTCGAGCCCGGCAAGCATGCGCAACGCGGTGCTCTTGCCGCAGCCGGAGGGTCCGACGAGCACGAGGAATTCGCCGTCGGACACCTCGATCGTCAGGTCCTTGACCGCAACGGTGCCGTCGAACTGCTTGGTGACGTGGTCGTAGGTGACGCTGGCCATCAGTCGTGTGCCTCCGGGGACGGCGGCAGCGTGAAGTGAGCAGCCGCAAGAAACGAATAGACGATCGTCAGCGTGAGGAACGGCAGAATCGCAGCCGCGATCCCGGCAAGGTTCACGACCAGCAGCGCAAGGCCGAGGATCAATGCCTGCATCGGACGTGCGACCACAATCCGCGCGGCTTCGCCCGCGACGCGACGCAGCGGGCGGTCGGACTCGAGCACCGCGAGCGGCCAGAGCACGAGCTGGAAGACACTGAGCGCGAACAGCAGGTACGCACCGGCGACCGCGAGCACCAACGCGCCCGTGTCCGCGTAGAACGAGATCGCGCGCACGCCCGCGATCACCGTCGCTGCAAACACGGCCCCGAGCACGATGCCGCGCCGCCAGTGGAGTGACAGGCCCGTGAGCGCGTCACGCAGATCGAGCTCCTCGGTCGTCGTCACGACCACGGCGCAGTGCATCAACGCCGCTGCCAGCGGGCCGGCGGCGAGTAGGAGCACCCAGAGGAGCGGGATCCACAGCCCTGCAACCGCGACGGCGACAACGAATGCCGATACGGCGCTGTTGAGCAGGAACAGGCGCCACGACTGCTGGTACAGGTCGCCCAACGCAGCGCGGAGCGCAGTGCCCGGGCTCATCCCTTGACACCCGCCGTGGTCACCCCGGCGACGAAGTACCGCTGGAAGAAGACGTAGAGCAACGCAACGGGCGCGATCGCGATGATGCTCACCGCCATCAGCGCGGGCCAGTCCGTCTTGAACCCACCTGCAGTCGCGAAGCGCGCGATGCCGACGTTGAGCGTGAACTTCGAGTCGTCCTGCAGCAGGAGCAGCTGCCAGTAGAAGTCGTTCCACGTGCCCTGGAAACTGAGGATCGTGATCGCCGCGAGCGCAGGGCCGGCGAGCGGCAACATCACCTTCCAGTACGTCTTGAAGAAGCCTGCATTGTCGAGCTTCGCCGCCTCCTCGTAGTCGCGCGGGATCGTGAGGAAGTACTGGCGCATCAGGAACAGGTTCGTCGCATACAAGAGGTGGATGAGGATGTACCCCTGGTACGTCGCGATCAGGTTCCAGTGAAAGAGCGGGAAGTCCGCGAGCAGCTTGAACACGGGCACGAGCCGCAGTTGATCGGGAATCATCAGCGTCGCGAGTACGAGCATGAACAGCGGCTCGCGCAATGGGAACTTCAGCCGCGCGAACGCGTAGCCGCCCAGCGTGCTGAGGAACAGGTTCGTCAGCGTGACGGTCACGGCGAAGAACGCGCTGTTCACGAAGTACCGGTCGAACGGGCCTGTCGTGAACGCCTGGCGATATCCGTCGAGCGTCGGATGGTTCGGGATCAGATCGAACCCCTTCACGCTCTCCGGCAACGTCTTGAACGACGTCGAGAGGCTCCAGAAGAAGGGGAGGAAGTAGAAGAGAGCGACGGCGAGCAGTAGGGCGTAGAGAAGGAGCTTCCCGACGATCGCGCCGCGGCCGCGGCCCGGAATGGCGGGGGCGATCGGGTGGCCAATCGCCGGCTCTTCGCCGCGCGCGAGACGCTCGGCGGGCGCGAGATGCGGCGCGGCTTCCGAGTCGGTCGTCATCAGTAGCCGATCTCCGCCCGACCGAACAAGAGGCGCTGCCCGAGCGTGAAGAGGAAGATGATCACGAACAACACCACACCGATCGTGGCCGCGTAGCCCCAGAACTGATCGGAGATCGCCGTCTGATAGAGGTAGAGAACCGCGGTCTCGGTCGAGTACGCGGGTCCTCCCTTGCCCCCCGAGACGATGAAGGCCTGGTCGAAGATCTTCAGACAGCCGATCACGGAGAGCACGGCGACGAAGAAGTGCCCCGGCTTCAACAGCGGGAAGGTGATCTTCCAGAACGTGCGCCAGCGGCTCGCCCCGTCGATCGCCGCCGCCTCGTAGACGTCGGTCGGGATCGACTGGAGCGTCGCGAGGTAGAAGAGCATCATCGTTCCCGACGTGGTCCAGACGTTCAGGCCCATGATCGACTCGAGTGCCGTGTCGGAGTCGTAGAACCAGGCGCGCTGGTCGGGGATCAGCCCGCCGAGCCCGATGCCTTTCAGCGTTGCGTTCAGGAGGCCGCCGGCGTTGAGGATGTAGATCGCAACGGCGGTGATCGCCGCCGGCGACGTCAGTGACGGAAAGTAGTAGGCCGCGCGGAAGAACGTCTTGCCGCGGATGCGCGCGTTGACCGCCAGCGCGAGCGCGAGGCCGAGGGCCATCTGCGCCGGCACCACGAAGAGCGTGTAGTACATCGTGTTCCAGAACGCAGTCCCGCGATGCGGCGGCCACGACCAGAAGAGGTTGTCGTGCCACAGGTCCCTGTAGTTCTGGAGCCCGAGGTAGCTGATCTTCCCGAGGATTCCCCAGTCGTAAAAGCTGATGTAGAACGCGTAGCCGATCGGAAAGAGAAAGAACAGGATGAAAAAGCCCATCGGAATCAAGACGAACGCGTAGCCGACGAGCGCTTCGCGCAGCTTGGCGTTGCCGGTCGTCTGGAACCGGCCTGAGGCGGCTGGCCTGGTTTCCGTCGCTGCCGTCATCCCGCGCTCCCGCCGAATGGATGCTCCCCGCGCCCGAACCGCGGGCGCGGGGAGCTTAGAACACCGCGGCGGTCTTTACCGTCCGCGCCTCAGCGCAGTCTCGGCTGCACTCTGAATCGAATCGAGCGCGGCCTTGACGGTCGTCTTGCCCTCGAACGCGGCCGTGAACTCGCTGTTGGCCGTGTCGATCACCTTGCTGAAGCCGGGCGCGAACTGCCATGGACGGGCGTATGGAGCCTCCTTCAGGAACGGGGCCCGTCCCGGAGGCGGCTTGACGTCCGTGCGGGACGGCAGGTAGCCGACGTTGCCGGTCCAGACCTTCATCCCGACCGGCCCTTCGAGGAACTTGAACATCGTGAGCGCCGCTGCCTTGTTCTTCGAGTCCTTGGCGATCGACCAGGACACGTCGAAGCCGAGGTTCCCGCGGGCCCGGTTGTGGACCATCGGATGCGTCGTCCACTTCACGTTGGGATAGGTGTCGTTCATGAAGCTCGTCACCCAGTTGCCTTCGAAGACGATCGATGCCTTCTCCTTGCCGAGCGCCTCGCCGCACCAACCCACGCCGAGCTGTGTGGCCGTTCGGGCGATCCCGCTCTGGATCCAGCCGAGGTACGTCGCCACAGCCCCGGCATTCGCGGCCGAGTTGACGATCGCCTTCTTCCCCGATTTGTCCAGGATGCCGCCGTTGTTCTGGAACATGAACGGCAGGATCCGGGCGAGCTCGACGGGAAGGCAGATCGGGGGCTGCCCCGCCGCCTTCAACGCCTGGCCCGCCGCCTTGAGCTGAGCCCATGTCTGCGGCGGCTTGACGTTTGCCTTCGCGGTCAAGGCGGTGTTCATCTCCATCGCGAGCGGCGACCAGTCCTTCGGCAGGCCGTAGAGCTGGCCCTTGTATCGGAATGCCGCGACCAGGCGCGGGTAGAACTTCTTCGTGCTCCACTTGGCCTTCGCGAGGTCGTCACCGATCGGCTCCAGGACCCCCTGGGAAACCCAGTCCGGGAACACGCTCGAGTCGACGTAGAAGATGTCCGGCGGCTTGCGCGCGGCAAAGCGGGCCAGCATCCCCTCCGGATACGGATCGAGGCTGATCTCCTTGACCTTGATCGCAGGGTACGCCTTCTGGAACGCCGCGATCGTCTTGCGCAATGCCGACAGCTCGACTGCCGACGAGTTCCAGTGCGCAAGCGTGATCGTCGTGGCTGCCTGCTTGGACGTGGCCGTCACGCCGTCGGTCTTGGCCGGCGTGCTGCTGGCGGTGATCGCGACGACGGCTGCGACTCCGATGAGCGCCGCCCCCGCGCGTTGCCAGACGTGTCTCCGCCCTCTCATTCCCCCTCCTTTGGATTGAGATGACCCGTACATATACGCCTGCGCCGGCGTGATCGCAAAGAAAAGTTGCCGTCGAACGTAGGAAGGTGGCGGATTCGACCGTTTCCGGCGACACTGGGAAGGTGGAGCGGGCGAGGCATCGCCGACGATTCGCCGCCGGCTACGCGTTCATCGCCGTCCTCGGAGCAGTCGTGACGGCGGGGACCCTGTGGTTGCTGTTCCCCAGGTCGGGCGACGAGGTCGCCGCCTCGTGCGTCGAGACGATTCCGAAGGGAAGCACCGTCGCCGCGGCGTGGGACACGACCGAGCTGTTCGTCACCGACGTGATCCTCAACGGCAGCCCGGCCTGCGGTTACGACCTCAGCACCAGGCACCTGCGCGCCAGCCATTCGCGTTCCGAGTGGGGTACCGAACGCGCGCCTGTGCATCCGTTCGCGACGCACTACCCGCCGGTGTCGATCCTCCACGCCAGCCGCGACCCGAAGGCGCGCCAGGCCGTGTACATCCTCAGCCGCAGGAGCGGCGGGTTCGTCGTCCTCGACCCGACCGGGCGGGCGACGATCCCGATGATGGCTGGGCTCTCGGCCCCCGACGCCGGCCGGGGCGCCTACAACCTCGTGCTCGTGATCGAGGACGGAAGCTGGCGCGTCGACGAGGTGCACCGCGTACGCGTCGCCGACTCGGGCTAGGAGGTCGTGCGCGCAGGCGACGGCCGGGCGGCTTCTGCACGGTCCCAGAGCGTGTGCAGGGAACGGGCGAGTCGTTCCGGCTCGATTCGGTGCGGCGGATCGAAGTGGTGTCGCTCCTCGAATACCTCGAAGGTGAAGTCGCCGAAGCCCGCGGTCATCGCGCCGTACGCGGCCGAAGCGCCGAGCGCAACCGCGACGGCGCTGCTGAAGACCAGCCGCCCGGCGGAGCGCGGCCAGCGAGCCGAGCGATTCGCGGAGGCCGGCTCCGCCGGCCGGGAGCGAACCGCGCTCAGGCGCGCGAGGTGGGCCGTGAAGGATTCGAACCTTCGACCTTGGGATTAAGAGTCCCCTGCTCTACCAACTGAGCTAACGGCCCGCGCGGATCCCTAGTGTAGCCGCGGTATGCGGGTCCTTTCCGTGGTCGGGAACCGGCCGCAGTTCATCAAGTCGGCGCCCATGTCGATCGCCCTTCGCAATGCCGGCATCGACGAGATCGGACTGCACACCGGGCAGCACTACGACCGCGTGCTCTCCGATGTGTTCTTCGAGGAGCTGCGGTTGCCCGAGCCTCGTTACCGGCTCGAGCTGCACACCGCCGACCCGGACGCGATGCGGCCTCGCATTGTCCAGGCGGTCGCGGCCGAGCAGCCTGACTGGGTCGTCGTCTACGGCGACACGAACACGACACTCGCAGGGGCGCAGGCCGCGGTCTCGGGCGGCGTGCGGCTGGCGCATGTGGAAGCGGGGCTGCGGAGCGGCGATCTGTCGATGCCCGAGGAACGCAATCGCATCGATGTCGACGCGGTCACCGACCTCCTCTTCGCACCGGATCAGCGGTCACGCGAGACGCTCGAGCGCGAAGGCGTGCACGGGCGGATCGAGGTCGTCGGCGATGTGATGCGCGACGCCCTCGACCTGTTCGGGCCGATCGCCAGGCAGCGCTCCGGCGTCCTCCAGCGTCTCGGCGTCGAGCCGGGGCGCTACATCGTCTGCACGGTGCACCGCGAGGCGAACGTGCAGCCGGAACGCCTGGCCCGCATCGTCGAGGGGCTGAACCGGATCGAGGAGCCGATCGTCTTTCCCGCCCACCCGCGTACGCGCCGGGTCGTCGCCGGACTGAACGCGCACGTCGTCCTGACGGACCCGCTCGGCTACCTCGACCTGCTCGCGCTCGCGTCGCAGGCGCGCGTGATCGTCACCGACTCGGGCGGGCTCCAGAAGGAGGCGTACTGGCAAGGCGTTCCGTGCGTGACACTCCGTCCTTCGACGGAGTGGGTCGACACCGTCACGGCGGGCGCGAACATCCTCGTCGACGACGATCCCGAAGCCTTGACCGCGGCAGTGGCCGCGGCTCGGATGCCGGAGGAACTCCCGGTCCTCTACGGCGACGGTCGAGCCGCCGAGCACATCGCCGCCGCTCTGTACGCTTCTCCGCCGAGATGAAGACGGACATCGCTGTCATCGGCGCCGGCTACGTCGGCCTCCCCCTCGCGCAGACGTTCGCGGGCGCAGGACAGCGCGTGGTGATCGTCGACGTCGTGCCCGCGATCGTCGACGCGATCAACCGCGGCGAGAGCCACATCAAGGACGTCGCCTCCGAGGAGCTGCGGCCGCACGTCGAGTCGGGGGCGATCCGGGCGACTACGGACTTCGCCGAGGTGCGGGACGCGGAGGCGATCCTGATCGCGGTCCCGACACCCCTTTCGCGGCAGCGCGAGCCCGACCTGTCCTACGTCGAGAGCGCGGCACGGAGCGTCGCCCCGCACATGCGGGAGGGCCAGCTCGTCGTCCTCGAGTCGACCACGTATCCGGGCACGACCCGCGAGATCGTGCAGCCGATCCTCGAGGAGATGAGCGGGCTCACGGCCGGCGACGGCTTCCACCTCGCCTTCTCGCCCGAGCGCGTCGACCCCGGCAACGAGACGTGGTCGACGAAGACGACGCCGAAGATCGTCGGCGGCGTCGACGCGGCGTCGACCGCGGCGTCGGCGGAGTTGTACCGGCGCGCCGTCGACACGGTGCACACGGTCTCCACGCCGGAGGCGGCCGAGCTGACGAAGCTGCTCGAGAACATCTTCCGCTCGGTGAACATCGCCCTCGTCAACGAGCTGGCGCAGCTGTGCGATCGGATGAACATCGACGTCTGGGAAGTCGTCGACGCGGCTGCGACGAAGCCGTTCGGGTTCATGTCGTTCAAGCCCGGCCCCGGCCTCGGCGGGCACTGCATCCCGATCGACCCCTTCTACCTGACGTGGAAGGCACGCGAGTACGACTTCACGACGCGCTTCATCGAGCTCGCCGGCGAAGTGAACCAGAACATGCCCTACTTCTGCCGCTCGGTCGTCTCGCAGGCGCTGAACCACGGCGCGCAGAGATCGCTGAGCGGCGCCCGCATCCTCGTGCTGGGCGTCGCCTACAAGTCGGACATCGACGACATGCGCGAGTCGCCTGCGGAGAAGCTCATCCATCTGCTGAAGAACGCCGGCGCAGACGTCGACTACCACGATCCTCACGTTCCCGAGTTCGAGGACATGCGCTCGGTCGAGCTGAAGCCGGAGGATTACGACTGCGTCACGATCGTCACGGCGCACTCGTCGATCGACTACGCGGACATCGTGCGCCGCGGCAAGGTGATCGTGGACTTCCGCAACGCCACCAAGGGCGTCGAGGCCGACGGCAAGGTCTGGAAGTTGTGACCCGCGTCGCCCAGGTGGGCGTGGGCCAGTGGGGCAAGAATCTCGCACGGAATTTCTCCCAGCTCGCCGAGCTCGTCTTGCTCTGCGACGAGAACGCGGAGCTGCGATCCGAGCTCGAGGATCTCTACCCGCATGCACGCGTCACGGGCGACTACGACGACGTGCTCGGCGACGAATCGGCCGACGCCGTCGTGATCGCAACGCCCGTGCCGACGCACTACGAATTCGCCAAACGCGCGCTCGAAGCGGACAAGCACGTGTTCGTGGAGAAGCCGCCCGCGATGCGCGGCGCCGAGATGGAGGAGCTGGTGTCACTCGCGGAAGCGCGTGGGCGAGTCCTGATGCCGGGCCATCTGCTGCTCTACCACCCGGCCGTCCGCAAGGTGAAACAGCTGGTCGACTCCGGAGCGCTGGGTGAGGTTCTCTACGTGTACGGCAACCGGCAGAACTTCGGCGTGATCCGCAAGAACGAGAACGCGCTCTGGTCACTCGGGGTGCACGACCTCTCCGTGATGCTGTATCTGATCGACGAGGATCCAGTCGAGGCGAGCGCACGCGGACGCGACTTCCTCACCCCGGGCGTGGAAGACGTGGTCTTCTGCTACCTGCGCTTCCCGTCGGGGAAGATCGCCCACATGCAGCTCTCGTGGCTCGATCCGCACAAGATCCGCCGCATCACCGTCGTCGGCAGCGAGAAGATGGTCGTCTTCGACGACATGGAGCTCGAGCGGAAGGTGACCCTCTACGAGAAGGCGCCCGAACAGCCGATCGGCATCTACGGCGAGTGGCGGACGCGCACGGGAGACATCTTCATCCCCAAGGTTCCCAACGACGAGCCGCTTCGACTCGAGTGCCAGGCGTTCCTCGACCTGGTCGCGGGCGACGGCGACGCCGGCAAGGTGGCGCGCGACGGTTTGACGGTCGTGCGGGCGCTGGAGCGGCTGCAGTCGTCGCTCGAGTAGATGGCCGACGTCCACCCGACGGCCGTCGTTCACCCGGGAACGGTGCTGGGTGAAGGCGTCAAGGTCCTCGAGCACGCGGTCGTGGGCAAGCAGCCGTCCCTGTCGCCGCGGTCGACGGCGAAGCGCGAGCCCTTGCCGCCGGCGGTCATCGGCGACGGCACGATCGTCTCGACGGGCGCGATCGTGTTCGCCGGGACCACGATCGGTGCCAGGGTGATCCTCGGCGACCAGTCGTGCGTGCGCGAACGTTGCGAGATCGGAGACGACGTCGTCGTCGGCCGCGGCTCGCTCGTCGAGAACGACACGTCGATCGGGACACTGACCAGGATCCAGGCCGACGCCTACATCACGGCGTACTCCACGCTCGAGGACAACGTCTTCATCGCGCCGTGCGTGGTGACGACGAACGACAACTTCATGGGCCGCACCGAGCAGCGTCACGAGCTGGTCCAGGGCCCGACGATTCGCCGCGGCGCGCGCGTCGGGGGCGGCGCCGTCCTCTGTCCAGGCGTCGAGATCGGCGAGGAGGCGCTCGTCGGCGCAGGCGCAGTCGTGGTGAACGACGTCCCGCCGCGGAAGCTGGTGGTGGGGAATCCGGCCCGCGTTCTACGGGACGTCTCGGAGGACGAGCTGCTCGAAAACCAGACTTAGCGCCTCTGAGCCACGAAGCTGGATTTCACCCAGGTCAGCGTGTAGCGCCCGGCTCCGCCCGCGGGGATCCGCACTTCGATCGCGTACACCCCGCCGGCCCGCTTCGGGGCTCGGTAGTGCACCTGCTGCCGCGCTCCGGACTGCACCGACTGCGCGGCGCGGAAGCGCGGGCTCCGAGTCCCGACCACGGTCGGCGTCGCAGGCTTCCAGAGAGTGAGGTCGATGCTCGTGCGCGCGGGACCCGAGAGCGTGACAACAAGGCGCTGGCGGGCGCGGACACGCATGCGGTAGACGTCGATCGGGTCGTCCCAGAAGTCCGCTGTCGCGGTGATCGCCCCGTGCGCCCCGAAGAGCTGCGGGGTGAGCGGGCCGACGTCGTCGTTCGTCTCCAGCCGGTCCGGCGAGGGTTCGGCACCGGCCAGCGAACCGAGGGCCTTGGCGATGTCGAGCCGCCCCCAGCCGCTCAGAGCGTCGCGAAGGAGAGGACACTTCTTGCAGCCGTTGGACGCGTTCGCGTCGTCCGCCGTGCGCTCGAGGATCGTCACGACCTGGCTGGCGGTGAGTTTCGGGGCGACGGCGAGCATCAAGGCCGCGGCGGCGGCGACCTGCGGCGCGGCGAACGACGTCCCCTCGGCGTGGCGGTACTCGTCGGGCCCGCAGTCGGAGTAGCCCTGGTCGGTGCAGGTCGGGTACTGGCGTGTGAGCGCCCGCGGCAACGTCGAGAAGATGTCCTGGCCCGGCGCGGCGATGTCGTTGTAGACAGGATCGCGATCGGAGAAGGTCGGGACCGAGCCGTCGCGAGCGAGGGCGCTCACTCCCAAGACGTGGGGAAGAGCGGCCGGATAGCTGGCGTACGGCCAGGGCGTCTTGGGTGCCTGGTCGCTGTTGCCTACAGCGGCAACGAGAACCGCGTCGTGCCGCGCCGCGTAGTCGACCGCGTCGGCCTCTACGGACGAGAAGGTGTCCCTGTCGGCGTTGGTCGGATCGCGCAGGCCTCCCAAAGACAGGTTGATCACGCGCGCGCCGCGGTCGATCGCCCAGCGGATCGCCTGCGCCTCGGCCTCGAGCGAGATCGAGCGATCCGGCCGCACGACCTTCGCCACGAGCAGCTCGGCCGGGAACGCGATGCCCGCGATGCCCTCGCTGTTGTTCAGCGCCGCCGCGATCTCGCCGGCGACGAACGTGCCGTGACCTGCCTGGTCGTTCGCGGCGCTACCGCCGACGAACGAACGCGTGAGGAGCACCTTGTCGGCGAATTCCGGGTGAGCGGCATCGATGCCCGAGTCGATGACCGCGACCTTCACCGGCTGGAGGACCGGCAGCTCGGGCCAGAAGTCGAATGCCCGGTCCTGCTGGATGTACCACTGCCGCGCCGTGAGCGGATCCGTGGGCGTGAAAGCCAACCGGCGGCGACGCGTACCGAGCCACTCGACGTAGCGCACGCCCGGAATGCGGCGCACGCCGCGCACGCTCTGCGATTCGACGACGAGGACGTGCAGCGGCGCGAGCCGGTACGACACGCGCCCGGGCAAGTGGGCGGCGACCCGGGAAAGCGGTACGCCTCGCTCGACACCGACCGCGAAACGCGCACCGTGCCCCGGCGCCGCTGAAGCGAGCGCAAGCACGGCCACGGCTGCGATACGTCTCAAGTCTTGACGACCTGCAACTCGGGCGAAAGCGTGGGCGCCCAGCCCTTTCCGGGCGCGACGCGTGCGCGGTACGTCCCGGGACTCACGTTGAACGTCGCGGTGAAGGCGCCGTTCGCGTCGGTGCGCACGCGTGCAGCCGTGCTCCAACCTGCGCCGCTCGCCCGCTGGATCTGCACCAGCGCGTCGGCGATGGCAGGCCGGACCGTGCCGCCGAGAGCCGTCGGAGCAGTGGGCAGGTCGAGCCGGATCGTCGGCGTGACCGAGAGCATCACGACCTCGCTGGCGATTCCGGCGCTCGTCAGGCGGTACTGTGTCGGTGCATTTGCCTTGACGTTGAGCGCGATCGTCCCGTCGAGCTTGGCCTTGACCGCGGTCATCGTGCTCCAAGCGGCGGTCCCGACCGCGCGCCGCTCGAGCTTCAGATCGGGAAGGCCCCGGGCGAGCCCGGTCAGCGTCGCAACGCCGCCGTACGGGACCGGCTTCACGGCGAGCGGGTCGAGCGCGAGGACGCCGATCCGGAACCACGTCGAGCGCAGCGCGAGCAGGCGCCGCACGTCGGCGCCGCTCACCAAGACGTCGCCCTCGCTGCCGTGCGCGGTCAGCGTCGATACACGTCCGGACGCGTTCAGCGTCGTCTCGACGTCGACCAGCTTGCCGGGGACCTTGAGCAGCTTGTCGAGCTTCGGCGCGGTGAACGGGAATGGCCCCCAGTCGTGATAGGGCGAGATCGCGTCATAAGGATCGTCCACGGAGACGAGGTATGGGACGGGCTGGGACTTCCAGACGTCTCCGATCGCTGCGGTGCGGCCGCCCGACGTCGAGTAGAAGTACGTCACTGCGACCTTGCCGTCGTACGTCAGCACCTCGCCCGCCGTTGCGTCGACCGCCGCCGTCGACGACGGCTTCTCGCCCACGACGCCGCGGTACACCTGCGAGCGCGTGTCGGAGAACAGATCGAACGCCGCACCGGTCTTGCGCACGGCGAGCGCGTACGAGCGGGCGACGACCGCCTGCGCCTTCAGCGCTTCCGGAAGCCATCTGTACGGCATCTCGGACGGCACGACGCCGTAGAGGTACTGCTCGAGCCCGACGTTGTTGACGACGCTGACCTTCTTGCCGTCGGACGCCACCACGAAAGTGCCGCGGTACGTGCGGCCGTTCACCTGCAGCGGCTGCGTCGTCGGGAGGAAGACGAGCGGCGCGGGCAGCGCCTGCGGCTTCTCCCCGTTCGGAAGCTTGACCTTCAATCCCGGCCCAAGCTTCCAGCTGCCCGCGGGAAGGGCGGTCGTCGTCCCTGTGGCATCCCGCACCTTCGCGCCGACCGCCGACGAGATGGTCATCGTCTTCGCCGTGCCGAGGAGAACGCGCACCTTGTCGATCGGAGCGCCGTCGAGCGTCGTGCCCGGATAGTAATGGGCCAGTATCTGGTCGTACGTGAAGCCCTTCTGGGCGAAGCCGTAGGCGCCGTACTGGCTCATTCCGACTCCGTGGCCCCAGCCGTGGCCGCTGATCACGAAATGCGGCACGCCGCGCAGGGCGGGCGGCGGCGCACCCCCGGCGGCGGAAGCCGTCGCGGCGGCGAGAACGGCGATGAGAAGCGATCGGCGCAGCATGCGGAGGGCGACCCCGGACGAGGGTAGCTGACGTTTTTCAAGGATTCCGTATGGATACGCTCGGGTCCGTGGCTACGACCGAGCTCCTTCCGGAGCGGTATCGCGGCCCGCAGCCGATCGGCACGGGCGGAATGGGGGAGATCTATCGCGCGACGGATTCGACGCTCGGACGAGCGGTCGCGATCAAGGTCCTCGCCGAGCGGTATGCGGAGGACGACGACGTCCGCGGCCGCTTCACCCGCGAGGCGCTGGCGGCGGCACGGCTGTCCGGCGACCCGAACATCGTCACGATCTACGACGTCGGCGAGCACGAGGCGCGGCCGTACATCGTGATGGAGTACATGGGCGGGGGCTCGCTCGAGGAGAAGCTCCGCGACGGGCCCGCGCCTCCCGGCGAGGCGCTTCGCTGGCTCGAGCAGGCGGCGCTTGCACTCGACCACGCGCACGCGGAGGGTGTCGTCCACCGAGACGTGAAGCCGGGGAACGTCCTCCTCGACCGGGACGGCAACGTGCACGTCGCGGACTTCGGGATCGCGAGCGCGGCCGGCATGGACTCGCTGACGATGACGGGCACCGTGATGGGCACGGCGGGCTACCTCTCGCCCGAGCAGGCGCAGGGCGAGCGTGCAACGCCGGCGAGCGACTGCTACGGGCTCGGCGTCGTCGCCTTCGAGCTGCTCACCGGCGAGCGGCCGTATACGGGCGATTCGATCACGGCGGAGGCGTCCGCGCACGTGCACGCGCCGGTTCCCTCCGCCGCGGAACGCAACCCGAACCTGCCGCCCGAGATCGACGACGCGTTCCGGCGCGCGCTCGCAAAGGATCCGGGCGAACGGTTTGCATCGTGCGCCGAACTGGTCGCCGAGCTCCGCGACGCACTCGAGACCGCGGCCGGCAGAACGCAACCGCTCGTCGCGGTATCGACTACACCGACCCTGCCGCTCGAGCACAGAGGTCCGACCCGGCGTTCGGCGCCGCTTTGGCCGTTGCTACTGGCCGCACTCGCAGCGGCGGCAATCGCCGGAGTGGTAATCGCAGTCGTGCTCTCGCGCGACGACGGAAAGCCTCAAGTCACGACGGTCGTCCAGAAGAAGACCCTGCCGGGAAAGACCGTTCAGCAGACCGTCCAGCAGACGGTGACGACTCAGGCGCCGCCGGCCGCGGCTCCTTCCGCGGACGGCCATTCGCTCAACGACCAGGGCTACGAGAAGATGCAGGCAGGTGACTTCGCAGGAGCGCTACCGCTGCTTCAGCAGGCCGTCCAGAAGCTCCAGGGCGTCGGCCCTTCGGATCCGTACGAGGGGTACGCGAACTACAACCTCGGCTACACCCTCCTGCAGCTCGGCCGCTGCGACGAGGCGCTCACGTACCTCAACGTCGCCGACCGGCTCGAGCCCGGCAACCGCGACGTCCACAAGGCGCTCAAGAGCGCCGAGCACTGCAACCGCAAGGGCGACGGCGAGGGTAACTAGACTCCGCGGCCGATGAAGATCCTCGTCACCGGCGCCGCCGGCTTCATCGGCTCCAACTTCGTCCGCTACTGGGTCGGCCGTCATCCCGACGACGACGTGGTGGCGTACGACGTCCTGACCTATGCCGGCGACCGTCGAAACCTCGACGGTCTGGACGTCGAGTTCGTCGAAGGGGACATCACCGATGCGGAGCTCGCCGAGCAGACGCTCCGCGACAAGGAGGTCGAGGTCGTCGTCAACTTCGCCGCCGAGTCGCACAACTCGCTCGCGGTCGTCGATCCCGGTCGCTTCTTCCGCACCAACGTCCTGGGCACGCAGAGGATGCTCGAGGCGGCGCGTCAGTCGCGTGTTGCCCGCTTCCACCACGTTTCGACCTGCGAGGTGTACGGCGACCTGCCGCTCGACACCGACGAGAAGTTCACGGAGGAGACGCCGTACCGTCCGCGGACGCCGTACAACGCCTCGAAGGCAGGTGCCGACCACGCCGTGCGGGCGTACTACGAGACGTACGGACTACCGGTCACGATCACGAACTGCTCGAACAACTACGGGCCGTATCAGTTCCCCGAGAAGGTGATCCCGCTGTTTGCGACGAAGGCGCTGGACGACGAACCTCTGCCGCTCTACGCGTCCACTCAGAACAAGCGCGAGTGGCTACACGTAGTCGACCACTGCCGGGCGATCGAGCTCGCGCTCGAGCGCGGGCGTGTCGGGGAGACCTACAACGTCGGTTCCGGAGTCGAGAAGACGATCGAGGAGATCGCGGACGCGGTGCTCGGTGCGCTCGGCAAGCCCGCGTCCCTGAAGACGATCGTCGAGGACCGGCCGGGACACGATCGTCGCTACCTCCTCGACTCGTCGAAGCTGCGCAGCGAGCTGGGCTGGAACGACGAGATCGCCTTCGAGCAAGGGCTCGAGGAGACCGTGCGCTGGTACGCGGACAACCGCGAGTGGTGGGAACCGCTCCGGGGCCGCGCGCCAGTCGACGAGTCATCCGCCTGGCGATAAACGGGATAGGCACTCCCGCAATCCCTCGCGCCAGTGCGGGACGGCCGGCGCGCCCTTCTCGCTCCGCAGCACCGCGTTGGCCGGTCGCGGCGCCTTGGCGCCGAACTCCTCGGTCGTGATCCGGCGCACGCGGCAGTCGAGCCCGGCTTCCTCGAAGATCGCCTCCGCGAACTCGGCCCACGTGCAGTCGCCCTCGGCGGCGACGTGGTAGACGCCGAACGACATTCGAACGATCTCCGGCACCGCGGCCGCGAGATGACCCACGTACGTCGGCGCGGTGCGCTGATCGTCCACCACCGCGACCTCGTCGCGCTCGCTGGCGAGCCGGAGCATCGTCCGCACGAAGTTGCGCGACGTCCAGCCGAAGAGGCCTGAGGACCGAACGATCCACGCGCGCTCGCCTGCCGCGGCCTCGCCGTGCAGCTTCGTCCGCCCGTAGGCGGAGATCGGGTTCGGCGCGTCCGACTCGACGTACGGTTCGCGCTTCCTGCCGTCGAAGACGTAGTCCGTCGAGAACACCATCAGCGGCGCACCGAGCGCGGCCGCGTTGGCGGTGCCGCCCACGTTCACCGCGGCGGCGCCCTGCGGATCGTCCTCCGCACCGTCGACGTTCGTCCAGGCCGCCGTATGCAGGACGAGCGTCGGAGCCTCGAGGATCGGCGCCGGCTGCGTCACGTCCCATTCCGCGCGCGTCAGAGCAGTTGCGTCCGGAAACTGCTCGCGCAGCGCGACGCCGAGCTGCCCGCCCGCGCCGGTGATCAGGACGCGCTGCGGTCCCGCTCCGAGAGGGTCGGCGAGTCCGTGCTCCACAGGTGCTTGACGCGCGGGTCGTCCCACGGCACGCCGTGCTCGTCGGGATCGGAGGGGTCGTACTCCTCGGTCACGTGGTAGAGGAAGAGACAGTCGGTGAGCGCCTCGTAGCCATGCGCGAGCGTGCCGATGATGTAGAGAGCAACGGGATTGTCGTCGCCGATGTCCTCCGTGAACACCTCGCCGCTCTCACGGTCGAGGACGACGACTCGCACCATCCCCTGCACGCACGCGAACAGATCGTCCTGGCCGCGCTCGTGGTAGTGCAAGGCGCGGACGACGCCCTTGCGCGAGAACACGAGATTCGACTGCCGGACGGGCTTCGGCAAAGCAGATGCGCGCATCAGCTCGACGAACCAGCCGCGCTCGTCGTCGTAGCGTTTGAGCGGGAACCGCTCGACTTTCACTTGTTCGCACCGTTCTGGCGCACGAAGTCGTTCACGGCGTAGTACGTCTCGATCGACTCACCGGCGTCGCCCCAGAAACCCTCGAGCACGTCGTACTCCATCGTCCCGTGCTCGATGTAGTGGTTGTTGACGTCGGTGATCTCGAGCTCGCCGCGCCCGGACGGCTCGAGCGTTCCGATGATCTCGAACACGTCGGGGGGATAGAAGTAGATCCCGGTGACGGCGAATTCGCTCGGGGGGACGAGCGGCTTCTCCACGATCCGCGTCACCCGGCCGTCATCGTCGAGTTCCGGTACCCCGAGATGGCGCAGATGCTCCGGATCCGACTCACGCGCGAGCAGGATGCGTGCACCGCTCTTCTGGGCGCGAAAGTTTTCCGCCGCCGGCTTGATCGAGTGCTCGACGACATTGTCCGCCAGCATCACGCAGACCGGATCGCCGGCCGCGAACCGCGCCGCGAGCCCAAGCGCCTCCGCGATCCCGCCGGGGCGGTCCTGATAGGCGTACGACAGACGCTCGATCCCGTGCTCGTGACCGTTGCCGAGCAGGCGGAGGAACTCGCCGGCGTGCGTGCCGCCCGTGACGAGCATCAGCTCGTCGATCCCGCCCTTCACCAGCGCCTCGATTGCGTACGAGACCATCGGCCGGTCGTAGATGGGCAGCAGGTGCTTGTTGGTGATCTGCGTCAGCGGATGCAGACGACTGCCCGTTCCGCCCGCGAGAACGACTCCCTTCACGGGAGGAGATGCTAACCGTGTCCGCCCGAAGCTACGGGTGGACCGGCGCGACGAGCACGAGTGTGGTGAAGAGGCCCGTGACGGCGACGATCCAGCGCATGAGCGAGACGGTAAGCCTGGGCTTTGTGTGAACCGTTGCGGGTTTGTCAGGACTTCGTTAGGGGACCTACCACCCGTGGACCCGAACGAGCCTCGCGTCGAGGAGCCTGAGCCGCTCGTGCTGACCGGAGAGGACGAGTTGCCCCGTCAGCCCGCGCCGCCGCTCGATCCCTACACACCGGCACCACATCCCCCGCCGGGTGAGCGCCGTGTCTGGGCGCGGATGCGTCTGGCGCTGATTCCGATTGCGATCGGTGTCGCGATCGTGGTCTACGCAGCGCTTCGCTAGCGCACGACGATCGGCCAGCCGCACTTGCCGCTGGAGGTGCAAAGGCGGATCAGCGAGCCGCGCGTTGCACGGACGGTTGTGCTGAAGAATCCGCGGCCGCTCGTCCGGCCCGTCTTCAAGGACGCGAGAAAGCGGCCGCCGCGGGCGACCTGGAGGCGGAAGCCCTGGGCGCCGCCTCCGGGGCGCACCTGGCCCCAGAGCCTGACGAACGCTCCGGTCCGCGAGACTTGCGCGAGCGGCAGCGGGAATGCGCTCGCAGCAGGCTTCGCGACGCCGTGCAGGTCGAAGAGGCCGCTCTGCCAGCGTGCGACATTGGGCTCGTCCCGCACGAGGAAGTGCACGAGCATCTCCACCTGTGGCAGCGCGTAGACGCGGTACGCAGCCTCCCCGATGTACCGCGCCTGCAGCGAGCGCGAAACGCCGAGGAAATGATCGGGCGGATTCGTCTGATACGCGTACTCGGTCAGCCAGATCGGTTTCGGGCCGAAGCTCTTGCGAACGAGCGTGCTCAACCTCTGCAGGTTCGCCATCGTGATCACGGCACACGAAGCACATGCGCCGCGCGAGGGGGACTCGGCTCCCGGGCGCGACGGATACGGATGGTGTGCGTAGGCGTCGAGCCGCGCGTGCGCAGCGCGCATTCCCTTCACCCAGGCGAGCGGCGAGACGCCGCCGGCGTTGCCGCGGGGTGCGGTGACACCACCCGCGACCTTCGCCGCGCGGAGAACGGAGTGGATCGCCGCGTATCCCGGGTTGAGCAGCGTGCGGACGTAGACGCGCGGCGAGGCGGGAAGGAGCGACGCGCGCTGGTTCGGCTCGTTCCAGATCGTCCAGTAGCGGACGAAGGTATAGCGGCGCGCGGCCGTGCGCACGAAGGCGGCGAAGGTCGGTCCGCTGCGAGGCGCGACGTTCGCGCTGCGACCCCCGTTCGCCCAGCGCGGACTTCCGTACACCGTCACCACCGGCTGGATCCGCCGCGCCTGGAGACCGCGCAGTACGGCGTCTGCATTCGTCCAGCGAAACGTGCCTCGCCTCGGCTCGAGTTGGTCCCAATGCAGGGTGAACCGAACGACGTCGACGCCGAGACCGTCGAGGATCGCGAGTCGCTGGTCGAGCGTGCCGGGCCCGTAGGTGAGCCAGGCGTCGTCCTGAATGCCGTACCTGACCGCGGGGGACGCTCCGGCACCGGGTGCAAAAACGGCCGCCGCAGCGGCCGCCCACAGGCAGACGAGGACCATGCCTTTCATAAGGGCGTCAGCGTACCCGGATTGTGATTCGAGAAACGTAAGCAGACAGTCATCTTCCGGCCGGACGGAGCGCGGACTGACTCGGCTGCGCGGAAGGCGCAAGCGGTGACGGCTCGACGCGCACGAGCCTTGCGATGCGTTCCGGGAGCCACCAGTTGTAACGGCCGAAGAGCTTCATCGCGCTCGGGACGAGCAACGCCCGGATGATCGTCACGTCGAGCAGGACCGCCACGGCGAGCCCGAAGCCGAACTCCTGCAGGCCGACGATCGAGCCCGCAACGAAGCCCATGAACGCGGCGAACATGACCAGGCCGGCGACGGTGACGATGCGTCCCGTCTTCGCGAGACCGCGCGCGACCGCACGCTCGTTGTCCTGGGTCGCGTCCCATTCCTCCCGCATGCGCGAGACGAGGAACACCTCGTAGTCCATCGAGAGGCCGAACAGCATCGCGAAGAGGAAGACCGGAATCCAGCCTTCGATCTGATCGAACGAGATCAGCCCCGCCCAGCCGCCGGCACCCCACTTGAACACGACGACCAGCAGCCCGTACGACGCGCCGATCGCGAGCAGGTTGAGCAGGATCGCCTTCAGCGGCAGCAGAATCGAGCGGAAGGCGCGCATCAGCAACACGTAGGTGACGAGCAGCACCGCGAGCACGAGCCACGGGAACGTTCCGTACGTGAGATCGAGGAAGTCGACGCCGCTGGGCGGTCCACCGCCGGCGTATACCCTCACTCCGTCCGGAAACTGCGCCGCCGGAACGAGCTGGTCGCGCAGCCGGTCGACGAAGTCCATCGCCTTCGGTACGCCGTACTCGCTGCGTCCGATCACCTGCAGGTGCAGATAGCGCCCGGTTGGGTCGGCGAACTGCGGCCCCTGGCCGAAGTCGACCGCGCCGACCTCCGGATCGGCCCGCAGCTTGGCGATCAGGCTCTGCACGGCGGTGAACGTGCGCCCATCGCCCGCGCCGTCCACTCGCCCGGTGTCCACGACGATGTCCGTCGGTGCGACCGCGCCTGCGCCGAGCGCGTCGGTGAGTACGTCGTTGCCCTGGACGGCTTCGAGGTTCTGCGGAATGCCCTGATTCGAGCCCGGACCTAGCCGCAGACCGAGAACCGGCGCAGCGAGCAGGAGCAGCGAGGCAGTGGCGCCGGCGGCGAAGAGCAGCGGGCGACGCATGATCGCGCGCGCGAGCCGCGCCCACATGTTGTGCTCCTCGTCCTCTCGGCGCTCGAGCAACCTGCGCGGAACGAGCCTGACGCGGTCGAAACGGTCGCCGAGGTAGTAGAGCAGCACGGGCAGCAACGTCACCGCACAGAGGATCGAGACCGCCGGAATGGCGAGCGTCACGCCGAACCCGCGCATGAAGGGCAGCGGCATGAACAACAGCAGGCCGAGCCCGATCGCCACGGCCGTGCCGCTGAACACCACTGCGCGTCCCGCGGTCTCCATCGTGCGCACGACCGCCTCCGCACGCGACGGCTGCGTCGCGTGTTCCTCGCGGTAGCGGTAGACCATGAGGAGGGAGTAGTCGATCGCGATCCCGAGTCCGATCAGCATCACCATGTTCTGCACGTACGTCGAGAGCTCGATCTGCTTCGCGACCAGGTAGACGATCCCCAGCGTCACCGGGATCGAGAAGGCCGAGAAGATGAACGGCAGCAGGAACGCGACCGTTCCGAAGACGAAGATCAAGAGGAGCATTGCGATCGGGATCGCGATGTAGAGCTCGCCGACCTTCAGATCGTCCGCGAACACGGGGTCGAGGTCGTGCTCGATCGCAGCCTGGCCGGTGAGATACAGCTGCGCGCCGGGAATCGTGCCCGCGGCCTCGCGCATCGCGTCCGTGTGGCTCTTCGAGTCCGCCGGCTCGAGCGAGGAGACGATGTACGCGGTCGCGACGCCGTCGCCGACCGGCTGGGCGCTCACGAACCGGCCCGTCGGCAGCTGCTTCGCGGCGCGCTCCGCGGCTGCTTGGAGCCGAGGCACGATCGTCTGGGCATTCCCGTCGGTTTTCGCGACGAAGGTGAACGACCCGGTCGACCGCTGGCCGAAGTGGTCGTGCAGGATCGTCTCCGTACGCTCGGTGTCGGTTCCGGGGAGCGTGAAGCGGTTCGTCAGCAGGTCGGCGAGCCCGGAGGCCGCCCAGCCGCCGAAAACGAAGAGCGCCAGCCAGATCGCGACGACGGTCTTCTTGCGGCGGAGAACCAACCGGGTCCAGCGCTCCACGAGTGACACCGTACGTTGCCGGGTACGCTTGCTGCAAATGGGGAGAAAACGCGATCTCGACGAGCTGCAGAGCGAAATCCAGGAGCTCTTCGCGGACCTCTGGCAGGTGCCGCGGTTTTCCGGCTTGCGTCCGGGCTTTCGGCCTCAGGTGGACTGCTACCGGACCGAGGAGCCGCGCGAGCTCACGGTGCTGATCGAGCTCCCCGGCGTCGATCCGGTGGGACTGGAGCTGGTGGTCGCGGAGAGGACGTTGACGATCGCTGGAAGCCGTGAGCGGCCTCGCCGCGCCGGTCTCGTCTATCAGCAGATGGAGATCGAGTACGGCCCCTTCCGCCGGCAGGTGCAGCTCGACGCCGACGTGGACGTCGCTCATGCCCACGCGGCATTCGAGCGCGGGATCCTGAAGATCGTCCTGCCGATCACCGAACGGCAGTCGGCGGGGGCACGGGTCTCGATCGAGGTGACGCGCTCATGAGCGAGCTCCAGGTCGAAGACGTCGTCATCGACGTCCCCGACGTGCCGAAGGAGCTCCCCGTCCTGCCGCTGAAGGAGACGGTCGTCTTTCCGGAGGCGATGACGCCGCTCGCGATCGGCCAGGAGCGGTCGATGCGCTTGATCGAGGACGTCGTCTCGGGCGAGCAGCGCATGCTCGCCCTCGTCACGGTGCGCGAACCGGAGGTCGAGACGCCGGGCTTCGACGAACTGTACGAGACGGGCACCGCGGCGATCGTGCACAAGATGATCCGCGTCCCCGACGGGACGCTGCGGATCCTGGTTCAGGGATTCCAGCGCGTTCGTCTGCAGCGCCGGATCCAAGAAGAGCCGTACCTCGTCGGCGAGTTCGAGGTAGTGCCGGACGAGCTCGTCGAGTCGAAGGAGGTCGAGGCGCTGACGCGGAACGTGCAGGCGCTGTTCGCCCGCGTGATCGGCCTCGTCCCCTATCTTCCCGAAGAGCTCCAGCTGGCGGCGGCGAACGTCGACGAACCGAGCGCCCTCACGCACCTTGTTGCGTCCACGCTGCGGCTCAAGACCGAGGAGAAGCAGCACCTGCTCGAACTGGTCGACGTCGAGGAGCGGCTGCGCGAGGTCTCGAAGATCCTGAACCGCGAGCTCGAGGTGTTCGAGCTCGGCACCAAGATCCAGTCGCAGGTCCAGTCCGAGATGGAGAAGGGCCAGCGCGAGTTCTTCCTGCGCCAGCAGCTGAAGGCGATCCAGGAAGAGCTCGGTGAAGGCGACGCCGAGCAGGCCGAGATCAACGAGCTGCGCGAGCGGCTCGACGTGCTCGACCTCCCGGAGGACATCGACAAGGCCGCGCGCCGCGAGCTCGCGCGGCTGGAGAAGCTTCCTTCCGCTGCGGCGGAGTACGGCGTCATTCGCACGTACCTCGAGTGGATCATCACCCTGCCGTGGAACACGATGACCGAGGACAACCTCGACCTGGACAACGCACGGCGTGTCCTGGACGACGACCACTACGACCTCGACAAGGTGAAGGATCGGATCGTCGAGCAGCTCGCCGTTGCCAAGCTGCGCAACGAGATCTCGGGCCAGATCCTCTGCTTCGTCGGCCCGCCCGGCGTCGGCAAGACGTCACTCGGCCAGTCGATCGCGCGCGCGCTCGGGCGCAAGTTCACGCGCATCTCCGTGGGCGGCGTGCGCGACGAGGCGGAGATCCGAGGACACCGTCGCACGTACATCGGCGCGATGCCCGGCACGATTCTTCGCGCACTGCGCGACGCCGAGTCGAAAAACCCCGTGATGCTGATCGACGAGATCGACAAGATGGGCGCCGACTTCCGCGGCGATCCCGCGAGCGCGATGCTCGAGGTGCTCGACCCGGAGCAGAACAAGTTGTTCCGCGACCACTATCTCGACCTGCCGTTCGACCTGTCCAAGGTGCTGTTCATCTGCACGGCGAACACGGTCGAGACCATTCCGCCGCCGCTGCTCGACCGCATGGACCTGATCCAGCTCTCCGGCTACACCGAGGAAGAGAAGGTCGCGATCGCAAAGCGCTACCTGATCCCGAAGCAGCTGGCGGCCCACGGACTGACGAAGTCGCAGCTCGCGATCCCCGACTCCGCGCTGCGGACCGTGATCCGCGAGTACACGCGCGAAGCCGGCGTGCGCAACCTCGAGCGCCGGATCGCCGACCTCGCGCGCAAGACGGCCACGCAGATTGCGAAGGGCAAGGCGAAGAAGGTCCGCGTGGACGAGACGAGGATGCGGGAGTGGCTCGGCCCGCGTCGCTTCAGCGCCGAGGTCCGCAAGCGGACGTCCGACCCGGGCGTCGCGACCGGGCTCGCGTACACGGCTGTCGGCGGCGACGTGCTGTTCATCGAGGCGGCGGCGTATCCGGGCAAGGGCCGGCTGACGATCACCGGCCAGCTCGGCGAGGTGATGCAGGAGTCGGCGCAGGCTGCGCTTTCCTGGGTGCGTGCCCACTCCACCCAGCTGGGGCTTCCCGAGGATTGGTTTGCGACGCACGACGTGCACATCCACGTGCCGGCGGGCGCGGTGCCCAAGGATGGGCCGTCCGCCGGCGTGACGATCGCGACCGCGATCGCGTCGCTGGTTCGGAACGAGCCGGTCTCCGACGAAGTCGGGATGACGGGCGAGATCACGCTGACGGGACAGGTGCTGCCCATCGGCGGCGTGCGCGAGAAGTCGCTCGCGGCGCAGCGCGCCGGCCTCAAGCGGGTGATCATCCCGCACGAGAACGAGCCCGACCTCTCCGAGTTGCCGCCGGAGACCCGCGACGCGCTGGAGTTCGTCCTCGCCGACTCGATCGAGGACGTATTCGATGCGGCGTTCAACGCCAAGTCGGCTCGCGGGCCGCGCCGGGTAGCGGCCGCTGAGCGCCGAGCCGCCGCCGCGGCTCGCTGACGCGCTCTCAGTCGGGACGAAACGACGTCACGAGCCGCCTACACGGCGCAACGTCTCCGTCGGCATTCCTCCGGCACAGGAGTTGGAAGTTCAGCCGGTCGCGGAGGACGAACGTCAGCTGCTCGACCCGCTCGGAGAAATGCAGGTCGTATTGGCGAACCGGCTCGCCGAGCACGCGTACAGTCCGTCCGACGACACGCGCTCCTGCCGCCTCGCCCAGCTGCTTCGCGGCACGATCGAGCTCCGGGACGACGCGCCGGAACAGAGCCGGACGGTAGGCCCGGATCAGCGGAAGCCGGGTCACCTGGACGAGGTCGACGCTGCCGTGCTGCATCCCCAGCGCCCGCGGCGTCCGCACGAGCGTCCACCCGACCGGCGCGTCGAACGAATAGCCCTTCCCCTGCACCAACCGGTACTGCGCGCTCGACCCCCCGCAGCCTGCGAGAATCGCGGCAACCGCAGTCGCCGCCCAGAGAGCCTGTTTGCCTGCTCCAAGGCGGGGGAATGAGCGGCTGGCCAACGAGGGAAAGGACATTTGGAGCATGGCCAAGACGAGAGACAAGGTCTCCGACGCGGCAGGCAACGTCAAACCGTACGTGGAGCGCGCGATCCAGGACGAGGATCTCCGCGACAACGTCAAGGCGGCCTTCCAAGCAGCTCGCGAGGTCTACGACGAGCTGATCGGCAACCGGGGCGTGACGACGATCGCCACCCGGGTCGCAACCGACAAGGAGATCCAGGAACGTCTGCGCGACGCGGTCGACGAGCTTCGCGAGGCGTCGGAGCGGATCCAAGGCAAGAAGGAGCACGGCGGCCGCAATGCCACGCTGCTGGTCGCAGGCATCGCGCTCGGCATCCTGTTCAACCCCGTCACCGGACCGGCGACGCGCAAGTGGCTCTCCGATCTGATGTTCGGGGGCGACGACGACTTCACCTACTCGAGCGGCAGCACGAGCAGCAGCTCGGGCGGCAACTCGGGCGTCAGCTCAGCCGCGGCTTAGGGACGTTCCCGCGCTCGTGGGCAGCAGTCCGCCCACGAGCGCACTGTCGCCTTCCCGCCCGACCGGAGCGAGCGCGCGCTGCAGCGACGCCGGATCGAGACCGCTCGCGCTGGAGATGTCGGAGACCTGTAGCAGGATCGCGCCCGGTTGCGGTGCGATCACGCCGCGCTGCGACGAAGGCAGCCATCCCGCGGTAGCGCTGAAGCGGATGTCCTCCACACGCCGCCACGCATCGAGGTACGGCGTCGGGTCCACCACACCGTCGTAGCCGAACGGGAGCAGCGAGACGGGGTGGATCTCGAAGTGGAGATGGAAGGGCGTTCCCTGTGCGTCGCCCGTGTTGCCGACGAAGCCGAGCACGGCACCGGCGCGGACGTGCGCGCCGTTGACAGCGTTCAGTGAATACGCGGAGAGGTGCGCGTAGTAGAACTGGTTGCCCTGGCGGTCGCGCAGCCACAGGCGCCAGCCGCCGATGTCGTTCCAGCCGACAGAGAAGACGTAGCCGTCCGCCACGGCGATGATCGGCGCGCCGAGCGGCGCGAAGATGTCGTCACCGTGGTGCCAGCCGACATCGGCGCGCGCCGCGCCGAAGGTGTCGCTGTACGACGACGGGCCGTAGACCGGGAAGACGTAGCCGCCGGCCGTCAGCTTCGGGTGGACGTCCGGGATCTTGTCGATCGACTTCCGGGGCAGGACACCGGGCTCGGGCGGCTTCGGCAGATTGGAGTTCGCCTTCGCTCCGTTTCCAACCGGCGGCACGGCCGGCGTCGGCACCGGCGTGGTCGTCGCCGGCGGCGCCGCAGCGGCGTCGACGTTCGTCTCGGCGTAGCCGACGATGATCTGGCTCCCGGCCGGCAAGCCGCCGTGGTCGGCGGTGAGCGTGAGCTGGAACGCCGTGACGCTGCCGTGCCAGACGCGTCGCGCCTCGGTGTCCGCCGGCCCGCCTACGCCGCTGCCGATCGACAGCGTCCCCCAGGTGCCGAGCGTGTTGCCGGTCACGGCGCTGCCGTCGACGCCCGTGACCTCGGTGCCGACGAAGTCGCCGGTGGATCCCGCTGCCCCCGCGCTTGCCCGAACCTTCGCCGTGATCTTCGCGACGGTGACCTCGCCACCGAACAGCGACAGCGTCGTCACCTCGGCCGATGCCGCAGCGGTCGCCGTCTGCGAGGGATCGGCGGAGGCGCTCGAGGTGACTGCTCCGCTCGTCAGCACCGAGCCGTCGTCCGGATAGGAGAAGCCGGCGCCGAAGCCGACCGAGTCCTTCGGCGCCGCCACGTAGCCCGTGAGCGCGCCCGACTGGCCGGGCACGACGATCTTGATCGCGAAGGCCTGGGAGGTCGCGATGTTCCGCCCGGTCGCCGACGATCCCGGGGAGCCGGCGACGAGACCGAGGATGACCAGAGCGAGGGCGAGCGGGGAGCGCCGGAGCACGGTAGCCACGCATTATGCGTGCGAATTCGGCTCCCTGCCGCTCGGCCTCGGCTTGAGACTGGGAATCATTCTCAGTAGAGTCCCCGTGTGCGCGAGACACGTCAGCGCCGTGCGATCGCCGAGGCGCTCGAGTCGTTCGAGAGTGCGTTCACAGCCGTCGAGCTCCACGAGCGAGCCCGCGCCCGGCAGCGTGGGCTGGGCCTTGCGACGACATACCGCACACTCGAGCTGCTACGACGCGAGGGAGCCGTGCGCCCGGTCCCCGGAAGCGACCGCGCGGAGTACATCCGCTGCCATCCGGGCCATCATCACCACCTGGTCTGCCTGCGCTGCGGTTCGGTGGAAGAGACCGAGTTGTGCGCCGCCCCCACTGCGGCCGAACTCAAGCGCAAGCACGGTTTCCGACCCGAGGCGCACCAGGTCGAGATCTTCGGCACGTGCGCGCGCTGCGCATGAGCTGGCTCGCCATCCCTGCGGGGTTCATCACGCTCGTCTCCACGCTGCTCGGCGGCGTGACGGCGCTGAAGCTGCACCGCGAGCTACACACGTTGATCGCTCTCACCGGGGGAATCGTGGTCGCTGTCGCGCTGTTCGACGTGCTCCCCGAGTCCTTCGACACCGTGAAGGACTCAACACGCGTGACGACACTCGTGGGCGTCGGCTTCCTCGGCTTCTTCCTCATCGAGCGCGTCCTCGTTCTGCATCATCGCGACGAGGCGGAGCAGGCGCGTGCACATCACCAGGTCGGCGCACTCGGTGCCGCCGGCCTCTCCGCGCACAGCTTTCTCGACGGCCTGGGCATCGGACTCGCGTTCGGACTGAACACGGCGACGGGGGTGCTCGTCTTCATCGCCGTCGTGACACACGACTTCGCGGACGGCCTCAACACGGTTGGTTTCATTCTCAGGCAGGGCGGCGACGCCCCGCGCGCTTTTCGCTGGCTGACCGTCGACGCGGTTGCACCGCTGATCGGCGCAATCGTCGGTGCATCCATCTCGGTGTCCGAGCACACGCTCGGCCAGCTACTTGCGGTCTACGCCGGCTTCTTCCTCTACATGGGCGCGACTGATTTGCTGCCGGAGGCGCACAGCCACCCCTCCCGCGTCCGCGTCGTCCTCACCGTCGCCGGCATGGCATCGACCTACGTGGTAGCTCGCCTCGCCGGCTAGCGTTCCTCGAGCTTCCGGCGCGCGAACTCCTTGAACCGTTCCCGTGCATCGTCGTCCGGACCAAGGCGCTCGTCCTCGGCGTACTTCGGATCGTTCGCGATCTCCTCGGCGACTGCGCGCACCTCCTGCAGGATCGCGTCGCGATATCTCTGATCCTGCAGGAGCATGTCGATCCATTCCTCCGATCCGTCGTAGGCCGGCAGGTCGTTGTCGAACAGCAACTGTCCGAGCACGATTCCCACACGGATGTAGGCAAAGGTGCGAAACGCGAGCACCCGATGCGGCGTCGACACGAGTGCGTCGATGTCCGCGCTCTCCCGCTGAAGGCGCTCGACGATCGAGCCGATCGGCTCGTCGACCAGCGGGATCCAGATGTCTTCCAGGTCCGCCACGCCGCGCCAAGAATACGCCTATCCTCCGCGCGTGGAACTCCTGGACCGCCTCCGCGAGGAACCTGCTCGCGCGGCGATCCTGCTCGACGTCGACGGCACGCTCGCGCCGATCGTCGACCGTCCGGAGGATGCGCGCGTGCCGGACGAGACGCGCGAGGTGCTGCGCTCCCTCGTCGGGCGCTACGGCTTGGTTGCGGCGGTGAGCGGGCGACCGGCGTCGGAGGCGGCGCACCTGATCGGCGTCCCGCAGATCCCGGTCGCCGGTACCCACGGGCTCGAGCTCGAGCAGATCGACGACGTCTGGCGCGACCGCATGCACTCGCTGGCGTCGGACGTGCGCTTCCCGTTCGAGGACAAGGGCGTCTCCGTCTCGTTTCACTACCGCGGGTTCGACGACGAGGATCTCGCCCGCGAGGAGCTCGAGTCGGTCGCGGCCCAGGCGGAGGCGGTCGGGCTCAAGGCGCGCTTCGGGCGTAAGGTGCTCGAGCTCCTGCCGCCGGTGGACGCGAACAAGGGCACCGCCGTCCTGCGGCTGCTCGAGCGCGCCGAGCTCGGGCGGGCGCTCTATGCGGGCGACGACACGACGGACCTGGACGGCTTCGCGGCGCTCAACCGGCTCGAGTTCGGCGTCCGCGTCGCGGTCGACTCCCGGGAGGCCCCGCCGGGCCTGGTGGCCATGGCGGACGTGGTCGTACAGGGCCCGTCCGGGCTCACGGAACTGCTGCGCACGCTCTGACGATTCTGGACACGTCCCCGGTGCCAGGCACGCCTGAGGGTTGTTCGCGTCGGAAAGGGCCAGGAGACGTGGCCCGAGTGGTCTGCCGAACTCCCTGCACCGGCCATGTCCAAGTGCCAGGCACGGTTGAGGGTTGTTCGCGTACGGAACAGACGCGTCAGATCAGGTCGATCACCTCGCGCACGTCGCGGATCGTCGGCTCCCAGCCGCGCGCCTCGGGCCAGAGCGGCTCGTCCAGATCGGGGCGAAGGATGCAGACCGCCTTCATCCCTACTCGCTGCGCGCCCGCCAGCTCGTCGTTGGCGCCGTCGCCGACGAAGAGACACTCCTCCGGCTGGACTCCGAGGCGCTCGCACGCGAGGCGGTAGATGCGCGGATCCGGCTTGCGTAGACCGACCGCGCACGAGAGGACGACGTCGTCGAAGTGCGGTGCGAACGCCGTCTCGTCCCAGACGTCCTCGACATCACCCGAGCAGACCGAGATCAGCCCGCGCTTGATCCCGCGCCGCCGGAGCTCGTCGAGCGTGTAGATGGTTCCTTCGCGCGGCACGAGAACCTTTCGCGTCTGCGCGCGACGGAGATCGGCGAGTGTCTCCGCGTGATCCTCGTCGAGGCCGAGCGTCGTCAGCACCGAGCGCACGTTCTCGATCAGCGGGCCTGTGGAGCGCTCGAGGTGCGTGTCGTCGAACGCCTTCAGCAGCGCACCTGCCTCGACTCCCGCGAGCTCGGCCATCTGGGTGTGGACGTCCTCGTGACCGTCCGGCGACCAGAGGACGATCGTGTCCCAGAGATCGAAGATCACCGCGCGCATTCGCGCAGCACCTCCCACGCCCGGCGGACGTCGGCTTCCGTCGTCCGTGCGCTGCCGACCGCCAGCCGCAGCCAGTAACGGTCCTGCAGGCGCGTGTGCGAGAGGAAGATCTCGCCGGTCGCATTCACGCGCTCGAGGAGCGCCTCGTTCTCCTCGTCGCTGCCGTCCCGGCGGAACACGGTGAGCGAGAAGTTGCGCGACAACACTTCCCAGCCCGGCTCGCCGCGCACCCAGGACGCGAACAGCTCCGCAAGCCGCACCGCCTCCCGGATGCGGGCGCGGATCCCCTCCGCGCCGAGGCAGCGCATGACGGCCCACAGCTTCAGAGCGCGGAACCGTCTCCCGAGCGCCGGCCCGTACTCGGAGAGCGAGACCACCTCCTCCGAGACGCGCAGGTACTCCGGCACCAGTGAGAACGCGTTGCGCAGCTCGTCCGGCCGCGAGCACCAGAACGCGCTGCAGTCCATCGGGACGAACAACCACTTGTGCGGATTGACGACAAGCGACGACGCCCGCTCGACGCCCTCCGCGGACCAGCGGAGCTCTTCGCACGACCACGCTGAGCCGGCATACGCGGCGTCGACGTGCAGCCACACGCCCGCGCGCTTGCACGCGTCCGCGATCGACGACACCGGATCGACGGCCGCACTCGAGGTCGTGCCCACCGTCGCGACGACCGCGCAGGCGTCGGAAAGCTCGAGCCCGTCGACCCTCATTCGCAGCTCGTCGTCCGTCGCCACCTTGTGCAGCTCGAGGTCGAGCATCCGGCAGGCCTTTTCCACCGAGGAATGGGCCTGCTCGGAGGCGAACACGACGCGGGCGCCCTTCCGCGCCTCGCGCGCGGCGATCAAGGCCGCCATCGTCACCGTCGAGGCGGTGTCCTCGATGTGCCCGTGCCACTCACGCGGGAGGCCGAGGAGCTGCCCCAGCCAGGAGAGCGTCACCTCTTCCAGCTCTGCGAGCGCTGGGGAGGTGCGCCACAGGAATCCCACGTTGTTCAGCGCCGCGATCAAGAGCTCCGCCAGGATCCCCGGTTCCGATCCCGTCGTCGCGAAATACGCAAAGAACCGCGGCGACTGCCAATGCGTGACGCCCGGTAAGAGCACGTCGTCGAGATCCCGCAACACGGCTGCGAACGACTCCGCTTGCTCGGGCGGCGCCTGCGGCAATGCGGCGCGAATCGCGCCGGGCTCGACCTGCGCGAGCACCGGCAGCTCACCGACGCGCTCGAGGTACGACGCCGCCCATTCCAGCGCCGCAGCGCCGTCGCGGCGAAGGTCTACCTCGGCCGCTTCTTCTTCAGCCGCTCGATCTGCTTCCACGTCCGCGTGTTCACGACGTCGTCCTTCGTCAACCAGGCTCGCCGCGCGATGCCGACACCGAACTCCACGTAGTCCTGAGCTCCGATCTCGTGCCCGTCCGAGTCGATCACCAGCTTCAGCCCGGCCTCCTTGGCCGCGCGCGCCTGCACGTCGCGAAGGTCCATTCGGTCCGGTTGGGAGTTGATCTCCAGGAAGGTTCCGGTCTCGAGTGCCTTCTCGATCACGCGCTCGAGGTCGATGTCCACTGGCCCGCGCTTGTTCAGCTTCCGGCCCATCAGATGGCCGATCACGTCGACGTGCGGATTCTCCATCGCGTTGAAGACGCGCTCGAGCGGATTCTTCTCGCGCGCCGCGTGCACCGAGGCCACCACCCAGTCGAGCTGCGCGAGCACGTCGTCGGGCATGTCCAGTTCACCGGATGCCCGGATGTTGACCTCCACGCCGCGCAGGATTCGAAAGGGCTCGACGCGCTTCTGCAGCCGCTCGATCTCCTTCCGCTGCGCCTCGAGCCGGCCTTCGCGCAGGTAGTGCGAGTGATCGGTGATCGCGTAGTAGTCGTAGCCGCGCTCGATCGCCGCGCGCACCATTTCCTCGAGCGTGTTCTTCCCGTCCGCGCTCCAGTGCGTGTGCGTGTGCAGGTCGCCGCGCAGGTCCTTAAGCTCGACGAGCTTCGGAAGCTCGCCCGCACGCGCTGCGTCGAGCTCGCCGGTGTTCTCGCGCAGCTCCGGGGGGATGAACTGATAGCCGAGGAACTCGTACAGCTCCTCTTCGTCGGTCGTCGTGAAGGTCTCGCCCTTCTCGGTGTTCTGGACGCCGTACTCGGAGATCGACAGCTTCTGCCGCACGGCCCGCTCACGCAGTGCCACGTTGTGCTCCTTCGAGCCGGTGAAGTGCTGCAGGAGGTTCCCGTAGCTCTCGGGCGGCACGACGCGCAGGTCGAAGCGGAAACCGTCGGCGGAGACGACCGTCGCCTTCGTGTCGCCCTTCGCCGCAACCTCGACGACCCAGCGGAGCCCGGTGAAATAGTCGATCAACGCCTGCGGGTCGGACGCGGTCGCGATGATGTCCAGGTCGCGGACGGTCTCCCGGTAGCGGCGAGCGCTCCCCGCGATCGAGACGCGCTCGCACGCCGGATGCTCCGCGAGCACCGACACGACGGCCTGCAGCGCCGGCAGTGCCTTCCCGAGCAACGTTCGCTTGGGCTCGTCCGCCACCGCCGGCGCGTCGAGCGCCTTGATCACACTCTCCTCGAGCCTGGCGCCGATGCCGGCGAGCGTCCGTAACTGCTGCGCCTCTGCAGCCTGCCGCAGGTCGGCGAGCGTCGTCACGCCCAGGTCCTGCCAGATCTTCCGCGCAGTCTTCGGCCCGAGCCCCGGCAGCTTCGTGAAGCGCACGACGTCCTCCGGAATCTCCGCCTTCCGCTTGGTCAGCGCGTGGATCTCGCCGTCCTCGATGATCTCCACGATCTTGTTCTCGATCGTCTTGCCGATCCCGTTCAGATCCTTGGCGCGGCCTTCCAGTGCGAGCTGCGCGACCGGTGAGGAACACTCGCGCACCCGCTGCGCCGCGCGCCTGTAGGCGCTGACGCGGAAGGAGTCCTCGCCGCGGATGTCGGAGATGTCCGCCAGCAAGTCGAGCTGATCCGCGACATCCGCGTTCCTCGGCAGCGTCCTCGCCATGGTGGCGATGATATGCGCCGCATTGAACGCAACCGTCTGCCTCCCCACCTACAACGAGAGGGAAAATGTCGAGCGCATGGTGCGGGCGCTCGTCGCCCGCGGTGTACGTGTGCTCGTCATCGACGACAACTCGCCGGACGGGACAGGCGAGATCGCGGACCGCCTCGCAGCCGAGCTGGCGGAGGTCTCGGTTCTGCACCGCGAGCGGAAGGAGGGTCTCGGTCCGGCCTACATCGCCGGTTTCCGGCACGCGCTGACGGAGGGCGCCGAGCTGATCCTCGAGATGGACTGCGACTTCTCGCACGATCCCGACGACGTGCCCCGGCTGATCGAGGCAACCAGCGAGGCCGATCTCGTCCTCGGATCCCGGTACGTGCCGGGCGGCCGAGTTCGCAACTGGGGCGCGATCCGGCGCTTCATCTCCCGCGGCGGGTCGCTGTATGCGCAGCTCCTGCTCGGCCTTCCGGTGCGCGACCTCACCGGCGGCTTCAAGTGCTACCGGCGCGCGGTCCTCGAGGCTCTGCCGCTCGAGGAGATCCATTCGCGGGGGTACGCGTTCCAGATCGAGACGACCTACCGCGCGGTCCGCAAAGGGTTCCGCGTCAAGGAAGTGCCGATCACGTTCGTCGACCGGATCGAGGGCGGCTCGAAGATGTCGCAGACGATCGTTCTCGAGGCGGTCTGGAAGGTGCCGCTGTTTCGGCTGGCCGCCGCGCGCGGGCGGTTCTAGGCTGCGATCTTCGCCTTGTAGGTCGCCGTCTTCGTCTGATCGCCGTAGCGGGCCGTCACCTTGACGGTCAGCGCCTTGCCCTTGGTCTTCTTTGGAATCGTCATGTCGCAGGCCGCCGTGCGCGACGAGAGCAGCCTGACCTTCGTCTTCAGCTTCTTTGTCGCAACAGTCGCGCTGCAGACCAGGCTGTCCGGCGCACGGATCGTGCTCTCCTCGCCTCGGACGAGCCGCACCGCGACCTGCAGCTCGAAGGCTCGGCCCGTGCGCGCCTTCTTCACAGCGGTGGTCAGGACGCGGTCGAGGACGATCGCCGGCGGCGGGCCGCCGAGGTCGTAATGCCAGAAGCCCGTGTCGGGCGCCGTGTCCGCGTTCGGCGGCTGGACGGGCAGGCCGACTCCGGTGACGACCTTGAAGTCGAAGCCCGACGTGATGCCGAGGTCGGCCGCGGCGATGTCGAACTCGAGACCCGTGCCCCAGATGATCTCGACGTCGTCGAAGTGGATCTGGGTGAACTGGTCTCCCTCGAGCCTGACCAGTCCGTAGCTCGCGGGATTCCCGCCCTGGAAGAAGACGCCGTAGTCGGCGCCGTCGCTCGTTCTTCCCGTCTTCGCATTGCCGTCGGTCGCGAGCAGGATCTCCACGACCTGATCGGCATCCGGCAGGCCGGGCGGGAAGAGGACGCGGAGCCCGATGTCGGCCCCGTTGTCGCCGACGTCGACGGCGGTGATGTCGAGTGCGGCGCCCGAATCACCGATCGGATCGGCGAACCGCGTCTCACGTGTCGCGGCCGAAGCGGCTCCAACGGCGACCGCGGAGGCGAGCACGAGCGAGAGCAGCAGCCTCACGTCGCCGCCGCCGGCTCAGGCGCATGCGCTGCCGCCGGGCCTTCGCGGGGCCGTCGACGCGTCCCCAGGTACGAGCCGCGGATGCGTGGGTCGATCAAGGCGTAGCTCAGGTCGACGATCAGATTCAGAAGCAAGATGCCCGTGGTCGTGAACATCACGACGCCGAGGATCACCGGCAGGTCGCGGCCGGGCAGCGCGCCGCGCAGCATGCCGCCGAGGCCGGGAAGGCCGAAGACGGACTCGATGAAGACGACCCCGCCCAGCGCGGTGCCGACATCCATGCCGACCATCGTCACGATCGGCAGCATCGCGTTTCGGAGCACGTGCGCGCGCAACACCGTGAACTCGCTCGCGCCTTTTGCACGTGCCGTGCGCACGTACTCCTCGTCGAGCGTCTCGATCACGCTCGCGCGGATCATCCGTGCGTAGATCGCGGCGTACAGCAGCGCGAACGTGAACCACGGCAGCAACAGATGGTAGACCCACTGCGTCGGACCGCCGCACACCGTCGTCGGGGAGAACATCTCGCAATACCCGGAGAACGGGAACCAGCCCAGCTTGTAGCCGAGGAAGTGGCCCAGGATCAGCCCCAGCCACGCCGGATGTGCCGAGACGCCGATCAGCACGAACACCATGCCGGCTCGGTCCAACAGCGAACGGGGCCGCAGCGCGGAGAGAACTCCGATCGGCAACGCGATCAGCATCCACATCACGGCGCCGCCGAGCAGCAACGACAGCGTCACCGGCGCTGCTCGCTCGATGATGCTGGTCACCGACTGCCGGTTGAAGTACGAACGTCCGAGCGAGCCGTGCCGCACGAAGCGGTAGACGAATTGCCCGTACTGCTGGTAGACGGGACCGTGCAGCCGGATCGAGTCGCGGATGTCGATCTCGTCCGCGTTTCCGCCGCGACCCGGTGCCTTCACCTGCGGGGAGGGCAGCAGGAAGAACACGACGAACGTGAACATCGTGACCACGAGGAAGAGGACGCCTGCCCACGCCGTCCTCGCCAGCACGAAGGGCAGCATGGGTGGAAGCCTTAACGGTCCCTCCTTGCCTGCGCAAGTGCTTTCCGAAAGGGCTTAACGGAAGTGCTCGTAGCCGCCGAGCTCCATCGGGCGGCCTTCCCACACGAGCTCGACGCCCTCGCCTTCCTCGCACCGGCCGATCACGGGAAATCCATCGGGGTCCTCGACTGCCGCAAGGAGCTCGAAGTCCTCGCCGAAGCCCAGGTCGGCGACCTCGGCGCCCTCCGCGAGCGGCACCCGGTCGAGCTCGATGACCGCGTGGACGCCCGAGCGGCGGGCCAGGTGGCCGGCGTCCCGCTCGATTCCGTCCGAGATGTCGAGGAGGGCGTGGGCGTGTCCGGCCAGCCGCCGCCCCTCTTCGAGCCGTAGGGGCGGCCTCGGGTAGCGGCTCTCACGGAAGGCGGCTCCGGCGCCCCCGAGCGGCCCGGTTACGACGAGCAGGTCGCCGGCGCGGGCGCCGCCGCGGCCCGGGACTCGCGTAGAGCGGCCCAGCGCAGTCACCGACAGGAGCACCGCGTCCGCGCGGGTCGTGTCGCCGCCCAGCACCGGCACGTGCGTCTCGGCGATGCCCTCGTACAGCTCCACGACGTCCTCGGCGCGGGTCGAGTCCGGGGCCCCGAGGGTGACGATCAGGCCGCGCGGCTCGGCCCCGGAAGCCGCGAGGTCGCTGAGGTTGACCGCAGCGGCGCGGAAGCCGAGCTCGCGCCAGGAGAGCCAGTCCAGCCGGAAGTGCACGCCTTCGACGAGCGCGTCCTGCGTCACGACGAGCCCGTCGACGAGCGCCGCGTCGTCTTCGATCGCCAGCACCAGTCCCCGCCTCTCCAGCTCCTGGAGCAGCCCGAGCTCTCCGAGCTCAGAGAGCTGCATCGACGGCCTCGCGCACGTCCCGGGCGTCCCGCGAGGCGCGCACGACGGCAACACCCTTGGCTCCGGCCTCGATGCAACGTGCGGCATTCGACGCGTCGACGCCTCCGATCGCGACAACCGGCACCTGCACGACCTCGCAGATCGCCGCCAGGCCGTCGAGCCCGATCGCGGCGCCGGCGTCCTGTTTTGTCGGGGTCGCCCACACCGGCCCGGCGCCGATGTACGCCGCGCCCTGTCCCTGACCCGTGATCGCCTCGTACACGGTCGCGGCCGACAGGCCGAGGGTCAGACCTGCTGCAAGCGCGAGCTCCTTGCCGGAATCGTGGCGACCGAGGTGCACGCCGTCGGCGTTGAGGGCCAGCGCGGCCTCGACGTCGTCGTTGACGATGAACTGCAAGCCGCGCTTGCCGCAGAGGTCGGAGATCGGCCGGCCGGCCTCCACGACGTCGAGTGTCGGCGCACCCTTGAGCCGAAGCTGGATCACCGTGGCTCCGTCGGCCGCGGTACGTGCCGTCTCGACGTCCTCGACGATGCAATGGAGCCTCATGCTTCCGTGATCTTCGCGCGCCCGTCCAGCGACTCGGGCGTCAGGTTGTAAAGCGCGTCGTACAGATTGGCGTGGAACGTGCCGGGCCCTCTCGCTTCACGAGCCGCGTCTTCACCGGCGATGCCGAAGGCGGCGAGCGCCGCAGCCGCCCCCTCGGTCGACGCGTCGACCGCGAGAAAGCAGGCGGTGAGGCTGGAGGACATGCAGCCCGACCCCGTGATCGTCGCGAGCAACGGGTCGCCGTTTCGCACGGCGAGCGAGCGCTCGCCGTCAGAGACGTGGTCCACGGCGCCGGTGACCGAAACGATCGTTCCCAGCTTGCGAGCCGCTGCACGCGCGAGCTCCGCGCCCTCTGCCGCCGCGCCGAGCGACTCGACGCCGCGGATCTCGGCCTCGATCCCCGCAAGCGCTGCGGTCTCCGCGGGATTGCCGCGCACCACCGTGACGTCGGTCTCGTCGAGGATTCGCCGCGCGGCGTCTGTCCGAAAGGCCGTCGCCCCCACGCCCACAGGGTCGAGCACGATCGGGACGTTGGCGCGATTTGCCGCCTTGCCGGCGAGCAGCATCGCCTCGATCCATTGCTCTGAGAGCGTGCCGATGTTGAGCACGAGCGCGCCCGCGTACGACGCCATCTCCTCCACTTCCTCCGGCGCGTGTGCCATCACCGGGAGGGCGCCGAACGCGAGGGTTGCGTTCGCGGTCTCGTTCATGACCACGTAGTTCGTGATCTGGTGGATCAGCGGCTTGCGCTCCCGCAACTCGCGCAGGGTCTCGCCCGGCGTCATCGCGCTCCCTTCAGATGAAAGACGTCCACCGGCCCGTCGCCGGCCCCGAGGCCGACGAGGCCGTGCTCGACGGCGTCTGACGCGGTCACACCGGCGATGGTCGCCGCCGTGAGCAGATCCTCACCGCGGGCGAGCAGCGCAGCGAGCGTCGCGGAGTGCGTGCAGCCCGCGCCGTGAGTTGCCGCGATGTCGGCGCGGCGCGTCGGCAGCTCGAGATGACGCTCGCCGTCGAAGAGATGATCGATCGGATGCTCGCCGTGCCCGCCCGTGACGAGCACCGCGGCGGCACCCAGCTCGTGCAGCCGCGCGGCGAGCGCCCGGCGATCCTCGACGTCGAGGCCCGTCAGCGCCTGTGCCTCGGGCAGGTTGGGCGTGATGACGCTCGCGAGGGGAAACAGCTGCCCGACGAGGGCATCCACCGCATCGTCCTGAAGCAGCTTCGCTCCCGACGACGCCACCATGACGGGATCGACGACGAGCGGGACGGGGCGATCGGCCAGGAACTCGGCGACGGTCTCGATGATCGCGCGCGAGAAGAGCATGCCGGTCTTCGCGGCCCGCACCGGCAGGTCGCCGAACACGGCCTCCAGCTGTGCGCGGACGAACTCCGGCGGGCACTCGTGCACCGCCGTGACCTCGCGGGTGTTCTGCGCCGTCAGCGCGACGATCACGCTGGCGCCGTAGCAGTCCGCCCGCGCGAACGCCTTCAGATCGGCCTGGATGCCGGCGCCGCCGCCCGAGTCCGACGACGCAATCGTGAGTGCAACAGGAATCGACATTTCTCCCTTCGCCGGCATGACCCGGATCAGGTTCAGCGGGTGTGTTCTCAGCCCTTGCAGGGCACCCCGGTACCCTGAACGCTAGTGGAATGAGGCCGGCACTCGCCGCATTCGTTCTGCTCGCGCTCGTTGCACCGGCGGCCGCGGGCGAGCCGGTTGCGATCGCGGTCGGGCGCGGCCCGTGCTGCGTCGTCGTCTCGGGCGGCCGGGTCTGGGTCGGGAACCAGCGCGACGCGACCGTCCAGGAGATCGACCCGTCCTCGAATGCGGTCGTCGCGACCGTCCAGACGGGCCCGAGCTCGGACAACCTGCGCGTGAGCCAGCTGCTGGACCTGGTCGCCGCGTACGGAGCCGTCTGGGCGACGAACGGCGGGACGCATCGTCTGTACCGGATCGATTCGAAGACACGCGCCGTCAGGTCGGTCAGGCTCGGTGCATTCGTCGGCGGCGTCGCGGCGGCAGCGGGCAAGGTCTGGGTGTCCGTCGATCACGCCGCCCTCGCGCGGATCGATCCGGGGACGATGAAGGCGGAGGGTCGCGTCGATCTGCTCGAGCGGATCCACGGCTTCATCACGTCGATCGCGGCAGGTAGCCGGAACGTCTGGGTGGCCACGGACGGCGGGGACGTGGTGCAGGTCGACGCCGGGACGATGCGGGTACGGGCACGGCTCCGCCTCGGAACGTCCCTGGCCGCGACGATCGGCGTCCTCGCCGGCGGGTCGTACTGGGTTGTCCGGGCCGGCCGGCCGACGCTCTTCCGGATCAGCACCGGAATCGCGAAGGTCGTCGCGCGTCTGCCGATCGCGCTCGGAAGTGCTCCGGTGTTTCCGGCCCTCGCGACCGCGGCCGACGGAAGCCTGTGGCTGCTTCCGCATCCGGCCCAGGCGCTGGAGCTCGACCGGGGGACCGGACGGATCCGAACGTCGCTCAGCGTCCCTCTACCGGACAACGATCCGGGGAACTACTACCCCGCGACCGTCACCGTCGGTTTCGGCTCGACGTGGGTCGCGAGCTGGCCGGGCACGAGGGGCGGGTTCGCCGACCCGACGCGCGGCGTCGTCTACCGCTTCGCCCGCTAGCCTCGACTACGTGAAGGCGCGCTACGACGGAGTCGCGGACTGGTACGAGCGCGAGTTCATGGGATCGCCGCTCGCAGGGGTCAGCTCGCGAGAAATCGCTCTGCGGTTGCTCGGCGACGGACCGGGCGAGCTGCTCGACGTCGGCTGCGGCACCGGCGTCTACAGCGCGGCCTTCGCCGACCATGGCTGGACCGTCACCGGGGTCGACCTCTCGGAGGACATGCTGCGCTTCGCGCGCGAACGAGGCGTGGACGTCGTACGTGCGGACGCGGCGTCGCTGCCCTTCGACGGCAATGCGTTCGATGCCGTCGTGTCCATGTGGACGCACACCGATGTCGATGACTTTCCGGCAACCATTGCCGAGATCGCGCGCGTCCTGCGCCCCACCGGCCCGTTCGTCTACCTCGGGGCGCACCCGTGCTTCGTCGGCCCGCACTCGCGCTTCGTCGCGGCCGAGGGAGTGCCGGAGTTGTTCCCCGGATATCGCACCGCGGGCCGCTACGAGCATGGGCCGGGGATCAGCGCCGAAGGGCTGCGTGCGAGGGTCGGTGCCGCACACGTCCCACTCGGCACCTTTCTCCAGACGTTCGTCGACGCAGGTCTTTGCCTGGAACACTTCGAAGAACCAGAGACGCGCGAGTACCCGTACATCGTCGCCCTTCGGTGGCGGCGATGACGATCACCGCGACGCCGTGGGCCGATCTGCTCGAAGGCGACGAGCTCGCGCACGTCGTCACCGAGCCCGCGCGCGACGCCCGCTTCGCGCCGATTCCCGAGGACCTGGATCAGCGCGTCCGCGACCTCCTCGGCTTCGACGCGCTCTACGAGCACCAGCGCGCGACCTGGGACGCAGCGCGGCGCGGCGAGCACGTGATCGTCACCACGGGCACGGCCTCCGGGAAGACGCTCGCCTTCAATCTGCCGGTCCTCGACGCGGTCGCGCGCGAGCCGAAGCTGCGCACGCTCTATCTCTACCCGACGAAGGCGCTGGCGCAGGACCAGGCGCGCTCGCTCGCGGCGTTCAAGCTGCCGCGCACACGTGCCGCGATCTACGACGGTGACACCCCGGGCGACCGGCGCTGGCAGATCCGCAAGTGGGCGAACCTGATCCTCACGAACCCGGACATGCTTCACGTCGGCGTCCTTCCTCACCACGACCGCTGGGGCGACGTGCTCTCGAACCTGCGTTACGTCGTCGTAGACGAGGCTCACGTCTACCGCGGTGTCTTCGGCTCGCACGTCGGCAACGTTCTGCGGCGCCTGCGCAGGCTGGCTCAGGTCTACGGCGCCGAGCCGCAGTTCCTCCTCGCGTCGGCGACGATCGCCAACCCAGGCGAGCTCGCGCAACGCCTGCTCGGGCTCGACGTCACCGTCGTCGGGACCGATGCGGCGCCCCGGACCGAGCGGACGATCGCGCTCTGGAACCCCGAGTTGCTGGACGAGGAGCTCGGCACACGCGCCTCGGCGCTCGGCGAGGCCTCACGGCTGTACGCGGCGCTCGTCTCGCGAGGACTGCGGACGATCGTGTTCGTCAAGTCCCGCCGCGCGGCCGAGCTGATTCATCGCTTCACCGCCGAGCGCGTGGAGCCGGCCATCGCAGGACGCCTCGCGCCCTACCGCGCCGGCTACACACCCGAGCAGCGCCGTGGAATCGAGCGGCGGCTCATGGAGGGCGAACTGCTCGGCGTGTCCGCGACCGACGCGCTCGAGCTCGGCATCGACATCGGCCTCCTCGACTGCGCGATCTGCGTCGGCTTTCCGGGCACCGTCGCCTCGCTGCGCCAGCAGTGGGGACGCGCGGGCCGCCGCGGGCACGGCCTGGCACTGCTGATCGCGTCCGAGGACGCACTCGACCAGTACTTCATGCGCGAGCCCGACGCGCTGCTCGGGCGCCGGGTCGAGGCGGCGATCCTCGACCACGCAAACCCGCGCGTCCTCGACGGCCACGTCCGCTCCGCGGCGTTCGAGGCTCCGATCGACGACGCAGACCGCCCGACGCTCGGCGACGCGTTCGTCGAGCGCGCGCCACATGTACCGGAGCTGAAGCAGACTCCGCGCGGCTGGGTTTGGGCGGGTCGCGACTACCCTGCGGCACGCGTCCCGTTACGGAGTACGTCGCCCGATGCCGTGACGGTCGTCGAACAGGAGACGGGTTCGGTGCTGGGTCTGGTCGAGCTCGAACGCGCCTATTCGACGGTGCACGAGGGTGCGGTCTATCTCCACCTCGGAGAGCCCTACCACGTCTCGGCGCTCGACCTCGAGCAGCGCGCCGCGCTCGTCTCACCGTTCAGCGGCGACTGGTACACGATGGCCAAGAAGGAGACGACGACGCAGATCCTCGAAGAACGGCGGCGCGGGCGCAGGCTGGGGCTCGAGGTCTGCTTCGGCGGCGTCGCGGTCACGGAGCAGGTCGTCGCCTATCAGCGCCGTCGCATCTCGACGCAGGAGACGATCGACCTGATCGAGCTCGACCTCCCCGAGACGCAGTTCGAAACGGAAGCCGTCTGGTATCTCCCCGAGCCCCAGCAGCTCGAGGGAATGGAGCAGCTGTGGAAGCTGCTCGGCTCGCTGCACGCCGCGGAGCACGCGATGATCGCGCTGCTGCCGCTGTGGGCGATGTGCGACCGCTGGGACATCGGCGGGCTGTCCACGAACCTGCACTTCCAGACCGGTCGGCCGACGATCTTCGTCTACGACGGCCATGCCGGCGGAGTGGGCATCGCCGAGCGTGGATTCGAGGTCTTCGAAGGCTGGACCGACGACACGGCACGCCTGCTCGCCAACTGCCCGTGCAGCCAGGGCTGCCCGTCGTGCGTCCAATCTCCGAAGTGCGGCAATCTGAACGAGCCGTTGGACAAGGCAGGCGCACTCGGGCTGCTGGGCCGCATGCTCGCAGCGCGCAAATAGGGGCTTCCGCTCCACCGGCGGCGCGGCGAAAGCCGCGCCGCCCACCAACCTCCATCCAGTCAGAGCTCGCCCGAACCCCAACCAATGGCGCGCGAAGCGCGCCCCCGAGCGCGAGCGAAGCGAAGCGAGGGACCACTAGAGTCGCGCGCGTGGCCCGGGTCTTCGTCGCCGTGCTCGCGGTGCTCCTTGCGCTGACGCTGTACCTCTTCGTGCTCGTGCGCAGCGACAACGCGAAGCACGCGGACGCCGTCGTCGTCCTCTCGGGCGATCGCAAGCGGCTTGCGACAGGACTCCGCCTGTTCCGCGCAGGGGTCGCGCCGATCCTCGTCGTCTCGCGCGACGGCCGCCGCTGGCCGGAGGCGGACGCGCTCTGTGCGGGCCCGCACGTCGAGTGCTTCCAAGCCGAGCCGTACAGCACGGAGGGCGAGGCGCGCGCGACACAGAGACTCGCGCGGCGACAAGGCTGGTCGCGGATCGTCGTCGTCACGTCGCGCTACCACCTGCGCCGGGCCCGCATGCTCTTCGAACGCTGCACGGGACCTCGCCCGCAGATGGTCGCCGCGCGGACGACGCCTGTGGACTACCTCGTCGACATCCCCTGGGAGTGGGGCAAGCTCCTCTACCAGCTCACGGTCGATCGATCCTGCTGAGCACGTAATCGACGGCTTCCGCAGGTGACGCAGCCCGCTCGACGCCCTCGACGTGGAGTCCGGGCTCGAGCACGACGACCGGCCGACCGAGAATGAGTGCGAAGCCGATCTCGGTCAATGTTCCGTGGCGGCCGCCGACGGCGATCACCCCGTCGCCGGACGCAGCAACCGCAAGGTTGCGCGCGTGGCCGATGCCCGTCACGACGATGTAATCGATCCACTCGTTCGCCTCGTCTCGCGACGTTCCGGGGAGGATTCCCACCGTCGCTCCGCCGGCCGACTTGGCGCCGCGGGCGGCGGCGGCCATCACCTCCCCGTGCCCGCCACAGACCACGGTTGCGCCGCGTTCCGCGAGCAGCCTGCCGACCTCCTCGGCCGCAGCCTCGTACTGAGCCCCACTTCCGACTACCGAGATCTGGACGGGCACGCAGCGATCGTACGGAACACCCATTCGGGGTAGGACTCCCTATCTGCTCACACGCCGCTCGGCTGACCTCGTCGTCGTCATCGGAATCGTCTGGCTGACGGCGGCGCTTCCCGGAGCGCTGCTTCTCTCCTTCACCGACCTCGGCTGGTGGCTGGGCCACGCCTTCGAGCTCACGGGCATCGTCATGGTGGGCGCGACGGTTGCGGCCGATCTGCAGCGAAGCGCACAATCTCGGCCGCTCGTAGGCGATCTCCGCGCGCGGGAACTCGTCGCAATGGAAGAGACGTTCCTGGGTACGCGGGTGCGCGCCCTGACGCGGCTGCTGGCGGAGAAGGACGAGTCGACGGAGGAGCACACGCGACGCGTCGCACTGCTCGCCGTCCGGGTCGGTGAGGAGCTCGGGCTTGCTCCCGGACGCCTGCGCGCGCTCGCGATCGGCGGCCTCTTGCACGACATCGGGAAGCTCTCCGTGCCCGAGGCGATCCTCAAGAAGCCGGCCGCGCTCGACGACGAGGAGTTCGCGATCGTCAAGCGGCATCCGGAGTGGGGCTTCAAGCTCCTGAAAGAGCTCGGCGGCTTCTCGGACGCAGTCCGCAAGCTCGTCCGCAGCCATCACGAGCGCCTCGACGGCAAGGGTTATCCGCGCGGTGTCGCTGCGAACGCTGCGAACGAGATCGAGCTCGACGCCCGGATTCTCACCGTCTGCGACGTCTACGACGCGCTCGTGTCGCAGCGCGTGTACCGCGCAGCGTGGTCACACCATGAGGCGATGCGGATCCTGGAGAACGAGACCGGCTCGGCATTCGATTCGGCTTGCGTCGCAGCGCTCGAGAAGGTCGTCGCGGAACGCCCCGAGGGCTGCCGCGGCTCGCCGCCGCCTACGCCTAGCGCGTCATCGCAATGCCGAGAGCGCCTTGTCGAGACGCTGCTTCGTCGTCAGAACGCCTGCGTACAGGTCGCCGAAGCGTTCGACGCGGTCGAGCACGACTTCCATGGAGTAGATCGACGGGTTCAGCTTCTCGTTCACCTCGTCCCAGCGGAGCGGCGTCGAGACGGGGGCGCCGGGGTGCGGCCTGACGGAGTACGCCGAGGCGATCGTCTTCCCCTCTCCGTTCTGATTCGAGTCGATCAGCACGCCGCGCCGCTTCGACTTCGTCCACTCCGTCGTCACGAGTCCGCGGTGCGTGCGTGCCAGCGCACCGGCGACGATCTCCGCGAACTCCCGTGTGTCGTCGTAGGTGTGCCGACGCTCGACCGGGACGAGCACGTGCATGCCGTCCGAGCCGCTGGTCTTCGGGAACGAGGCCAGCCCGAGGGCATCGAGCGCCTCCTTCACGAGCAGCGCGACCTGCACCGTCTCGGCGAAGCCGGCGTCCGCCGCGGGGTCGAGATCGAAGAGCACGAAGTCGGGCCGCTCCGGCTTGTCGACGCGCGAGTACCAGGTGTTCATGTCGATGCAGCCCATGTTCACCATCCACAGCAGAGCGAGCTCGTCGTTGACGAGCGGGAAGTTCACCCACTTCTTCTGCCGCGGCTTCTCACGCGTCGAGACGAGCGTACGGAACGTGGGAATCCACTCGGGCATGTGCGACGGCGCATCCTTCTGGAAGAAGAACTTGTCGTGGATGCCGTTGGGGTAGCGCTTCATCGTGAACGGGCGGTCCTTGACGTGCGGGACGAGAACCGGGGCGATCCGCTGGTAGTAGCGCAGCAGGTCGCCCTTCGTGATGCCGTCCTCCGCAAAGAAGACTTTGTCGAGGTTCGAAAGCTTCAGCGAGCGCCTGCCGCGCGTGATCGTGTCGTGGAGCGGCTCCTCGCGATGCACTTCCTCCGCTGCCTTGTCCTCGCGCAGCCCCTGGTACGAGGGCGCGCGCAGGCGGCCGTCGTGCGTGTATTCGACGAACTCGACCTCGGCGACGAGGTTCGGCTCCACCCAGACGATTTCGTTCTTGCGCACGCGCGGCATCTTCGGGACGACTTTGAACGGTGACGTGTCGCGACGGAGCGGCTTCAGCTTCGTCAGCAACTCGCGGATCTCCTTGTCGGTGAAGCCGGTCCCGACGTTGCCGACGTACTTCAGCTCCCCGCCCTCGCGTGTCGCGAGGATCAGCGAACCGAGCGTCCCGGCGCGGCGACCGCCGCCGTGCGTGTACCCGGCGATCACGAACTCCTCGCGTCCGTGCGTCTTGATCTTCAGCCAGTCGCGGGTGCGCTTGCCCGGGAAGTACCTGGAGTCGAGACGCTTGGCCATGATCCCCTCGAGCCCCTGCTCCTTTGCGGCCTCGTACAACGCGTCGCCGTCGTCGAACGTCTCTGAGATGCGGACGGCTCGGTTCCGGCCGTCGAGCAGACGGGTCAGCCGCTCGTGCCGCTCCTGGAACGCGAGGTCGATCAGCGGCATGCCGTCGATCTCCAGCACGTCGAAGGCGTAGTACACGAGCCGGTCCGAGCCCTTCTGCATCTCCGAGAAGCTCGCGCGGCCCTGCTCGTCCAGCGCGCAGACTTCGCCGTCGAGCACGGCGTTCGGCGTCTTCACCGCCTTGACGACCTCTCGTGCAATGTGCGGAAAGCGCTCTGTCAGCGGCTTGTCGTTCCGCGAGACGAGCTCGCAGTCGCCGCTGTGGACGTACGCGAGGGCTCGGTAGCCGTCCCACTTCACCTCGAAGGTCCACTGCTCGCCGTGCGGCACCCCGCGCTCGAGCGTCGCCAGCATCGGCCTGTAGCGACCCTGCCGGACTGCGTCTGGATCCTCCCGCTTGCGCAGGATCAGCCAGTTCTCGTCCTTGCCGTCCAGATGCGCCGGCACGAGCGCCCAGACGCCGTTCAGCTTCTTGCCGTGCAGCCGAACGGTCAGACCGCCGTTCCGCTTCTCGTCGAGCAACTCGTAGGTGCCGGAGTCCCAGATCTCCACCGTGCCCGCGCCGTAGTTCCCCTTCGGAATCTCGCCCTCGAACTTCGCGTACTCGATCGGATGGTCCTCGACGTGCACGGCGAGGTGCTGCTCGCCCGGCTCGACCGGGACGCCCTTGGGAACCGCCCAGGAGGCGAGCGCGCCGTTCCGCTCGAGCCGGAAGTCGTAGTGCAGCCGCCGGGCATCGTGGCGCTGGACGACGAAGATCGGCCGTTCGCTTCGCGAACGGCCGGAGAACGGCTCCGGCGTCTTCTTGGGGTCGCGCTTGCGCTTGTACTCGCCGAGCTGGTCCGTCACACGCTCTTTCTAGCGCGCGGTCGCCTGTAAGCGCACACGTGACCACGCCGCGAACTGATTCAGGAGGGCGGCCCTGCTTGTGGAGAACGTCTAGGCGCAGCGCCCCGGACGCGCTCGGGGTACAGGTTCGGACCGCCGCCGACACGGGGCCGAAGGAGACCCTCCCGCTCTGCATCGGCCGCGCCGCGGTTCTTGGTTTCCCGCACCGAGAGGCGGTCGATCGCCAGGTTTGGGAATCGGCCGGGGCGTCAAGGATCTTGCTTACAAGCAGTATTCAAAACTGCTGAAGCGCTTCTCCGCAAGCGGGGGGTCCGAGGCTCGGGGCCGGTTTTTACCGGCCCTGAGTCGTATTCGGGGCAGGGGAAAAGGCTGTGGATACTGGGGATAGGGGTGCGGCAAACCGTTTGCTCAAGCGAAAACGCCGAGAGCCCGGAATCGGGCCCGTCTCGTGCGTTTGAGCTCGTCCCCCGGAGTACCCTCGAGCTGATCGAGCGCCGTTTCGATCGACTCGCCCAGGAGCCTGGCCGCCTCGTCGTGGTCGGTGTGAGCGCCGCCGGCCGGCTCGGGAACGATCGCATCGACGACGCCGAGCTCGAGGCAGTGTGCGGCGTCCGGCTTGAACGCCGCTGCCGCCTTCTCCTTCTCGTTCGCGTCCCGCCAGAGGATCGCGGCGCAGCCTTCGGGGGAGATCACCGAATAGATCGCGTTCTCCTGCATCAGTACTCGATCGGCGATCGCGAACGCGCTCGCGCCACCCGACCCGCCCTCGCCGACGATGCAGGCAACGGCCGGCACCGTGAGCTTCAGCATCACCGCATGCGAGCGCGCGATCGCACCGCCCTGTCCGTGCTGCTCGGCGGCGACCCCCGGATACGCGCCCGGCGTGTCGACGAACGTGACCAGCGGAATGCGCTGGCGGTCGGCGATCGCCATCGTCCTCATCGCCTTGCGATAGCCCTCGGGATGCGCGGAGCCGAAGTTCCGCCGGACGCGGTCCTTGAGATCGCGGCCCTTCTGATGTCCGGCGAATGCAACCGTGCGTCCGTTGAACCGCCCGAGACCGGTGACGACCGCCGCGTCGTCGGCGCGAACGCGGTCCCCGTGGAACTCGAAGACGTCCTCGAACAGTCGCTCGACGTAATCGAGTGTGTACGGACGCTCGTCGTCGCGCGCGCGCTCGACGATCTCCCAGATCTCGTGGTCGACCGGCTCCTGCTCGATTCGCTCCAACTGTCGCTCGAGCCGCTCGACCTCTTCGGTCACCCGCGCTCCGCGCAGCAGGCCCGCCGAGCGCAGCTTGCTCAGCCGTTCGCGGAGCTTGAGCTCCGCCTCACCCGGCATTGCCGAACAACCTCACGAGCTTGGCAACCGTCGCGCGCAGCTGCGGCCGCGGCACGACCGCGTCGACGTGACCAAAGCGGTAGTTGGACTCGGCGAGGCCGAAATCGTCAGGCAGCTTCTCGCGCGTCGTCTGCTGCACCACCCGCGGGCCGGCGAACGACATCAGCGCGGCCGGCTCGGCAAGCACGGCGTCACCGAGCGACGCGAAGCTCGCGAGCACGCCGCCCGTCGTCGGATGCGCGAGCACCGAGATCAGCGCTCCGCCCGCGTCGCGCAGATCCTCGACGGCCGCAACGGTCTTCGGGAGCTGCATCAGTGCGAGGATGCCCTCCTGCATGCGGGCGCCGCCGGACGCACTGACCGACACGAGTGGAACGCCGCGCTCGGCGGCGCTGTCGCACGCACGCGAGAACTTTTCGCCGACGACGCTCCCCATCGATCCGCCCATGAAGCCGAAATCCATCACCGCGAGCTCGCAGGGCGAGGTCTCGATCGTGCCGCGACCGGTGACGATCGCATCACCGAGCCCCGTCTTCAGCTCCGCTTCGGCAAGTCGCTCCGTGTACGGACGTAGATCGAAGAACGCAAGCGGATCCTCGCTGCGCAACTCGGCGGCCTCTTCGACGAATGAGCCTGCGTCGGTCAGCTGCGCGATCCGCGTGCGCGCGCCGACCGCGAAGTGATGGCCGCAGTGCGGGCAGACCCACAGTGCCGCGTCGAGCTCGTCGTCGCGGTAATGGGAATCGCACTTCGGGCACGTGTTGGGATGCTTCTTCTCCGCCTGTGGCGCGCCCTTGTGCTCGATCGAGACGTCGATACGGCTCGACATGACCGACCGAGTTTAGACCGCTGCTCCGCGCAGGCCGGTTACAAGCCGAGCGCCGCGGCCAGGCGTCCGATCACCGGGACGTTGGCGGCGTCCGGCATCGCAGCGGTGAAGCCCGCGCCGACGACCCGTGCCTGGGCGGCGACCTCGCCAAGCTGCCGCTCGGCATCAGCGAGCGAGAGGCCGTTGGGCTCGGGCATGAACGGGCGGGCGTCGGCCGGATCGAGGACGTCGAGGTCGAAGGCGACGTAGACGCAGTCGACGTCCGCCAGCGCCTCGCCGGCCGTCCTGCGCACCGGGCTCGCGGCGAGGAAGTCCTCCTCGGGCGGGTCGAGGTTGCGCGCGCCGATCAGCGCCGTCCGCTCCGGTTCGACCGCGCCGCCGTCGAGGATCATCCGCAGCGGCATCCCCCATGCGTTCCCGCTCGGTGAGGTTTCGGGTGTGTTCAGGTCGCCGTGCGCGTCGAACCAGATCAGCGCCAGCTTCTCGTGGCGCGCGGCGAGCCCCTCGACGGCCCCGACGTGCGTGCAGCAGCAACCCCCGAGCACCAGCGGCCGGTTCGGAAGGTCCGAGGCGAGCGCGAGTGTCTGCAGCTCCAGCGTGTCCTCGTCGACAACGCCTGCCTCCGGATAGTCGAGCGGCAGCAAGGCTGCCTCCTCGATCGCCTCCCCGCCCACTCCCCAGGCGCGCGGAACGCGCACCAGACCCGCGTTCCACTGACGGCCGCACGCGTGGCACTCGTAGTCCGGGCCGATCGCGACCGCGGTGAGCGTCCTGCAGTCGGGACACTTTGCGCGCAGCCGGCTCACGCGAGCTCCTTCTCGTAGACGGTCGCCTGCCACGCTATCGACATCCCTGCGCGCTCGTAGAGACGGGTGGCGCCCGTCGGATTCTGCGCGTCCACGCCGAGGCCGACCAACCGTTCTCCGCGCTCGTGAAAGCGGCGGAACGCTTCGTACAGCATTGCGAGCCCGAGCCCGCGGCGTCGCCATGCCGGGCGCACGGAGACGTTCGCGATCCAGCCCATCCCGAAGCGCTTCGTGTCGCAGATCGTCACCGCGGCCACCTCGTCGCCGTCACGGACGACAATCCACAGCGACGGGTCGTAGCCGCTGCGCTTCAGCGTCCGCTCGTGCCACTGCTCGTAGGTCTGGGAGCGATGTCCCCACTCCTCGGAGAATGCCTCGACATCCGCCGCGTGCACGGCGCGCCCGTCCCTCTCCAGGTCGAACGGCCGAAGCGACATGCCCTCGGGCCACTGCGGTTTCGGCGGCGCAGCGTCGAGGTGGATCGTCATTCGATAGAAGTGGCGGACCGGCTCGTAGCCTGCGCCTTCCAGGAGCGAGACGAACTGCGAGTCGTTGCTGAGAGTGCCCGTCAGGATGTGGCGCTTACCCCACTCGCGCGCACGCGCTTCGGCGAGGTCGATGAGCGCGGCTGTCACGCCTTCGTCGTGCGCGGCCGGCAGCGCATAGATGTCGGCTTCCGCGCGATCCCCCTCGGAGATCACGTCGAGTGTCGCCGTCACGCGGTTCCGGCGCTTGACGATCCACGCCAGGTGGTCGCCCTCGTGCCGGCGCCAGTAGTGGAGGACATCGTCGACGCCCGTATCGGCGTCGCCGCCGAGCGGGCGTTCGACCTCGCGCATCAGCGCGGCGACCGCAGGCGCGTCCGCTTCGCTCGAGCGCCGCAGGGTGAAGCCTTCAGGCAGGGAGGAGCTCATCGAGCGTATCGGCGAGGCCGCTCAGGTCGCGCTGCTCACGCGTCGGCGACGGCTCGTGCCGTTCGTCGAGCCGGTTGATCCACACCGTCGGGATTCCGAGCGAGGTGGCGGGAACGACGTCGTGGAAGTGACTCTGCGCCACGTGCACGTCGGGCAGGCGGCCGACCTCGTCCGCGAAGGCGCGCCAGTGGCCCTCCTGCGGCTTGTAGGAGCCGATCTCCGACGCCACGATCGCAAGCTCGAAGGGCACCCCGATCGCGCGCCGGGAGGCCTCGATCAGATCGCGGTCGCTGTTGGACAGGATGCCGAGCTTCCAGCCGCGTGCCCGTGTTTCCTCCAGCGCGGCCGGCACCTCCTCGAACACGGGCCACTCCGGCAGCGTCTCGGCCGGCGAGACGTCGAGGCCGAGCCGGCGCGCGACCTCGGCCATCACGTCGCGGTACGAACGAGTGGGCTCCTCCGCCTGCACTCGCGGCTCCAACTCGTGGTAGCGCTCGAGCAGGTCGTCTCCGCCGAGCGCGGCGCGGAGGCCCGCATTCCAGTCGACCAGCGTGCCGTAACAATCGAAGGTCGCCCAGCGCTCCACCATCCGCCGCGAGGTTAGCTGGTACCCCTTCAGGTAATGCTGCCGGATCGGGTACTACGCGGCGAGGCGCTCGGGCACGCGATAGGCGAGCAGCTCGTGGCCGTGCTCGGCCAGCCAGGCGCGCTCGTCGCGAAACGTCGGCCGCGCAAGCGCGACCATCTGCCAGAAAACGGGTGAGTGGTCGTGGCGCACGATGTGACACAGCTCATGCACGACGACATAGTTGAGCACGGCCTGCGGGGCGCAGATCAAACGCCAGTTGAACGACAGCACACCTCGGTTGGAGCACGAGCCCCAGCGCGAACGCTGGTCGCGAATCGACAGCGAGCGGTACGAGACGTTCAGGCGCTTCGACTCACGCCGCAGCACGCGCTCGACCTCGACGCGCGCCTGCTCGCGGTACCACGCGTCGACCGACGGGACGTTTGGAAGCGCAAGCGCGAAGCCGCCGATCCAGACGACGTCGTCGCGCTGCAAACCGAGTGCGAGCTCCTTGGCCGGCTTTGCGAGCTCGCGCTCGAGCCAGGCACGATGCTCGAACAACAGCGACTCGATCGTGGCTTGCGGCGTGCGGGGCGGCACGACGATCTCGGCGTTCCGCACCGCGTCGACGATGATCTTCGGACGCTTGACGCGCCGCGATATGCGAACGGGGATGTCCATGATGCGCCCGCCGAGCTCGACTTGCCGCACAAGGCAACGGTAGTTGCAGCGCCGGACAACATACCCGGACGAAAGCCGTGTAAAACCGCGCTATTCTTCGAATCGACGTAGCACAATTGACGCGTTGTGCCCGCCGAAACCGAACGAATTGGAAATCGCCGCGCGCAAGTCGGGAGCTTCGCGCGATTCGTTCGGGATGTAGTCGAGGTCGCACTCGGGGTCCTCGACTTCGTAGTTGATCGTCGGCGGGAGCACGCGCTCGTGCAGTGCAAGCGTCGTGAACACGGCCTCGACGGCGCCCGCGGCGCCGAAGCAATGTCCGGTCGCACCCTTGGTCGACGAGACGGCCGTCTTCCGCGCATGCTCTTCGCCGAGCGCCTTCTTGATCACGCGCGTCTCCGATGCGTCCCCGAGCGGCGTCGACGTCGCGTGCGCGTTGATGTAGCCGACTTCGGTCGGATCGACGCCGCCGTCCTCGAGCGCCATCTTCATCGCTCGCGCGGGATTCGCACCAGTGGGGTCCGGCTCCGTCATGTGCGCCGCGTCGGAGGACAGGCCGTAGCCGACGAGCTCGGCGTAGATCTTCGCGCCCCTGGCCCGGGCGTGCTCGAGCTCCTCCAGGACAAGCACGGCGGCCGCCTCACCCATCACCAAACCGTCGCGTGAACCGTCGAACGGCCGCGAAGCCTTCGCCGGATCGTCGTTCCGCCGCGACAGCGCACGCATCGCGTCGAACCCCGCGATTCCGACCTCCGTGATCGGCGCTTCCGTCCCGCCTGCGAGGATCACCTCCGCACGACCGACGCGAATCGTGTCCATCGCGTCGCCGATCGCCATGTTCGAGGCGGCGCACGCGGTGCAGGCGCTCATCAGCGGCCCCTTGGTTCCGAGCTCGATCGAGACCCAGCCGGCGCCCATGTTCGGGATGATCGAGGGAATCGAGAACGGGCTCACGCGGTCCGGGCCGCGCGCGAGCAGGACGTCGTAGCAATCCTGGTACGAACGGAGCCCGCCGATTCCCGTGGCGACCGAGGCACCGCACCGCTCCGGCTCCTTGGAGATGTCGAGGCCGCTGTCCGCCTCCGCCTGCCGCGCAGCGGCGAGGATCATCTGCGCGAAGCGATCCATCCGCCGCGCCGCCTTCCGGTCGATCCACTGCGTCGGGTCGAACTCCTTCAGCTCGCACGCGAAGTGGACGTTGTAGCTCTCCGAGTGATCGAACTGCGTGATCTCGGCCGCACCTGACTCGCCCGCGATCAGCTGCTTCCAGCTGTCGGCAACGGAGTTGCCGAGCGGGTTGACCGTTCCGAGACCCGTGATGACGACGCGACGTCTTCCGTTGTGCATGGTTCTACATCCCTAGCCCGCCGTCGACGAGCAAAACCTCGCCGGTGATGAACGAGGCTGCGTCGGAGCAGAGAAAGCGTACAGCGCCGGCGATGTCCGCAGGATCCCCGAGCCGGCCGAGCGGCGTGTTCGCGAGCATCGTCTGCCGGGCCTCTTCGGGGATCGCGTCCGTCAGCCGCGTCTTCACGTAGCCAGGCGCCACGACGTTCGCGCGCACGCCGCGTGACCCGAGCTCGCGCGCAAGCGACTTCGTGAAGCCGATGATTCCCGCCTTCGACGCTGCGTAGTTGGTCTGACCCCAGTTGCCGTGGACGCCGACGATCGACGAGATGTTCACGATCGCGCCGGCGCGCTTCTTCATCATCGGGCGCGTAACCGCCCTGCACGTGTAGAAGACCGACGTGAGGTTCGTATCGATCACAGCGCGCCAGTCGTCGTCCGACATGCGCGCGAGCACCCCGTCGCGGGTGACGCCGGCGTTGTTGACGAGGACCGCCACGTCGCCCGCCACGTCGACGAGTCGCTTCGCGTCCTCGGCGCTCGACACGTCGGCCTGCACGGCGCGGCCGCCGATCTCCGTGGCGAGAGCCTGCGCCTCGTCGGCGGCGCTGCGATAACCGACGACGACGGCTGCTCCCGCCCGTGCGAGCTCCTGTGCGATCGCGCTGCCTATGCCGCGGGAGGCACCGGTGACGAGCGCGATCTTGCCGTCGAGTGACGCGAAAGGAGAATCAGCCAACGACGGACTCGAGCTCGTCGAGCGACTCAAGGTCGTTGACCGAGACCACCTTCACGCGCTTGTCGATCCTCTTCAGTAAACCGCTGAGCACGTTGCCAGGCCCGACCTCGACGAACACCGTCACGCCATGGTCGATGAGACGCCGTGCAGCCTGGGTGAACTTGACGGGTGCGGTCAGCTGCTCGACGAGCAGCACGCGGTAGCGCTGCGCCTCCTCGATCTTTGCGGTCACGGTCGACATGAACGGGGCGACCGGCACTTCGAAGTGGACCTTCTCGACTGCGGGCCGGAGGCGCTCGGCGGCGCGAGCGACGAGGGGTGAATGGAAGGCGCCGGAGACCTTGAGTCGGATCGCGCGGCGGGCGCCCTCCCGCTCGGCCGCGTCGCAGCATTCGTCGACCGCCGGTTGCTCGCCGGAGATGACGATCTGGCCCGGGCAGTTGTAGTTCGCCGGCCAGACACCGTGAATCTTCTTGCACAACGACTCGACGACCTCGTCGGCGAGACCGAGGATCGCGGCCATCGACCCCGGGCGCTCGCGCGCCGCGGCGGCCATCGCGAGTCCCCGCTCACGCACGAGCGCGATCGCCGCGCGAGGCGCGAGCGAACGCGCTGCACCGAGGGCCGCGAACTCACCGACCGAGTGCCCGACCACGAAGTCAGGCGTGATCCCACGGGCGCGAATCGCCTCGTTGATCGCGAGCGACGTCGCGACGAGCGCAGGCTGCTGCACGTCTGTATCGACCATCCGCTCGAGCGGCGTGTCGAAGCACAGCGTCCGGAGATCGAGCCCCGACGCCTCGCTGCCCTCGAGGTAGACCTCCATCGCCTCGGGCACCGCCTCGGCGATCTCGCGTCCCATCCCTTCCTCAAGCGACCCCTGCCCGGGGTACATGAACGCCACTTTGCTCATGCAGCCTCCCTTATCCCCTCCGATTCGGAAGTCCATTCCATCAGGGCCGAGCCCCACGTGAGGCCTGCACCCATCCCGGTCATCAACACGAGCTTGCCGGGGCGCAGCCTGCCGTCCGCGGCCGCGTCCGCCAGCGCAAGCGGAATCGAGCCCGACGACGTGTTCCCGTAACGGTCGACGTTGACGACGATCTTCTCCCGCGGCACCCCCAGCTTCCTCGCCGCGTGATCGATGATCCTGATGTTCGCCTGGTGCGGGACGTAGACGTCGACGTCCTCCATCGTCTTGCCGCATTCCTCGAGGATCGCCTGCGCGGAGGTCACCATCACCCGCGTCGCGAACTTGAAGACCTCGCGGCCGTTCATCTTGACGAAGCGGTCGGGCTCCTCGAACTTGCGCGAGCCGCTGCCCGGCAGCCAGAGCGTGTCGCCGCCACCGCCGTCCGCGCCGAGCTCGAAGCCCAGGAAGCCGCCGCTCTCGACCTGCTCCATCACGACGGCTCCCGCACCGTCGCCGAAGAGCACGAGCGTCGAGCGGTCGGTCCAGTCGAGGATCGAGGAGAGCACGTCGCCCCCGATCACCAGCGCCTTCGTGGAGAGGCCCGCGGCAAGCATTCCGTAGGCCTGCGCGATCGCGTACATGAAGCCGGTACAGCCGGCGGAGAGGTCGTAGGCAGCAGCGTCGGTGCTGCCCAGTGCATCGGCGATGATCGCAGAGGTCGAGGGGAACGCCATGTCCGGGGTGACGGTCGCGACGATGAGCAGGTCGATCTCCCGAGCAGCGACCCCGGCCTGCTCTAGCGCTTGCCGCGCAGCGGGAAGCGCCAGCTCCGACATCGCGAGCGCGCCCGGCTCGGCAAGCCGGCGCTCATGAATGCCGGTGCGGGTGACGATCCACTCGTCAGTCGTCTCGACGAGGACCGCGAGGTCCTCGTTCGTGACGACGCGGTCCGGCACTTCGCACCCGAGCCCGGTGATCGAAACGGGTTTGCCGTTGGCGCTGCCGATCACTGCTCGTCTCCGACTGCGAAGGTCAACGTGCCGCGCACCGCGAGCTCCCCGTCGACGGTCGCGCGCGCCTTGCCGCGGCCGATCGGCCCGCGCACGATCTCGACTGTGCACTCGAGCGTCAACTCGTCGCCGGGGCGCACGATCCGCTTGAAGCGCACGTCATCGATGCCCGCAAAAAGTGCGAGCTTGCCCTGATTCTCCTCCTCGACGAGCACGGCGACCGCGCCGGCCTGGGCCAGGGCCTCGACCATCTTCACCCCGGGCATGATCGGATTCCCGGGGAAATGGCCGGCGCAGTCCTCCTCCGTCACGCGCTTGCGCGCGACGACTCGCGTCCCCGGATCGAGCTCGACCACCTCGTCGAGGAACAGGAACGGGTCGCGGTGCGGGAGAATCTCCATGATCTGCTCCCGCGACAGCGGTGCGGCAACAGTCACGCTGCTCCCTCGAGACGCGCGCGCAGCAGCGCACGTGCGCGGTGCGCGTAGCACTTCGCAGTCCCGACGGGCACGTTCGCCAAGGAGGCGACCTCCTCGAAGGAGAGATCGAGCGCATCCTTCAGCACGACCACTTCGGCCTGCTTGGAGGGGATCTGCGCCAAAGCATCGTGCAACTCCTCTCGTAGACCAAGCATGTCCGGGCGCTCGGGCGCGGCCCGCTCGTCATCGATGAGCGGCTCGTGGTAGCGGCGGCGCTGCGCGACGTCGCGGCAGGTGTTGACGACGAGGCGGTGCAGCCAGGTCGTGAACTGCGAGTCGCCGCGAAACTGCTTGACGCGCGTACAGAGCTTGGCGAGCGACTCCTGCGCGGCATCGCGGGCGTCCTCCGGATCCGCCAGCAGATGACGCGCGAGCCGCTCTGCGCGGGGTGCGTGGCGCATGCAGAGGGCTTCGAGCGCGAGCGGGTCGCCGTCCTTTGCGCGCGTGATCAAGATCGGGTCGCTGAGGCGCTCGTAGTCGAGCGGCCGGTTGGGGCGAAGGTCACGGGAGGTTTGACGGCGCCTACGGGAGCGCGGTTGCACGGCGCGCCTAGTGTACGCAGCGATGGACGTCGTCCCGCTCCTGCGAGGCCGGTTCGGCCGGCCCTTCACCTGGGTCGAGCGCTGCGCATCGACGCAGCGGTTGCTCGACGGAGCTCCCGAAGGAGCCGTCGCCGCCACGGACGAGCAGACGGAGGGCCGTGGCCGTCTCGGCCGCACCTGGGAGGCTCCGCCGGGAAGCTCGCTGCTCTTCTCCGTCGTCCTGGCGCCGCCGGTGCCGGCCGACCGGCTGCCCGAGCTGTCCGTCGTGGCCGGCAAAGCCGTGGCCGAAGCGATCGCGGCCGAGACCGGCCTCTCGCCGTCGCTCAAGCACCCGAACGACGTCCTCGTCGGCGGCCGCAAGGTCGGCGGCATCCTCGCCGAGTCGAGCGACGGCCGCGTCACGCTCGGGGTGGGGATCAACATCTCGCAGCGCGGGGACGAGCTGCCCGAGCGAACCCAGTTCCCGGCAACGTCGCTGGCGATCGAAGGCGCCCAGGTCGACCGAGCCGCGCTCCTCGCGACTGTGCTCGCAACGCTCGAGCGCCGTTACGACGCGTGGGTCAGCGCGTCCGCCACGTAACCGGCGCCGAGTCGTTGCCGGCCGCATCGCGGGCGAGGAGCCTCAGTGTCCGCACGCTGCCGCGGAAGCCGAGCCGGAAGACGCCGGGCTTCGCGGACGTCGCGATCCGCTTGCCGTTGACCGTTCCCCGAATCGAGGCCTTCTCGTCGACCCTCAGCCGCAACGGCGCGCGCGAGACGAGGACGAGCCTCGGAGCAAGCGTGTCGACGGCCAGCGGAACGGACTCGGTGTACGCGAGCGGCGGCGTTCCGATCGTCAGGGTGGCGCGGTAGCGGCCGTCCGGGACCTTCGTGCCGTCGGTCGCGAGGCCGTTCCACGGGAGAGTCTGCGAGCCCGCCGGCAGCAGCCCGGAGAAGAACGGGATCGACGTCTGCCCGGCGACGAGCGAAAGCGAAAGGGCGGCCTGCTGAGCCAGCACCACCGTGAAGGCCGCCGCGTCGCGCCGGCCGTCGCCGTTCGGGGAGACGATCTTCGTGTCGGCGCTGAATGCGAGCACCGTGCGGCTGACGACCACGGGGACCGCCGCGGTCGCCGTGCGACCCGTGGCGTCACGCGCCGTGAGCCGGATCCTGTAGGTGCCGTCGGGCAATCCCTCCGCGCCGAAGACGAACGACTGCACGCCGGCGGCCTTGTCTTCGGTGAAGAGCGTCGTGGTGGCCGTTCCGGCCGAGTTGAGGAGCTCGGCCGTCACGTTCGCGGCGGTGCTCAGCGTGTAGGTCACGGTCGTCTGGGTGTTCGTGGTGCCGTCGATTCGCTGCGGCACCGCGCTCGCCCCCGTAACGGTCAGCGTACCCAGCTTCGCGCCGAGCCTGCCCGAGGCCGGTCGCACGTCCGGGCCGGCGGCCATCACCCAGGCGTACGGGGCGGCGGGATTGACGCCGCGTGAATCCCACGTCCAGTCGATCGCGTTGCCCGTTCCGGAGCCAACCGCAAGCGTCTTCCCGGCTGCGTCGCGCACGGTGACCGTCCACGGCAGCGCGGCCGAGAGCTTCCCCGTGAAGCGCACCGCGGCACCCAGCGTTCCCTTCGCGACGGGAAGGTACAGCTTCGGCGCGCCAATCGTGGCGACCTGCGCGCGAACGCTCCCCAGCAGCGCGTAGAGCGCGTTGCCGGGACAGGACGTCGAGCCCGTGTCGCGGTGGCCGGAGACCGCCCGCAACGCGACCTGCGTGCCGGCGGAGAACTTCTCGTTGCCACCGGAAGTGGCGATGACCGTCGACAGCGGATCGATGTGCAGGACGTCCAGCCGCCACGCCACGAGCTTCTCCAGACCCTGGAGCTGTGTCGGCGGCGGCGCAGCGGACGAGTACGTGCCGATCAATGCGATGCCGACCGAGCCGGTGTTGAACCCGAGCGCGTGTGCGCCGATCACCGCCTTGTCCACACCGCCGTAGCGCCCCTCGTAGACGTTGCCCCAGCGGTCGACGAGGAAGTTGTAGCCGATGTCGTTCCACCCGTTGCTCTTGACGTGGTACGCCTCGATCCCGCGAACGATCGCGGCGGCCTGAGCGGGCGACGAGCCGGACGGTCCGGCAGTGTGATGGACGACGGCGAAACGAAGGGCATCGGCATACGAGGGCCCCGCGCGACGAATCTCTTCGTCCGCGCCCCACTGGGCGCGCGTAATGATCGGCGGCGAGCCGGCGATCGACAGCTTCCGCACCGGGATCTTCTCCACTGGCGCGTCGAGGAAGAAGACGCGCACACGCGAGACGGGCCCGCGTCGGCGAACCTCGATCCGGTCCGACGGCCCGGTCCACCACGGATTGCCGATGCGCCACCCGTGGAGGCGGTTCTCCGGCGACTCCACGTCCGGCAGGTCTTCCGCCTCCGGCATCGCGGATCTCCAAGCCGTCCACCGGCCGGAGGGCGAGCGCGTGCGAAAGGTGACCGAACCGGTGCCGCGCCAGTGGAGGCCGACCATGTCGAACGTCGGCTGTGCAGCTGCAAGCGTCCGCGCACCGCGCAGCGGAATGTCACGCGCGACCACGCGCACGTCGGCGGCGTGTGCCGCGCCGGGCGTCAGCAACAGCAACGGCAGGACGAGTCTCAGCGGCTTGGGCACGAGCTTCTGCCTTCGCCCTCGTGGACGAGCGGCCTCCCCAGACTAAACTGGATCTGTTTTGAAAATTGGACGGATCGTCCTGCTTGGGGTCGTCGCGGCGCTTTTCGCCGCTCCCGGAGCGGCGGCCGCTCCCCGCGTCCTCGTTGCGGACTTCAACGCGGACGTGAACCCCGTGACCGCGTCCTGGCTCGTCGACCGGATCCACGACGCGAAGGGCTACAACGCGATCGTCATCCAGCTCGACACGCCCGGCGGGCTCGACGAGTCGATGCGCAAGATCGTTAAGGCAGAGCTGTCCGCGCAGGTGCCGGTGATCGTCTACGTCGCACCCGGCGGCGCGCGTGCCGCATCGGCCGGGGTCTGGATCTCACAGGCCGCCGACGTGCTCGCGATGGCGCCGAACACGAACATTGGCTCGTCCACGCCCATCACCGGCAGCGGCGCGGATCTCGGGAAGGATCTCCGCCGCAAGGTCGTGAACGACGCAGCTGCATCGCTGCGCGGCCTTGCGCAGTCACACGGGCGCAACGCCCGCTGGGCCGACCGCGCCGTTCGCGAGGCGTCGAACCTGTCGGCGAACGAGGCACTCCGCATGCACGTCATCGACCTGATGGCCCCGACGCTGCCAGCGCTGCTGAGGAAGGTCGACGGCCGGACGACCGTTCCGCGCCACCTGACGCTGCACACGCTCGGCGCGACTGTCGAAACGAAGAAGATCGGCTTCCTCACACGCCTGCTGGACACGCTGATCGACCCGAATCTGCTCTCGCTGCTCTTCCTCGCGGGAATCGGCGGGATCATCTTCGAGGTCTTCCACCCGGGCGTCGTGCTGCCGGGAGCCCTCGGCGGCGTCTCGCTGGTCACGGCGCTTTACGGCTTCGCGATCCTGCCGACCAACTGGGCGGGAGCGGCCTTGATCGTGCTCGGGCTCGCACTGCTCGTGATCGACGCACACGTCGTCACACACGGCGCGCTCACGCTCAGCGGCCTGATCGCGCTGGGAGTCGGGATGCTGATGCTCTTCCACGACGCGCCGGCTCCCTACCGCGTCAACACGTGGCTCGTGCTCGCGTTGACGGGCGTGATCGGCGGCTTCATGGCGTTCGCGCTCGGGAAGGTCGTACAGGTGCGAAGGCGACCGTCGGCGATGCCGGCAATGGTCGGCGAGACGGGCGTCGCGCGTGGAAACGGCATGGTGTTCGTCCGCGGAGAGCTGTGGCAGGCGCAGACCGACGACGGCGCTCCGCTCGAGCCGGGCCAGCGTGTCGCGGTGGACGACGTGCAGGGACTGCGCCTGGTCGTGCATCGGGTCTAGGGTTAGCCCGTGGCTGCCGCCCTGATCTTCCTCGCCGCCGTCGTCTTCCTGCTGATCCTGTTCCTGATCAGCGCGATCAAGGTCGCACGCGAGTACGAGCGGGGAATCGTGTTCAGGCTCGGCCGCTTGCTCCCGGAGCCCAAGGGGCCAGGGCTGTTCGTCCTGATCCCCGTCGTCGACCGGATGGTGCGGGTCGACCTGCGCACGATCACGCTCAACATCCCGCCGCAGGAAGTGATCACGAAGGACAACGTGCCGGCGCGCGTCAACGCGGTTGCGTACTTCCGGATCGTCGATCCGAAGGCTGCAATCGTGAACATCGAGAACTTCATGGTCGCGACGTCGCAGATCGCGCAGACGACGTTGCGCTCGGTCCTCGGCCAGCACGTGCTCGACGAGTTGCTGTCCGAGCGCGAGAAGATCAACACGATCCTGCAGGAGATCATCGACGAGCAGACGGCGCCGTGGGGGATCAAAGTGTCGATCGTCGAGGTCAAGGACGTCGAGATCCCGCAGGGGATGCAGCGCGCGATGGCGCGGCAGGCCGAGGCGGAGCGCGAGCGGCGCGCGAAGGTGATCAACGCGGAGGGCGAGTTCCAGGCCGCCGAGCGGTTGAAGGACGCGGCGCTCGTGATCGAGGGCCACCCGGTCGCGCTCCAACTGCGTTATCTGCAGACGATGCTCGAGCTCGGCTCGTCGCAGGCGACGACGATCGTCTTCCCGGCGCCGATCGATCTCCTCACGCCGTTCGCAGAGCGCTCTGGATCTTCGGACTGACGAGCTGACCGGGAGGCGCGTCGCGATCGCGCCGACGCGTAGCGAACGGCCCGGCGCAACTCGCCCTGCCTTCGACCCGCCGACGCAAGCGGAACTCGATCAGTGCCCGTTCTGCGCGGGGCGCGAGGACCGCACCCCGCCGGAGACGCTTCGCTTGGGCGAGCCCTGGCGCGTGCGGGTCGTCCCGAACCTCTACCCGGCGTTCCCGCGGCAAGAGGTCGTGATCCACACGCCCGACCACCATCGCTCGCTGACCGACCTGGACGACGAGCAGCTCGCGCTCATCGCCGAGGCCTGGCGCGATCGAGCCCTCGCGACGCACGGCGTGTACCTGCACGCGCTCGTCAACGAAGGGCGCGAGGCCGGGGCGTCACTCCCCCACACGCACTCACAGCTCGTCTGGCTGCCGGAGCGGCCTCCAGAAGCCGAGCATCTGGTCGACCGCAGGCGCTGGGAGGTCGTGCTCGAGCGCGACGGGCTCGTGCTCTCCTGCCCCTGGGTCAGCCGGCTCGCGTACGAATGCGTGGTCGCACCTGCAAAGCCGGAGGCTCACGCCTTCAGGTCGGAGCTGCTCGCGCCTGCCGTGCAGCTGCTGGCCGAAGCGATCCGGCGGGTGCGTGGCGCGGCGGGGCCGGCGCCGCTCAACGCCTGGGTCCACGACGGGCCGGACTGGCATGTCGAGCTGCTGCCGCGCCTGAGCGTGATCGCGGGCATCGAGCTCGGCGCAGGGTGGTGGATCAATCCGCTGCCTCCGGAGGAGGCCGCGGCGGAGCTCCGAGTTACGGCCTAGGTCGCGCGTCTCGACCGGGCGCTGGCCGCGCTCGACTAGCTCGTACGGGTCGGGCGCTCTTCGCGGAAGCGCCGGGCGGCGTCGATCGCCGCGCCGAGATTCAGGCCCTTGTCCTTGGCCTGTTTGATCAACATCACCGTCTCGAGCGCGTCGATGTCGTAGATCCGCTGCTTCTTGCCTTTGGTCGGAATCTGTGCCTTGTTCGTCCAGTAATCGAGCTGCATCTTCGAGATGCCGGCGATCTGGCAGACCTGGCCCAGATACAGCTCGACCTTCTCGAGGTGGTCGGCGAGATTTACTGGTTCAAGCAGGTCGACTTGTCTCGTGATCGCCATAAAGCTCCCCCTCTGAGATGGGAAAAGAACCCCGCGACCTCTAGATATACCGCGTCGAACCCGACTTGAAAAGGGGTAACACAAGGATTTTCGGCCGAAATCTGTGTGAGTTTCCTTACATTTCGGCCGGCTCGTCGACGGGCTCGGCAACCGCCTCGGTCTCGACGACCGGGGCCAGCGTCGACACCTGCTCGCCTTCGCGGAGCCTCATCACGATGACGCCCTGCGTCGAGCGCCCCATGCGGCGGATGTCGTCGGCCGGCATCCGGATCACGGTGCCGCCGTTCGAGATCAACATCACCTGGTAGCCGTCCCGGACGACCCGCGCCCCGGCCAGGGCGCCTTTGGCTTCGGTCAGCTGCACCGTCTTGACGCCCATGCCGCCGCGGCCCTTGCGTGGATAATCGGCGACGCGGGTGCGCTTGCCGTAGCCGTTCTCGGTCACGACGAGCAGGTCCGCGTCGTCCTTCGCGATCTCGACGGCGATCACCTCGTCGTCGCCGCGAAGCCGCATGCCCTGCACTCCCGACGCGTCGCGGCCCATCGGCCTGACGTCCTTCTCGTGGAAGCGGATCGCCTGTCCCTGCTTCGAGACGAGCAGCACGTCGTCGTCGCCGGTCGAGTGCCGTACGCCGACGAGCTCGTCGCCTTCCCGCATCTTGATCGCGATGATCCCGTCAGCCCGCAGCGGCGTGTTGTACGCCTTCAGCTCCGTCTTCTTGACGACGCCGTTCTTCGTCCCGAAGAGGAGATACTGCGCCTCCTCGAATTCCCGCGTCTGGATCACTGCGCGCACCTTCTCCGTTTGACGGAAGGGCAGCAGATTGACGATCGCGCGTCCCTTCGACTGCCGTGAACCGAGCGGCAACTCGTGGACCTTCAGGCGGTAGACCTTGCCGACGCTCGTGAAGAAGAGGATGTAGTCGTGCGTCGAGGCGACGAACAGGTGCTCGATGTAGTCGTCTTCCTTGAGGTCCATGCCCATCACGCCGATGCCGCCGCGGCGCTGCTCGCGATACGCCGTCACCGGTAGACGCTTGACGTAGCCCGAGTGCGTGATCGCGATGACCATGTCCTCTTCCGCGATCAGGTCCTCGAGCTCGAGCTCCTCCTCGGCCGCGACGATCTCCGTCCGGCGGTCGTCGCCCCTGCTGTAGGTCTCCTTCAGCTCGAGCAGCTCCCCCCTGATGAGACTGTCGATCCGAGCCTCGTCACTGAGGATCGCGCGGAGCTCGCCGATCCGTTCCTGCAGACCCTTGTATTCGTCCTCGACCTTCTTCCGCTCGAGGCCGGTCAGCGCCCGCAGGCGCATGTCGAGAATCGCATTCGCCTGGATCTCCGAGAGCGCGAAGCGCTCCATCAGCTGCGCACGCGCATCGTCGGTGTCGTCCGCGCCGCGGATCAGCGCGATGATCGCGTCGAGGTGGTCGAGCGCGGTGATGAAGCCCTCGAGAACGTGCGCCCTGTCCTCGGCCTTGCGCAGCTCGTACTTCGACCTGCGCGTGATGATCTCGCGCTGGAAGTCGAGGTAGTAGCGAACGAGCTCGAGCAGGGACAGCGTTCGCGGCACGCCGTCGACGAGAGCGACGGCGTTGTAGCCGAACGTGGCCTGCAAAGACGTGTGCTTGAACAGCTTGTTCAGCGCGACCTGCGGGATCGCATCGCGCTTCAGCTCGATCTGAATCCGCATCCCAGTTCGGTCCGAGTGATCGGCGAGGTCGCTGATCTCCGTCAGCACCTTGTCGTTGACGAGATCGGCGATCTTCTTGATCACTCCGTTGTCGCCACCCTTGCGCACCGTGTACGGCAGCTCGGTGACGACGATCGCGGACTTCCCACCGCGGAGCTCCTCGATGTGTGCGCGCGCGCGCATGACGATTCGGCCGCGACCGGTGCGATAGGCGTCGCGGATCCCGCTGCGCCCGACCACGATTGCCCCGGTCGGGAAGTCAGGCCCCTTGACGTGCTTCATCAGCTTCTCGACGTCCGCATCCGGGTCGTCGATCAGCTCGACCACCGCGTCGATCACCTCGCTGAGCCGATGCGGCGGAATGTTGGTTGCCATACCAACCGCGATTCCCGAGCTCCCGTTGACGAGCAGGTTCGGGAACCGGGCGGGCAAGGGAAGTGGCTCCCGCTTCGACTCGTCGTAGTTCGGGACGAAGTCGACCGTGTCCGAGTCGAGCTCTTCGAGGAGCTCGTGCGCAAGACGATGGAGCCGCGCTTCCGTGTAGCGGTAGGCCCCCGGCGGATCGTCGTCGATCGAGCCGAAGTTCCCTTGGCCGTCGACGAGCGGATAGCGCATCGAGAAGGGCTGCGCCATCCGGACGAGCGTGTCGTAGATCGCCGTATCGCCATGCGGGTGGTACGACCCCATCACGTCGCCGACGATGCGAGCGCACTTCACGTACGGACGGCCGGCACGGTTGCCGTTGACCCACATCGAGTAAAGGACGCGGCGATGGACGGGCTTCAGACCGTCGCGCACGTCGGGCAATGCACGCCCGACGATGACGGACATCGCGTAGTCCAGGTAGCTCGAACGCATCTCCTGCTCGAGCTCGCGCGGCTCGATGCGACCGCCTGAGCCTAGAGCGCCGGTTTCAGACACGGGCCCCCTCGGGCTTCAGACGTGCCGGATGGCGCGCGAAAACCGTGCGAGTGCAAGGACGCAGGGTGCGTTCGTAGTCGAAGACTACGGGCGCACCCGAGGACGCGGCAATCGTGCGGTTTGCAGCCGTCCAGCCGGTGCGGCTGGGAGCCGAGGGGGCCCGTTTACACATCCAGGAAGCGCACGTCCTTCGCGTTGTTCACGATGAAGTCGCGGCGCGGCTCGACAGCGTCGCCCATCAGCATCGAGAAGAGCCTGTCCGCAGCGGCACCGTCCTCGACCTCGACGCGGATCAGCAGGCGGCGTGCCGGGTCCATCGTGGTGTCCCACAGCTGGTCGTCGTTCATCTCGCCGAGACCCTTGAAGCGGCTGAACGGAAGGCCTTCCTTGGCTAGGTCGAGGGCCAGGTCGCGCAAGCGGTCGAAGGTCTCCGCGCGCTCCGAACGCTTTGCGTTCGCCGCGACGAACGGCGGCAAGCCGACGAGCTCTGCGAGGCGGCCGTAGGTCTTGCGAAGGTTCGCGTAGATCGGGGATGCGATCAGCTCGACGGGAATCGAGATGTTCCGCGCGGCGCTCGTGGCCGTCTCGATGACGCGCACGCGGAACACCGAGTCGTCACCGTCGAGAAGCGAGAGCACGTAGCCGTTGTCGGGTGCGGACGAAATCGCGCGTTCGACGTCCGTCGGTGTTTCGAGCTCTGCCTCGACGAAGCGGTGCGTGATCATGAAGTCGGCTGCGCCGGGCCCGAAGTCGGCGCGAAGCCGCGCAACCCAACCGTCGTACTCGCCGAGTGTCTTCGTGAAGCGGCTCCACTTCGCCTCCGTCAGCTTCACCGGCTTTCCGTACCGGTCGGTGATCTCGAGCTGCGGAATGCGCTCGCGCGAGAGCAGTTCTTCGAGTTGGGCGTCCTTCTCGAAGTAGAACTCCTGGTTGCCGAGCTTGACCCTGTAGAGCGGCGGTACGGCGATGTACACATGGCCGCGTTCGATCAGCTCCGGCATGTGGCGGTAGAGGAACGTCAGGATCAGCGTGCGAATGTGCGAGCCGTCGACGTCGGCGTCGGTCATGACGATCACCTTGTGGTAGCGGAGCTTGGCGATGTCGAGCTCGTCGCCGATCCCGGTCCCGATCGCGGTGATCATGGCCTGGATCTCGTTGTTCGAGAGGACCTTGTTGATCCGGTTCTTCTCGACGTTGATGATCTTGCCCCGGATCGGGAGGATCGCTTGGTACGTGCGATCGCGACCCATCTTCGCGGGGCCGGCTGCGGAGTCGCCCTCGACGATGAACAGCTCTGCGGCCTCGGGGTCGTTGATCGAGCAGTCCGCGAGCTTGCCGGGCAGCGACGACGACTCGAGCGCGGACTTGCGCCGCGTCAACTCACGCGCCTTGCGCGCCGCGAGCCGCGCGCGCATCGCGGCGATCGCCTTGTTCACGATCTGGCGACCGTCGGTCGGATTCTCCTCGAGGAACTCGGACAGCTTCTGGTTGACGATCTGCTCCACGAAGCCGCGCATTTTCGGGTTTCCGAGCTTCGTCTTCGTCTGACCCTCGAACTGGGGCTCCTGCAACTTCACCGAGATGACGGCTGCGAGACCCTCGCGAACATCCTCGCCGTCGAGCGTCTCGTCCTTCTTCAGCAAGCCCTTGTCGGTGCCGTACTGGTTGAGCGTGCGCGTAAGCGCGCCCTTGAAACCGGACAGGTGCGTGCCGCCCTCGTGGGTGTTGATGTTGTTGGCGAACGAGAAGACGGACTCCTGGTACGAGTTGTTCCACTGCATCGCGACCTCGGCCTGGCCTTCTTCGGACTCGCCCTCGAAGTAGACGATCCGCTTGTGGATCGGCTCCTTGGCGGAGTTCGAGTAGGCGACGAAGTCCTTGATCCCACCTTCGTAGTGGAACTCGACGCGGTCGCCGCCGGCACGCTCGTCGACGAGCACGATCGTCAGGCCTTTCGTGAGGAAGGCCATCTCGCGCAGTCGCTGCGTCAGGGTCTCGGCGCTGAAATCGATCTCGTCGAAGATCTCCGCGTCGGCCAGGAACGAGATCGTCGTTCCGTGCTCCTTCGTGGGGCCGATCTTCTTCATCTTTCCGGTCGGCTCGCCGCGCGCGAATTCCTGCTGGTGGATCACACCGTCGCGATGCACCTCGGCGATGAGCCATTCCGAGAGCGCGTTCACGACGGACACACCGACGCCGTGCAACCCACCGGACACCTTGTAGCCACCCTGTCCGAACTTCCCGCCTGCGTGCAACTTCGTCAGCACGACGGTCAGCGCCGGTAGCCCCTGATCCTTCATCATGTCGACGGGGATGCCCGAGCCCCAGTCCCGGACGGTGACCGAATTGTCCGGGTGAAGCGTTACCTCGAGGCGGTCGTTTCGGCCCGCGAGAGCCTCGTCGACGGCGTTGTCGACGAGTTCGGTGACGAGATGGTGAAGGCCGCGGGCACCGGTCGACCCGATGTACATCCCGGGGCGTTTCCGGACCGGCTCGAGGCCTTCGAGGACCGTGATGTCCTTAGCGGTGTAGGTTGCTTCGGCCATAGAGAAAAAAGCCCTGCAAATCCCTGGTTTGCGGGCTGCAGAAAGTGTATCAGAAACCGCGGTCGGATCGGGCTCGCGCGAGGCTCATGGCAGCGGCTCGAGCGACCAGATTGCGTAACTCGTCGTCGCCGATCACAGCCGCGATCTCCGACCCGCGCGATACGTCCTCCGGGGCCGCCTCGGCCGCGGCGGCTGTTGTCTCGGTGGGCACGGGCCGGGCGGCCTCCGGAACCGCGCCCGGAACGAACCGAAGCCGCGGCGGTGCAAGCTCGCCCAGCCGCTCCCTGATCGTGGCCTCGAGATGTGTCAGCTCGAAGACCCAGGCAGACGACGAAGCATGGACGACGAGCGTGCCGTCGCGCTGGATGCGAGCCGGCCACGCGTTGCGCGCGATCGACTCGCCGACGGCCTCCGGCCATCGGTCGACGAGCTCGCCGAGCCTCGCCTGCGGTCCGAACCGTGCGAGCTCGCGCGCGACGTCGCCTCCGAGCCGTTCCATCACGCAGCGCGCACCTCGCCCGGCACGACCAGCAGCAGCTGCGCCGGCTCGATCGGCAGGAACGACGGGTCGGTGGCCGAGACCAGTGTCTGACCCATGTGCGCGACCCGGTCCGCGAGGACACGCCGGCGTGCCGGATCGAGCTCCGAGAGCACGTCGTCCAGCAGGAGCAGAGGGAGCACGCCACGGCGGGCGCCGAGCAACTCGGCCTCGGCGAGCAAGAGCGACAGAACCGTGAGGCGCTGCTCGCCCTGTGAGCCGAAACTGCGCAGATCACGTCCTGCTGCCGCGAGCCGGATGTCGTGGAGATGGGGGCCGAGGGACGTCGTCCCACGCTCGCGATCGCGCTCGAGACGCGCTTCCAACCCCTCGAGGGTCGGCGCTTCTCCCTCGTAGCTCAGCGTCGCCAAGGCCAACTCGAGCTCCTCGGCGCACGCGCGGAACGCAGGCTGAAGGGCCGCCAGCACTTCCCCTCGGGCGTGCACGAGCTCAGCCCCGACCGCCGCCACCTGCTCCGTCCACGGAGCCACCGCCTCCGGGCTGGAGAAGCGCAACGCCGCGTTTCGTTGCGCCACGGCGGCCGCGTAATCGGCCGGCAGGGCCGCGCGCGCGGGATAGAGACGGGCGAGCACGCGATCGAAGTACGCCCGGCGTGCAGCGGGGCCACCCTTGACAACCGTGAGCCGGTCGGGTGTGAAGACGAGCGTCTGCACGTCGCGCCGCAACAATTCCGCCGATCCAAGCGCGGAGCCGTTCAGCAGCGCCCGCTTCGCCGCGCTGGTCGAGAGATCAACCCGGAGAGCGAGGGGAGCGTCTCCTCTCTTGCCGCCGAGTTGGATCCGCGCTGCGTCCGAGCCGAAGCGAATCAACTCTGTGTCACGCCGTGTGCGCGGCGAGAAGCCCTGTGTGCCGACATGAAGGGACTCGAGGAGATTCGTCTTGCCGGCGCCGTTCGGCCCCGTTACGAGCACGAGGCCCGGTGCGAGCGAAAGATCGAGTCGCGCATACGAGCGGTAGTTCCGGAGCGAGACGTCCTCGACGATCAGCCGGCAAGGCGGATCGGCATGATCAGGTACTTGAAGTCGTCCGTCTCGCCCTTGATCACGGCCGGGCGAAGCGGCGAGATCAGGTTCAGCTCGAGCTCGTCGCTCGGGACCGATTCGATTCCCTCGCGCAGGAACTCCGGGTTGAAGCCGATCTCCATGGCGTCCGCCGTCCAGCCGACCGGGAGCGTCTCCGTCGCCTCGCCGACGTCCTGCGTCTGCGAGGAGACGCGCAACTCACCCTCCGAGAAGCGCATCCGCACGGGCGAATTGCGCTGCGCCATCACCGAGACGCGACGCACGACGTCGAGCAGCTCCGCCCGCGGCAGCACCACCGTCTGCTCAAACGCTTCGGGCAGCAGTTGCCGGTAGTTCGGGAACTGACCATCGATGCGGCGCGTTGTCAGCGTGACGTCGCCGGCTCGGAAGACGACCTGATTCTCGTGTACGCCCAGCTCGAGCTCGCCGACGCCGCCCGCGACGCGGCCGAGCTCCGTGAGCGCCCGCGCCGGGATGATCGCCTCCAGCTCCTGCGTCGAGCCTTCGAGGGGCGTCTCCTTCACAGACAGCCGGTATGAGTCTGTCGCCGCCATCACGAGCTTCTCCGGCTCAAAGCGAACGAGGATGCCCGTCAGCACGGGTCGTGACTCGTCGCGCGACGCCGACCGCGACACCTGCGCAACCGTGTCGAGCAGCGTGTCCGCATCCACCGAGAACGTCGCAGCCGCATCGACCTCCGGCAGGCGAGGGAAGTCCTCGACTGCGTAGATGTGCAGTCGCGAGCTGTAGGCCCCGCACGTGACCTGGACGATGCCCTCCTCAGGCCGGTGCGCGATCTGCACCTCGTCGGCCGGCAACAGCCGCGCAATGTCGACCAGAGTACGGCCCTGCACGACCACGGCACCCTCGTCCTCCACGTTTGCCTCGAGCGCCGTCCGCAAGGAGAGCTCCATGTCCGTGGCCGCGAGCTGCAACTCGCCCTCCTGCGCCCGCAGCAGCACGCCGGCGAGAATCTGTACGGCACTGCGCGTCGAGACAGCGCGGGAGACGATCCCGAGCTTCGCGACGAGCTCGTCGCGCGTACACGTCAGCTTCAGCGCTTCGCCCACCATCACGTCTGTCTCAATCATTCTTTATAAGACCTTTCGCAGTAGTACATAGGGCGTGTGGGTCCGGGGAAAGACGCCCCGTCGCCAGTATCCGTGCCATTCTGGCTGTGGGCGCGGACGGGGGAGAACCGAGGCCGATCAACAGGCGCTCGAGACACGCCCGAAACGATCAACATCTTCATCGGACCTGCTTGATGCGCGCGGTGAGCTCCTGCACAAGGTTGTACACAGAGCGATCCTCCTTGATCAGGCGCGCGATCTTCGATGTCGCGTGAATGACCGTCGTGTGGTCGCGGCCGCCGAACTCCTTGCCGATCTTCGGGAGCGACGAGTCTGTGAGCTCGCGCGACAGGTACATCGCGACCTGCCGCGGGTAGACGATGTTCTGCGAGCGCTTGTCGCCGCACAACTCGTCGAGCGAGACACCGAAGCGGTCGCTGATCGTTTCCTGGATCCGCTGAATCGAGACCTCGGCGAGCTCGCCCTGTGGGAAGACGTCCTTCAGCACCTCCTGTGCGAGCTCCACGGTCATCGGCCGTCCCGTGAGCGAGGAGAACGCGACGACCCTCGTCAGTGCACCTTCGAGCTCGCGGATGTTCGTCGAGATGCGTGAAGCGATGAAGGTCAGCACCTCGCCGTCGGTGATCGTGATCCCGTCGGTCTTGACCTTCTTGCGCAGGATCGCGATTCGCGTCTCGAGGTCCGGAGGCTGAATGTCGGTGATCAGCCCCCACTCGAACCGTGACCGCAGGCGTTCCTCGAGCGTGGCGATGTCGCGCGGCGGCCGGTCGCTGGAGAGCACGATTTGCGAGCCGGACTCGTACAGCGCGTTGAAGGTGTGGAAGAACTCTTCCTGGATCCGCTCCTTGTGCTCGAAGAACTGCACGTCGTCGATCAGCAGCACGTCGTAATTGCGGTAGCGCTGCTTGAAGCCCTCGATCCGCTTGTCGCGGAGCGAGTTGATGAAGTCGTTCATGAACGTCTCGGATGTGACGTAGCGCGCGGTGAGCTGCCCGGAGTGCTCGGCGACGTACTGCGAGATCGCCTGCAGGAGGTGCGTCTTGCCGAGGCCGGTCGACCCGTAGATGAACAGCGGGTTGTACGCCTGGGCCGGCGCTTCGGCGACGGCCAGAGCTGCCGCGTGCGCGAAGCGATTCGACGAGCCGATGACGAACGAGTCGAAGGTGTACTTGGGGTTGATCCCGCCCTCGCCGCGCGGTCTCGGCGGCGGCTCCGCCACCGCGACCTCCTGCTCACGGTCGGCGACGGTCAGCCCGATGCGCCGCTCGTGGCCGGTCGCATCGCGAACGGCCGCGGAGATGAGCGACATGTAGTGGCCCTCGATCCACTCGCGGGTGAAGTCGTTCGGGACCGAGACCACGAACGCGTCGTCGGCGAGCTCGGCGCCCGACGCTTCGGCGAACCAGGTCTTGTACGTCGTGGTGTTGAGCGCCCCTTGGAGCCGACCTGCTACCTCCGCCCACAGGCTCTCCGCAGTCAACTCGAGTTGGCTGTCCAACCTGCGTGCGACTCCTCAGTTCGTGTGGCGGCGGGCGAAGGAGCGATGCTAACAGTGCGCTCCCCCGATGTAAAAGCGCCCTATTTGCAGGGTATTCGTTCGGTTCACACTGTTCTCCACAGGTGTGGACAGCAGCTTCGCGTGACGGCCTTACGCTGCATTTGCACGCCGCGTGGCTGTGGAGAACCCTGTGGGTAGTGACCAGGTACACTTGCCTTCCGCCGCGCACAGCGCCGCGATTTTTTCTCCCTTTTTGCATCCCTCGTGAAGCGGACCTACCAGCCAAATGTGCGCCGGCGGAAGCGCAGGCACGGCTTTCGTGCGCGCATGTCGACACGCGCCGGGCGGCTGATCCTCAAACGGCGCCGCTCGAAGGGCCGCAAGCGTCTGTCGGCGTAGGGCTGTGCAACGTCGGTACCGGCTCAGCCGCTCGCGCGATTTCGACGCGGTCTACCGGCGGGGAAAGTCCGTCTCCACGCGCTTCCTCGTCCTCTACTGGTTCCCCCGCGACGACGGCGGCGACGAGCCGCGGCTTGGCTTGGCCGTGCCGAAGGCGAGCGGCAGCGCGGTCGTCCGGAACCGCGTCAAGCGCCAGTTGCGCGAGGCTTGGCGCGGGCTGCTTCCGGGCGTGCGCGCGGGCCAGGACTACGTGCTGATCGCGAGGCCGGGACTCTTCGAGGCAACCGAGCAGCGCGGCTTCGACTGGCTACAGGAACGGGTGGAGGAAGTGCTGCAGAAGGCGGCCGCATGAAGTACCTCGGAATCGCGCTCGTGTACGCCTGGCGGTATTCGGTCGGACTCTTCTTGCCCCGGGGCCAGTGCAAGTACCACCCGTCCTGCTCGCAGTACGCGATCGACGCGATGCGGAAGCACGGCCTCGTGCACGGTGCTGCGAAGGCCGTTTGGCGGCTCCTGCGCTGCAATCCCTGGAGTCGCGGCGGGGTGGACTACGCGTGATCATCGCGGGCCCCCTGTCGCCGCTCGAGGACTTGCTTCGCAGCGTCCTCGACTTCTTCCACAACTCGGCCGGGCTGCCCTGGGCATGGTCGATCGTCGCACTGACGATCTGCGTCCGCATCCTGCTCGTTCCGCTCGTGGTGCGACAGATCCACTCGATGCAGTCGCTCCAGGCGCACGCGCCGCAGATGAAGGAGATCCAGCGGAAGTACAAGGGCGATCGCCAGAAGCAGAACGAAGAGCTGATGAAGTTCTACCGCGAGAACAACATCAACCCGATGGCGTCGTGCCTGCCTCTGCTCGCACAGTTCCCGATCTTCATCGCGCTCTTCTACGTGCTGCGCAACTTCTCGAAGAGCCCGCCCGGCGGCGACCTCTCGTGGCTCGGCGTCGTCCCGAGCGTCGCCGACAAGGCGACGTCGCACTGGACGGGCTATCTGCTGCTCGCCGTGTACGCGATCTCGCAGGTCGCGTCGACGTACTTCATGTCGGCGACGATGGACAAGACGCAGCGCACGTTGATGATGCTGCTCCCGGTCTTCTTCCTCCCGGTCGTCTCGCACTTTCCGACGGGGCTCGTCCTCTACTGGATGACGACGAACCTCTGGACCGTCGGCCAAGGCCTGATCACCCGGAGGCTAGCGCCGAAGCCGGCCGAGCCGGAGAAACGCACCTCTCGGACGCCGCCCAAGGGCGGAGACGACGGGGGAGACAGCGCTAAGCGGAAGGAGCCGGCGCCGAAGCCGGCGCCCGCGACGTCTCAGCCGCGTGTCGTGCGGCGCAAGAAGAAGAAGGCCCGGAGATAGCCGTGGCCGGCGCGCTGTCCGTCGAGGCGACGGGCGAGACCGTCGGCGAGGCGAAGTGGGCGGCGCTCCGCGAGTTGGAGCGGATCCAGCCCGGCCTGGACAAAGCCGCGGTGCGCTTCGAGGTCGTCTCGGAGGGTGAGCGCGGCCTGCTCGGAGTCGGCTATGCGCCGGCCCGGGTCGTGGCCACGGTCGACGAGGTCGAGCGGCCGGCTCCGCCCGACGAGTCGGAGCTGGCGGCCGAGGTGCGCGAGCTCGTGGAGCGGATCGCCTCCACGCTCGGGATCGCGTGCAGGGTCGAGGTTCGGGAAGCGGAGGACGGATTGACCGCGACCTGCGTCGGCAGCGAGATCGGCGTGCTGATCGGACGGCACGGGCAGACGATCGACGCCGTGCAGTACCTCGTCAACGCGATCGTCGCGAAGCGGGCAGGCGAGCGGGTGGACGTGACCATCGACGCCGCCGGGTATCGCGAGCGGCGCCGTGCGACGCTCGAGTCTCTCGCGGTGCGGAGCGCCCGGCGAGCGCTCGATTCGGGCGAGCGTGTCGAGCTCGACCCGATGACTGCCGTCGAGCGGAAGGTCGTGCATGTGCGCTTGAAGGAGTACGGCGGCGTCGAGACGGCGTCGGAGGGGACGGAGCCGAACCGTTTCGTCGTCATCATCCCGGTTGAGTGACCTCGATACGTGGCTGGCGGCGGTCGTCGCGGCGCCGGGGCTGACGGCGTTCGAGGATGTCCGCGAAGCTCGCGCAGTCCTTCTCGACGACTCGCTGCGCGGGCTCGAGCTCGTCGAACGCGAACAGGGGCCGGTCGTGGACGTCGGCTCGGGCGGCGGGGCCCCGGGGATCCCGCTTGCGGCGTCGTTGCCGGATCGTGAATTCGTCCTCCTCGAGGCGCAGGAGCGGAAGTGCGGGTTTCTGCGCGAGCACGCGCCTCCGAATGCACGCGTCGTCCGGGGTCGTGCGGAGGAGCAGGAGCTGGATTGGGCCGGCTGTGCGGTCGCGAAGGCGCTGGCCCTGCCGCCGGTCGCCGCAGAGTGGTGCCTGCCGCTCGTGCGCCCAGGCGGCGCCGTGGTGCTCTGGGTCGGGCCGTCGGCCGAGCGCGAGCGGGTCGCAGGAGTGGCGGAACGGCTCGCCGCGCATCTCGAGGACGCGCCCGGCGGATTTCTCCTGCTGCGCAAGGACGGGCCGACTCCGGCCGGCTTTCCGCGCCGCACCGGCGTTGCGAGGAAGCGTCCGCTTGCGTGAGTAGGGTGCAGGAGTGTCCGGCACGGCCTTCGCGCTCGCGAATCAGAAGGGCGGCGTCGGCAAGACCACGACGGCCGTCAATCTCGCTGCGTGCCTTGCCGAGGCCGGCGCGAGGACACTCGTCGTCGACCTCGATCCGCAGGCGAACGCGACTTCCGGGCTTGGTGAGCACCCGGGCTCACCGTCGACGTACGACCTGTTGGACGGTGCGCCGCTCGGTGACGTCACACGTGCGACGCGCTTCGAGAACCTGTTCCTCGTTCCGTCGCAGCCGGAGCTCGCCGGGGCAGCGGTCGAGCTGGCCGAGCGGGAGGACGGGGAGCGCTACCTCGTCGAGGCGCTCGGCGACGTGCGCGCAGAGTTCGAGTTCACGTTCCTGGACTGCCCGCCGTCGCTGGGCCCGCTGACCGTGAACGCGCTCGCGGCCGCCGACGCGGTACTCGTGCCGATGCAGGCGGAGTACTACGCGCTCGAAGGACTGGCACAGCTGACGCGCTCGATCGAGCTCGTGCGGACGCGGCTCAATCCGTCGCTGCGCATCGGTGGTGTCCTGCTCACGATGGTCGATGGGCGGACGAGGCTGTCGGCGGACGTCGCCGCGGAGGTCCGCAAGCATTTCGGCGAGCTCGTCTTCACCGCGCAGGTGCCGCGCTCGGTGCGGCTCGCCGAAGCGCCGTCGCACGGGCTGCCTGCGATCGCCTACGACCGCCGGTCCGCCGGCGCCGATGCGTACTGGAGGGCGGCTATGGAGCTCGTCGATCGGCGACGCGCCGAGAAACTGGTTGCGGCATGAGTACCGCGAGGCGCGGCCTTGGCCGCGGCCTGGAGGTCCTGGTCGGCGGACGTGGGGACGCGCCCGAGCTCGTCCAGCTCAAGGTCGAGGAGATCACTCCCAACGAACGGCAGCCGCGGCGTCGCTTCGAGCCGGAGGCAACCGCCGGGCTCGCGCAGTCGATCAAGCACCAAGGACTGCTTCAGCCGGTCGTGGTGCGCCCGAAGCCGGCCGGAGGCTACGAGCTGATTGCCGGCGAGCGGCGCTGGCGGGCGGCGCGTGAGGCCGGTCTCGACACGGTTCCGGCGCTCGTTCGCGCGGCCGACGATCGCGACACGCTTCTCCTCGCGCTCGTCGAGAACGTCGCACGTGAGGATCTCTCCGCGGTGGAGGAAGCGCGCGCCTACGCGGTGCTGATCGACGAGTTCGGGCTCTCGCTCGGAGAGGTCGCGGAGCGCGTCGGGCGGTCGAAGCCGTCGGTGTCGAACCGGCTGCGCCTGCTCGAGCTTCCCGATGAGGTGTTGTGGATGCTCGTGCGCGGTGAGCTGACGGAGGGCCATGCGCGCGCTGTGCTCGCCGTGCCGGATCACGGCGAGCGCGTGAAGTTCGCGAAGCGGATCGTGCAGTCCGCGATGTCGGTGCGCGCCGCCGAGCGCGCGGCCGCCCAGGCTGGGGCGCGCACGAAGCCGAGGCGTAAGACCTCGGTCGATCCGGTGCTGGCGGCGCGTGCGCGCGAAGCCGCGGAGCGGCTGACGGGCTTCAAGACGCGCGTCGGCAAGGACCGTCTCGAGATTCCGTTCGGCGACGAGACGGAGCTCGAGGAGCTCGTCGAGTCGCTCGAGCGTCTCCTGTCCGAGTAGTCGTCGGACGCTTCGCCTGGGGCGGACGCGGACCGCCGCAACGGCCCCCGCCCGCCTGACGAAACATGTCCGCATCCGCCGAAGGTGTAAACACTCTGCGCGCAAGACTGGTCGAACGGTTGGTCGTGGGGGCCCCACAGTCTGCGAGAGGATCGCCGCTTCGGCGCCGATCTGCCCGGGCCTCCGGCCGCAGGGGCTCAGGCTGGTCGGCGCCGACTCCTAGGTGTAGGACCCGAGGACGTTGTTCCGGTTGAGCGTTTGTAAGCGCTCGAGCGGGGCTTGGCGGCCGAGGCTGCGGTGTGGTCGTCGTCGATTGTAGAAGCCGAGCCAGGCGGTAAGCGCACGGCGTCGTTCGT
>WNGB01000234.1_pt1 | contig 144991 bp, 136 predicted proteins | sample 5400681 | NCBI WGS metagenome assembly WNGB01 (sample SAMN13153367, study PRJNA577476) | soil metagenome | isolation source: 115 cm soil or saprolite under grassland replicate 2 | place: USA:California | collected 2016-06-15
GCCGCGTGGTCGAGATCGGGGCCCGGACCCGCACCATTCCTCCCGCCCTGCGGCGGGCGCTCCTCCATCGGGACCGGGGCTGCCGCTTCCCGGGCTGCGGCGTCCGCTTCGCCGAGGGGCATCACCTCCGCCACTGGGCACACGGCGGGCCGACCACGCTCTCGAACCTCGCGCTGCTCTGTCGCCGCCATCACCGCGCGGTACATGAGGAAGGCTATCAGGTTGCCCGCGGGCCCGACGAAGTGCTCCGGTTCCGGCGGCCGGACGGCCGCCCGCTGCCCGAGGTACCGCAGGCTGCCGTGGTGCGCGGGGATACCGTCAAGATTCTCCGGACCTGTCACGACGCCCTTGGTCTTCGGCTCCATGCGCGCACCGCGTGCCCCGGCTGGCTCGGGGAGCGCCTGAACGTGGGCTGGGCGATCGACGTCCTGCACCCACGGGCGCAGAGATCAAGACCCTGTCCGTCATCCGAACGAGGATTGGCTGATGCCGACCCTCCGACAAGCGTTTTTGCGGCCGGACCGTCGCCGATCCTCGAGTAGTTACCCGGCAGCGGAGTCCTGGGGTCGAGGCGAGGAAGGCGGCCCTATTTCGCGGGCTGCGGGTCCAGAGTCAACGGCAGTCCGACAGCGTCCCACGCCCGCTCATGTGACGACGCGCTCCATCTCCCCTTCTGCCTGCAGCACCTCGAAGTCACCGCGATCGACACGTGTTGCGGCCATTCCCGGTCACACTTCGGGAGATGGCATGGACGCGTTGGCACCGCTGGCCCTGCGGGTCGAGCCAGAATGGACGTCCCACATCATAGGACGGCCGAGTTCTAGCTCACGCGAGGCCCGCTGAGCAATTCTCGGAGCTCCGCGCCGGCGGGCTCGCTTATCCGGACTGACGCGGCCGCCTAAGGCCGCCGTGTCCGAGCGTGGGCGGCATTTTGCTAACGTGGTTCGGAGAACATCGCTACATTCCCGCCCTGCCACTCCGGAGGGGACGCTACCCGGGTTCGCGCAGCTTGCGGATGAGCGCGAGGACGCGGAGGATTTCGGCACCGCTTCGGGTCATATGGCGGTCGCCCGCCTGCGACCAGCGGAGGCGGCCGTCGCGGTCGATGATGACCGTGGAGCGGTAGGCGACATTCCGCTCCTCGTCCGTACGCGCGGATCGCGTTCCGGTGCACGTCGCTCAGGAGAGGGAAGGGGAACTGGTGACGCGTGTGGAATTCCGCGTGGGAGAAGGGCGAGTCGCCACTGATCCCGAGCAGCACGGCGCCCGACGCTTGAAGCTGGGCCGCGACCTCAACGAGGCCGCAGAGCTCGGGGCTTCAGATCCCGCCCCAGTCATAGCAGTAAAAGAGCAGCACCACGTCGGCGACACCCTTGAACTCGGCCAGCGAGGTGTCCCGCCCGCTCGTCGAGGGCAGGGAGAAGGCCGGAGCGTCGTGTCCGTAGCGCAGCATGGCTACTGCTCCCAGGATGACTTGAACTGCGCGGCCACCAGCTTGTCGTAGGCGAAATCGCCCTTCACCACGCCCGCCTGCTTCTGAAACTGGTTGACCGTGCGCACCGCGTCCTCCGTGATGGTGGGAATGTACGACGCTCGCTGCAGCATGATGACGGCGCGGAGCAGCTCGACGTCGAGGGCAGGGAAAACCTTCAGCGCCACCCGCCCGCCCGCTTCCGGATCCTCCCGCAGCCGCTTCTGTGTCTTGGACACGGCGCGCACCACGCGCTCGACGGTCTGCGGATTGGCCTGGATATAGCGGTCGCTGGCCTGGAGCGTGGGGAAGGCCCCGAATCCCTTTTCGGCCAGGATCATCGGGCGCTCGACATAGGTGCCGGCGAAGTCGATGGAGCCGCCGACCATGCCGTGGTCACCTCCGCGCCGCCCTCGAAGTCCGCGAACTGGGTGGCGAGCCCTTCGGCCTTGAAGTAGCCGAGCTGCTCGGCGGCGTAGAGCACGACGAAGGTGACGGCCGGCGTGGCGCCGATCCGGATCGTCTGCTGGCCCCCGCGGGGGTGGCGAGGAGCCCGAGCGCGACGATCACGCTAGCGCCACTCGTCGACCGACGCGGTCTTCTGATAGTTGCAGCCCATGATGCGCCAGTACCCATTGGTCTCGCCTCCGACGACGACGACGTGGATGTCCTCGCGCCGGAACATCGGGATCAGGTCGTCGGGCGCGGCCTTGAGCTTTGACGCCCACGGCTCCTCGCCGAAGGTCGCGCGCGGGTAGATGTAGTTCTGGACGAGCTGGTAGTCCCAGTACTCGCGGGCGGGCATCCGCGCGGTCTCGTAGAGCCAGTCGATCAGCGCGTCCTTCTTCGTGAACCCGCCGCGATCGATGAACTGGCGCGCGGTGATTGGATCCAGCAGCAGCGTCGGCGGGCCGTGGGGGTCCATGCCCCGCAGCATGTTCGCCACATGGGCGCGCCAGTGGGTCTCGCGCAGGCCGAGCGTGAAGGCCGTCGAGCGGCAGCCGCTGAAGACGCTGACGGCGCTTTCCGTCGGGCGGAGGCCGTGCTGGACGTGGAAGGGCTCCCAGGGGCTTCGTTCCTCGTTCTCGGCGAAGGTGACGCTGTTGTACGCGTAGCTGTTACCCATCGAGCCCAAATAGGTCAGCCCCACCGAGGAGCCGCCTTGGAGGTTCTGCGACAAGAGCCCGTAGGCCCGGCCGATGGTGGCGTTCGCGTGGCTGTAGGGCCCGAGCGCACCCGTGCCCGCGTTCATGCCGATCTCGTGGCGCACCGGTCCGTTGACGACTGCCATGGTCGCCACCGAGCTCGAGCTGCTCCCGCGCGCGCTCACGCCCGTCGCCGCCAAAGCCAGGATCACGGGGAAGTACTCGGGGCGTGCGCCCGCCATGACCGCGTTGACCGCGACCTTCTCGACCGTGTACTCCCAGGACTCGCGGAAGTGGGTGGGGCGCATGTGCCCCACCACCTCGTCGGGCCTCCGGCGCGTCCCTGCCAGCATGAGGGCGACGCGCGCCTCCGTCGGGAGCACGATCGGCAGCTTGTCCGTCCAGTCGCTGTCGAGGAAGAGCCGGTGGAGGCTCTCCTCGCTGTCCGGCACGAGCAGGCGCGGGCTCGAGCGGTCGAACTCGACCGGGCCCAGCTCGGAGGCGTCGATGGGCCGGGTCAGGCCGTCGATGACTTCCTGCATGACGGCGCGCCCCGTGATCGGGTCCGTGCCGTCCACGTAGGCGCGCAGCTGGGCGGCGGTCTTGCCCATGATGGGCTGAGGGACGAAGACCTGCCGGAGCCCGGGCATGCCGTTGTGCGCCGCGACCTGGCGAACGACCGTGTCGAACTTGTCGGTGTGCATGGCGACGGTGGGGACCCCATACGTCGCCTCTACCGTCATCGCGTGCGCGGCGACCGCCGGCGCGCAGGTGCTTCAGTGACCGACGCCGAGGATGGCGGCGTGCCCCCTCGCGCGGATCTCCTCCCACGTGGCCGGGTCGTCGTTGAGATACACGCTCGAGATGGCCTTGAAGACCGTGCGCACCCCTGGCATGTGCTCGGCGAGCCACGCCTGCATCTGTTTGAGGAAGATGTCGGAGTCGTCGAAGCGGCAGTCGACGAGATAGACGGTCTTGCCCTCGAGGGTGTCGAGCCTCGGCGCGAGGGGCTTGCGCGTGATCTTCGGAGCGAAGCCGACCGGGTTCATGGCGGTCATCTTCTCGTGTGCTCCCACGGGACCCTCCTCCTCCGGATGATAGAGACGCGTGAGTACCATACCACTCGCGATCCCTCGCGCGAGCCATGCTCATGCACGCCCCCTCACCCTGACCCTCTCCCCCTTCCGGGGCGAGGGAAAGGGCTAGCCGCGCTGGGGCGAGTAGGTGCCTCGGCCGACGGCCACGAGGCTCTGCTGCTCGTCGTGGACGTCCACGTCCACCAGAGCCACCGTGCGCCCCGTCCGCCGCACGCGCGCGGTGCCGGTGAGCAGGGTGCCCACGGCGGGCTTGAGATAGTCGATGCGCAGGTTGATGGTGGGCACACCCCCGCCTACGGCCATGCCCACCGCGAAATCGCCCACGATGTCGATGAAGGCGGCAATCGGTCCCCCGTGAAACTGTGCGGTGCCGAGACGCCGCTCGAGCTCCGGCCGCATGGGCATGGTCACCGTGAGCGTGCCCGCGCTGTGATCGAGGGCGACGGCCCGGAGCTGGAGGAAGTCCAGAAAAGGGGAGGCGTCGAAAATGGCCTGCACCTCCTCGACGCTCAGGCGCTCCCCGGAGGGCTCGCTCACGGCCGCACGACGACCTTGCCGAACACTTCCCGATCTTCCAGAAGGCGGAAGGCGTCGTTCACCTCTTCGAGTGGGAGCTCGCGGTCGATGACGGGGGTGAGCCGCCCCTGCTGGATGAGCGCGATGAGCGTGTCGAGATCCTCCCGCATCCAGCCATTCGAGCCCAGCACCTTGAGCTCGAAGGTCCAGATGAAACGGAGGTCCTCCTTCGGGTCGAAGCCGGCGGTGGCGCCGCAGGTCAGGATTTTGCCCCCGCGATGGAGGACTTTGAGCGAGGGCACCCAGGTGTCGCCCCCGGTGAAGTTCACCACCACGTCCATCCCGCCCGCGAACCTCCGTCGGTGCGGCTTGCCGTAGGTCTCGTAGACCCACTTCACGAAGTCCTGCCTGGTGTAGTCGAGGAGATGGGTCGCTCCGAGATCCTTCAGGCGTGCCAGCTTCGCGTCGCTGCTCGCGCAGGCGGTGACCTCCGCCCCGACCTCTCTCGCGAGCTGCACGCAGCAGGTGCCCACGCCCCCGGAGGCGCCGAGGATGAGCACCTTGTCGCCGCGCTGCACTTGGCCGATGGTGTGCATCATCCGCACCGCGGTGCCGTAGGCCACGGGCAGGCATGCCGCTGCCTCGTATGAGACGTCGGCGGGCAACGAGACCAGATGATGCGTGGGCACGCGGCAGTATTCGGCGAGGCCGCCATGCCACATCTCACCGAGGAGCCCGCCCGGCCCGACGCGATCGACCGGATCGACCATGACGCGATCGCCGGTCTTCCATCCTGCCACCGCACTGCCCGTCTCCACGATGTCGCCCGCGAAGTCCACGCCCATGATGCACGGCATGGGCACCTTGATGCCCGGCATGCCCCGGCGCGTGAAGATGTCGTGGTAATTGAGGGTGGTGGCGCGCACCTTGAGGATGACGTCGTCAGGCCCCGGCCGGGGGTCGGGAAAGGCGCGCTCGATCTTGATGGATCCGGGACCGCCGTGCTCGTAGATGACCGCGGCTTTCATGCTTTCGTCTCCATCTGTAGGTGCTGGAGGGCGAGCCGCCGGAGGGCGACCCGGTCGACCTTGCCCGTGCTGGCCAGGGGCAGCTCCGGCATGAAGACGACGTGGCGCGGATGCTGGAACGCCGGCGCATGGGCGAGCGCGTACTGCTTCACCGCGTCTTCGCCGAGCTGACGGCCGTTCCGCGTCACCACGAAGGCGAAAGGCTTTTCGTACTTGATCTCGTCGGGGATGGGCACCACGCAGGCCTGCATGATGTCCGGATGCCGCTCGAGCATCGCCTCGACCTCGCCCGGGTAGATGTTCTCGCCGCCGCAGACGAACATGTCGTCCGCGCGCCCGACGAAGTAATAGGCGCCGTCCGGCTCGCGCCGCAGGATGTCGCCGGAGATGTACCAGCCATCATGGGTGAGGACTTCCCGGGTCTTGTCGGGGAGATTGAGATAGCCGGTCATGATCGCGGGGGTGCGGATCCAGAGCATGCCTTCCTCGGCATCGCGACCATCGGGTCCCACGAGGCGGACGTCCACCTGCGGCCGCGGCCAGCCGAGGGCCAGATCGGCCTGCGGCCGGCCGTCCGGATGGGGACCGAACATGACCGGCCCCGCCTCCGTGGTGCCGTAGATGTAGGAGACGGCGGTGCCCGGGAAGGCGCGCTTCACCGCGTCGATGAGGTGCTGCGTGGTCGGCGCCGAGCCCATGCGCACCGCGCGGACCGAGGAGAGATCGGTACCCGCGAGGGTGTCGGTCTCCCGGACGACCAGCGCGAGCATGGTCGGCACCGAGGTGAGGAAGGTCACGGCGAAGCGCCCGATTGCCTCGATGTATCGTCGGACCTCGAACTGCGGGAGCAAGACGACGGTGGCATGCCCCGCGAGGGCCACCTTGCTCGTGCCCAGCCCGTTCATGTGGAAGAGCGGCGCGGCCACGAGGAAGCGCTGCGCGGCGAGATCCTTGGCCGCATCGACGCGCGATCGCACTGCCCAGAGCTGGCCGTGGTGGGAGAGCGGCACGCCTTTGGGGCGGCCCGTCGAGCCCGAGGTGTACAGCACCATGGCCGACTCGCGGGGGGCAGGCCGCACAGCCGTGTGCTCGCCGGGGTCGAGGAGGGCGCCCCAGCCGTCTCTCCCCTCGGAATCGAAGTCGACCGCGGGCAATCCGGGAGGGACCTGGGTGCGTCTCTCGCCGTCAGAAAACACGAGCTTCACCTCGGCGTCGCGCAGGACGAACTCGATGGTCCCGCGTGGGAACTTGTGATTCACCGGGACGGACACGAGGCCGGCCCGCATCGTTCCCAGATACGCGATGAGGAACTCGGCGCGATTGCCCGAGAGGATGGCGACCGCGTCGCCACGCCTGAGGCCTCGGGCGAGCAGGCCACGCGCGCACGCGGTGGCCAGCCGGTCGAGCTCGCCGTAGGAGTACTCGCGAGGGCGCTCCCAGTCGAGGCAGTCGATCACCGCGATGGCGTCGGGTGTTCGTGACGAGTCGAGGAGGTCGCCCAGGTTCGCCACCGAATCCATGAAGGGCGACATGGGTCCGCTACACGGGCTGGGTGATGACGGGCGGGATGCGATGAGCCCAGGGCTGTGCCGCCTCGAAGGCCGCGGCAGCGCGCAGCACCGAGGCTTCGTGTCGCGGCGGGCCGACGATCTGGAGGCCGATGGGCAGCCCATCGCGGGTGAACCCGCACGGCACCGAGATGGCGGGCAGCCCGAGCACCGAAAAGGCATAGGTGAGGTACGAGCGCTGGAGCGTCTTCCCGGCGGGCTTGCCGCCGATCTCCATGGCATGCGGCAGCTCGATGGGGAAGGGGGGCACGGCCGCGGTAGGCGTGAGCCAGAGATCATGCGTCTCGAAGAACGCGTGCACGCGGTGCCAGAGCTGGGTGCGCAGGAGCTCGCCGCGGGCCACGTCGCGCGACGTCATGCCGAGGCCCTGCGACGTGTTCTCCACCAACCCGGCCTGGAGCTGATCGCGCCAGCGATCGACCTTGTCGGCATGACGGGCCACCATGAGGAAGCCGCGCGTCAGCGCGACGATGTCCGGCACGTCGCTCATGTCCGGGCTGGCGCGCCCCACGCGGGCACCGAGCCCCCGGAAGACGCTCGCCGACCCTTCGCAAGCGCCGGCGATCTCGGGATCCACCGTGACCAGCCCGCCGAGGTCCGGCGTCCACGCGATTCGCGAGCCCTTGACGGAGGGCTGCTTGACGGCGGCGAGGAACGGTCTCGTGTCGGAGCTGTAGCTCATGGGCGATCGCGCGTCGGCGGGACCGGCCATGACCGAGAGCATGAGCGCGGCATCGCCGATGGTGCGTGCCATGGGTCCTTCCACCGAATACGAGTCCCAGGCGAGGACTTCGGGATAGCGGGGAATGAGACCGGGGGTGGTCCGGAAGCCCACCACGCCGCACAGCGCGGCCGGACCGCGCAGCGAGCCGCCGAGATCCGTGCCGTGGGCGATGGGGCACATGCCCGTGGCCAGCGCGGCCGCCGATCCGCCGCTCGAGCCGCCCGCGCTCAGCGCGAGGTTCCACGGATTGCGGGTGGCGCCGAACACGGCGTTCACGGTGTTCGGCCCAAAGGCGAATTCCGGCGTATTGGTCTTGCCGAGCACGATGGCCCCGGCCGCCTTGAGCCGCTCGACGACCGCGGCGTCTTCCATGGGGATGTGATCCTCGAAGAGCTTCGAGCCGAAGGTGGTCCGCATTCCCTTCGTGGGCGTCACGTCCTTGATGCCCACGGGGATCCCGTGAAGCGGGCCGAGAGTCGCCGAGCGGCGGGCGAGCGTGGCGGTGGCCCGTCGCGCCTGACGGAGCGCGGCCTCGCGATCGAGAGTGACGATGGCGTTGACCCGGGGATTGACCCGATCCAGGCGCTCGAGGACGGCCCGCAACACCTCGAGCGGTGAGACCTTGCGGGAGCGGTAGAGCCGGGAGAGCTCGGTGGCGGGCGTGAAGCACAGATCGCGAGGCATGGCGGCGCTACTCATTACAGCGCCCGATGATGCGGCGAGGTGTCGGGACTGTCAAGGCAGGACCCTGTCAAGGCAGGACCCTTGACAAGGCAAGAAGAGGCGCTTACAAGGGCAGCACTCGGCGCATCCTCATCGGCTCAAAGGAGAGCTCATATGCTCACAGCGGCCCGACGCATCCTGGCCATCCTGATTGTCATCGCCCTGGCGTGGACGCTGCAGCCGGCCCGCGCCGCCGACGTCAAGCTGACCCTCTGGCGGCTCAAGACCTACATCCCCCCCGCCGACAAGATCCTCGACTCCACGATTCAGGATTGCGCCAAGCAGATCGGTGCCGACGTCCAGATCCAGACCTATACCTTCGACGACATGTGGACCAAGTACACGGCGGCCATCGAGAGCAAGACGCTACCCGATGTGGCGGAGCTCGACTCGGTGGGGCCGGCGCGTCTGGCGAACCTGGGTCGGCTGTCCGATGTGTCGGACCTCGTCGGCACCGTGACCAAGGAGCTGGGCGACCTCGCGCCGAACGCCGAGGGCGCCGTCAGGTTCGGCGGCAAGTACTATGCGGTGCCCCACTACATGATCCCCCTCATTCTCTTCTACAGGAGAGACATCCTCGAGAAGGTCGGCGCCCAGCCTCCCGATACGTGGGAGGCGATCAACGAGATCTCGGTCAAGATCAAGAAGGCGGGAGTCCAGGACTTCCCTCAGGGCTTCCCGTGGAACCGGACGGGCGACGGCTACGATCCGGCCATGAGCCTCCTCTGGTCCTACGGTGCCGCCTGGGTCGACAAGAGCGGCAAGTACGTCGGGCTGCCGAAGGACAAGGCGGTGCAGGCGATCAAGGTGGTGACGCCGGCGTTTCTCACGGACAAGACTTCGGCCTTCGACTTTCTCTCGTGGTCCGGCTCGGGCAATAACGAGGCGTTCATGGCGGGCAAGATCGCCTTCACGCCGAACGGGCCGAGCATTCTCTTCCAGGAGGACTCGACGAAGCACCCGCTGCGCAAGGACACCGCGATCAAGATGATGCCGCGCGGTCCCGCGGGGCGGAATCTCGCCCTGACCTTCGTGATGAACTGGGCGGTGCCGGTGGACGGCAAGCAGCAGAAGGAAGCGCGGGCGCTCGTGGCCTGCCTCATGTCGAAGGACAAGTTCTCCGCCTACATGACCGGCTCCTTCCAGCAGGCGGTGCCGCCCTACAAGAACCTCATCAACCACGAATACTGGAACAACGCCGACGGCAAGGTCATCACCGAGACGGTGAAGCTCGGGCGGCCCGTGGGCTGGCCGGGGCCGACCACCCCCGCCGCGGCCGAGGTCATCTCGAGCAACGTGCTGACGGACATGATGACCCGCGTGATCGTGGACAAGGTGACGCCGGAGAAGGCGGTGGAGGAAGCCGACAAGCGCATCAAGGAAATCTACGATCGCCTGCCGCCGAAGTGAGGGACTGAAGTGAGGGATTCGAGTCAGTGACGTCAGGACCGGTGGGGGGGTCTGGGGGAGGAGCGACGGGCGCTCCCCCCCAGGACCAAATAATCCTGACCCATCCCGCGCCCGCCGCCTCGCGAGCGGGCGCTCTGGCCTGGCACCGGGTCAATCGTGTCCAGGAGCGGCTGCTGGGCTACGCCCTCATCGCGCCGGTGGCCATCCTCATCCTGCTGCTCATCGCCTATCCCTTCTTCAACGCGATCTGGCTGAGCCTGACGGAGAAGATGGTCGGCTACCCGGCTCACTTCGTGGGGCTCAAGAACTACGTCGCGCTGTGGGAGAGCGCGCGCTTTCGCATCGTGGCCTGGAACAGCGTGGTGTACACGGTGGGCTCGATCGGGGCCAAGGTCGTGATCGGCCTCGCCATGGCCGCGGCGCTCCAGAAGGCCGTGCACGGGAATCAGTTGCTGCGCGGCTTCCTGCTCCTGCCGTGGGTCATCCCCACCGTGGTCATCGCGCTGACGTGGCGCTGGCTCCTCGACCTCTACCGCGGGCTCTTCAATGTCGGGCTCCACGATCTGGGGATCATCGGCGGCGGCATCCACTGGCTCGGCAACCCCGACCTCGCCATGCTCTCCGTGATCATGGCGAACGTGTGGCGTGGCTTTCCGTTCTTCGGCGTGTCCTTCCTCGCCGCCATGCAGACGGTGCCGGAGGATCTCTACGACGCGGCCTCGGTCGACGGGGCCTCGGCCTGGCAGCAGTTCTGGCGGATCAGCCTGCCCTCGATCAAGGGGGTGGTGGCCATCGTGACGCTCCTCAGCACGATCTGGACGCTCAACGACTTCAACATCGTCTACATCATGACCCGCGGCGGTCCGGGCGCGGCCACCCACATCTTTGCCACGTACTCCTACGAGCTCGGCATCCAGTCGCAACGCTGGGGCATGGCCATGGCCGCGAGCATGTATTCGCTCCCCGCGATCGCCCTCCTCATCATCTTCGTGGTGCGCTACCTCCACCGGGAGGAGCCCACCTCGTGAGCGGCCGGCTCTTTCGCTGGCTCGTGGTGGGCTTTCTCCTCGTTCTCGTGGCCGTGCCTCTCTACTGGATCCTCGACACTTCCTTCAAGACCGGGCGGCAGATCCTGATGTCCGAGGCGATCTACATCCCCAAGCCGTTCACTGTCGAGAACTACCTGTATCTCTTCGAGGAGACCCGCTTCGCGCGGTGGCTCCGGAACAGCGCGGTGGTCGCGCTGGCGAGCACCTTCATCTCGCTGGGCATCGGATCGGCGGGCGCCTACGCGCTGACACGGCTCCGGTTTCCCGGGCGGCGGATGTTCGGGGCGCTCGTGCTCATCACCTACCTCGTCCCTCCCGGTCTCATGTTCATCCCGCTGTATCGGACTTTCATCCAGATCGGCTACTCGAATTCGCTCGGCACGCTGATCCTGGCCTACCCCACGTTTCTCGTCCCGTTCGTGACGTGGCTCCTCATGGGCTTCTTCCGCTCGATCCCGCGCGAGCTCGAAGAGGCGGCGCTGGTCGACGGGGCCACGCGACTCCAGACGCTTGGCCGCATCGTGCTTCCCCTGGCCGCGCCGGGGCTGCTCGCCGCGGGTCTCTTCTGCTTCACCCTGTCGTGGAACGAGTTCTTGTACGCGCTGATCTTCATCGCGGACGACAATCTCCGGACGCTGCCCGTGGGGCTCTCGGAGTTCGTGGTCTCCGACTTCGCCTTCTGGGGACAGCTCATGGCCGCGGCGGCCCTCGCGTCGCTTCCCGTGGTCCTCGTCTACATCTATCTCCACAAGTACATGGTGAGCGGGCTCACCGCGGGCGCCGTCAAGGGGTGATCGTCCGGGCGTCCGAGGCCCGTCAGATGCAGTAGGGAAGCCCGCCGCGCCTCACGAGGACGCAGGGGGCGTATGGTCCGAAGGGCGCGCCGTAGTAGTAGGGATAGGGATAGGCGTAAAAGGGAGAGAAAGGCGCGAACGGATAGTAGGGATAGTAGGCGTAGTAGTAGGCCCGCGCCATCTGGGCCTGGAGCCGCGCATCATAGACGTCGCGGCTCAGCTCGGCTTGGGTCTCGAGGCTCCCCACGATGAAGTTGCGAACGGAATCGGTGAGCGGGCCCTGTTTGAGCAGATCCAATGCCTGTTGCACCTGGTCCCCGACCCGCGGGTCGATCTTGAGCGAGCGCAAGGCCGTGAGCTGCTGTTCGGCCTTCTCCGTGTCTTCGCGCTTGAGGTAGGCGAGGGCGAGATAGAGACGCACGCTGGGCTCGTTGGGACGGATGGGGACGGCCTTCTCCAGAGACTCGATGGCCTGGTCGACCTGGCCCGCTTTGTATTGCGCGATGCCGAGTCCGACCAGCGCGTCCGTGCGACCAGGATCCTTGGCCAACGCCTCGTTGAAGAAGCCCTCGGCCTCGACGTAGCGGCCTTGGCGCAGGGCCAATTGGCCCTGGGTCACCGCGGAAGCGCAGCCCACCGCGAGAACGGCCACGGCCAGCACGAGACCTGCGCGCTTCATCGCGTCGACTCTTCTCACCGCAAGGGATAGGCGCTCAGCACGTGGGGGTCGGTGACGGCGGGTGCCTCCCGCACGTAGGAGGCGTCCAGCTCGCGGTAGCTCGTCACGCCGAGCAGGCCGAGGCAGATCCTGATCTCGTCTTCCAGAAGCTCGAGGGCACGTTCGAGCCCCGCCTGGCCGGCCGCGGCCAGCCCCAGGCACTGCAGGCGGCCCAGCCCCACGACCTGCGCGCCGAGGGCGATGGCCTTGACCACGTCGGCGCCGCGCATGAAGCCGCCGTCCACCATCACGGTCGCGCGGCCGTCGACCGCGCGCACCACCTCGGGGAGCACGGCGAGGGAGCCCATCCCGTGATCGAGCTGGCGCCCGCCGTGATTCGAGACGTAGACGCCTTCCACGCCGTGGTCGCAGGCAATGGCGGCGTCCTCGGCGGTCGCGATGCCTTTGAGAATGAGCGGGATGTCGTGGGTGTCCTTGAAGCGCTTGACCTGGTCCCAGGAGAGCGCGGCCTGCCAGTTCATGCCGGTGGCGCCCTGCCGCCACGGCTTGACGAACCGCTTGTCGATGTCGCGCTCGCGCCGGCTGTAGTGGGCCGAGTCCACGGTCATGCAGAAGATGGTGTAGCCGTGGTCGCGCGCGCGCTTGACGTGATCGTCGACGAACGCGTCGTCGCCGCGCACGTAGAGCTGGAAGATGCGGAAGTTGTCCGCGGCCTTGGCGGTGGCCTCGAGCCCGGGGTTGCAGGCGCTCGAGAGCATATGGGGCACTCCGAAGGCTCCCGAGCCCTTGGCGGCGGTGGCGCCGCCGCCCGGGGTGAAGCTCTCCACGGAGCCTATGGGGGCCAGCAACACGGGCAGGCGTATGGGTCGGCCGAATAACACGGACGAGGAGTCCACCTTCGACACGTCGCGCAGCACCCGGGGCCGGAAGGCCACGGTGTCGATGGCGAGACGATTCCGCTTCACCGTCGTCTCGGTCTCCGTGCCGCCGATCAGATAGTCCCACGGGCCGTCGGACAGATTGCGCCGGGCCGCCCGGGCGATCTCGTGAAGGGTCTGGAACTGCTCGTCGAGATTCGAGGGCATAGGATCTCCTTAGGGTGCTCAAGTCTCCGATACTGCTCCGAGGAAGTCAAAGGGGCCTTGACAGGGTTGCTCCCCCCTCCTAGGCTCGGGACACTCGCGGACGCCTCGGACAAAGGAGATCTCCAACAAGTCGGGAAGAAAGGTCGTGCTCAACAGCAAGAGCACCGTGGATGCGGTCAAGTGGATGACGGCGTTCTGGAAGGACGCCTGCGACGAGGGCGGCCTGGGCTGGGAGATCTATTCCAAATACGTCATCACGGACATGTTCGCGAAGGCGGTGCAGGGGATGAAGCCCGAGGAGGCGGTCGAGTGGGCCGAGGGCGAGCTCAAGAAAGTCTACGAGGCGTGACGGCGCGCCGTCTCGCGTGCGGCGTCCTCGCCGCCCTGCTCGCGGTCGTGACCGGTTGCTCCTCCGCGTCGTCTACCACCGGGGCGCCGGCTCCCGTCCTTTGGACGTTCGCGGACCTCGCCTGGTACAAGTGGCTCAACAAGGTTTCGCTGAACTCCACGGTCGGCCCGATCATCGTGGGCCAGACCGTGCTCTACGGCGGCACGTACGGCTACACCGTGGCGAGCCAGGAGACGAAGACTTCCAAGCTCGCCCTCATCGATTCGGCGTCGGGACAGGCGCGCTGGCGTCTCGAACACAACGGCACGTGGGGGCCCATCGTGCTCCACGGGGGAACGATCGCCGCCGCCATCGGCGACAGCGTGATCGGGTTCGATCTCGCTTCCGGCACGCAGCGCTGGGAGATGCCGATCAGGGCCCGCACGCTGACCGTGGCCGGTGACGTGGTGCTCGTCGCCGAGCGCCAAGCCCTCCACGCTCTCGACCCCGCCTCGGGCCGCCAGCGTTGGGAGGCGAAGTCGACGTCGGACCCCTCGGCCGCCGGCGACACGGCACTCTTCGTCGATGGACGGATCCTTCGGGCCGTCGCGGCCGGCACCGGGGAGGCGCGCTGGAGCCTGGAGCTGCCCACGACGCTCGCGTATCCCCAGTCCGTGCGCGGCCGTCACCTCTATCTGCTCGGCGCCTCGGCGCTGGGCGCGGTGAATCTCGGGACGCACAGCCTCGAATGGGTTGCCCCGCTTGGCAGCGCCCCCACCGCGGGGCTCGCCGCCGCCGACGACACGCTGTACTTCACCACCCAGGCGCCCACGGGCTCGTACGTGTTTCACGCCTTCGACCCGGCCACCCGCAAGGATCGGTGGACCCGTGCCCTCGACTCGAGCTCGCCCGTGGCGCCCATCGTCATCGGCTCGCTCGTGGCCACCGCGGCGAACTCCGACGACAAGAGCCTGCTCGCCATGTCGCGGGCCAACGGGACGGTCGCGTGGCAGGCCACGGCGGGCTCGGTGCCGGTCCAGCCCGTGGTCAAGGGTAATGTCCTCTACGTGGCGGGGCAGGGACCGAACCGGGTGTATGCCTTCCAGGCGGACACCGGTGCGCTGCTGTGGAGCGGACGACTCTGGGGCTGGCCCATGGGGATAGCGCTCACCGAGGACGGCACGCTCCTCGTCGGCGCCGACAACCTCACCCTGTACGCCTACCGGACGCTGTAGCCCCGGCCGCTAGTGCCGGACCAACTCGACGTCGCCAGATCTACCCAGCCCTCTTCTCGCGGGCGGGCCGCTCAAAAAGGTCCAGATGCGAGGCGGCGCCCGACGGCCGCACGCGAGGCGTACTTTCTGTACGTTGAGCGTGCGGCCAAGGGCGCGCCCCAATGCCGTTGCTCAATGACGCAGATGGGCCTTTTTCAGCGGCCTGCTAGTCTCCGAGGACGGCGAGCACGTCCACCTTCACCTCGGTCGCGACCGCGACCGTGCGATAGAGGGGTCAGCGATCCTTCCAGACGTCGACGAGCTGCTCGGCCTGCGCCTGGCTCACGCCCCAGAGCTCTACCGAGACATTGACGGACTGGAAACGGTTCGGCTCGGCGTTGCTGCGTACACCTTCGATGGCGACCTGCATGCCCTTCACGGGGATCCGTTGCTCGAGGGCGTATTTCTCGATGAGGGTCACCCCGCACGAAGAGATACCGGCGAGAAAAGCTTCGCCGTTGGTCAGCGCCTCGTTGGGGCCCGAGGGCGAATCCAGCACGAAGTGATTGTGACGGGCGCTGTTGAGCGAGCGACCCGGTGTGCCACTCGAGTAGGACCGGACAGTGTCGATTTTGACATCACCAGCCATTGAGCCCTCCTTTTGAGTGAATTGGCGCGGCCATTGTAGAGCCCGCTCCCGAAGGTTGACAAGGCGGATGCTTCCTTGCACGATGCCCGCACGACTGGAGGAACCCCCGTGATTCAGACCATCCGTACCGCGTGCGCCCACGACTGCCCCGATCAATGCTCACTTCTCGCTTCCGTCGAGGACGGGCGACTGCTGAAGCTGCAGGGTGACCCTGAGCATCCGATGACGGCAGGCTTTGCCTGCGCCAAGGTCAACCGCGAGCACGAGTGGGTGCATTCTCCTGAGCGTGTGCTCACGCCGCTCACGCGCGTGGGTCCCAAGGGCGAAGGCCGCTTCCGACCGATGAGCTGGGACGAGGCCCTCGACGAGATCGTGACGCGCTGGAAGACGATCTTCGCCGCCGACGGCCCGCTCGGCGTCCTCGGCTATGCGTACAGCGCGCATCAGGGGCAGTTGAATCGTGGGCTCCTTCTCGGCCTCTTCCACGCGCTCGGAGTCACGCGCCTTCAGGCGGGGACGGTCTGCGATTCCGCCGCCGAAGCCGGATGGGACGCGGCCTGTGGCAGCGTGGGGGGCGCCGATCCCGAGACGGTGGTCGAGTCCGATCTCATCATTTCCTGGGGTGCCGATCTCCTCACCACCAATGTGCACATCTGGCCCCTGGTGGAGCGGGCGCGCGATCGCGGGGCCAAGCTCGTGGTCATCGAGCCCCGTCGCAGCAAGACGGCCGAGCGCGCGGACTGGCACCTCCGGGTGAATGTCGGCACCGACGCGGCGCTGGCCCTCGGCATCATGCACATCCTCGCGCGCGACGGCCTGTGTGACCGCGGCTATATCACGAGGGAGACGGTGGGGTTCGCCAAGGTCGAGAGCGAAGTGCTGCCGCGCTTCGATCCCGCGCGCGTGTCGGCCATCACCGGCGTGGGGTCCGAAGATCTCGAGCGCTTTGCCCACATGTACGCCCGCGCCCGCGCTCCCTTCATCCGTCTCGGTGAGGGCATGTCCCGGTGCGTGAACGGCGGCCAGGCCATTCGGGCCGTGGCGCTGCTCCCCGGCGTGGCGGGTGCCTACGATCGGGTGGGTGGCGGCGCGCTGCTCATGACCGCGACGGGGTTCGGCCTCGACCCGAGCTTCATCCGCAAGCCGTCGGGGCCCGCCCAGACGCGGATCGTGAATCACTCGCGTCTGGGCAAAGCGCTCCTCGAGCTCACCGATCCGCCCATCCGCGCGTTGTTCGTGGCGGCCAACAACCCCGCCGTCACCTGTCCGGATGTGGTGACGACGCGGCGGGGGCTCGCGCGGGAGGATCTGTTCACGGTGGTTCACGATCCCTTCCTCTCGGATACCGCCCGGTACGCCGACATCGTGTTGCCCGCGGCGACCTATCTCGAGAGCGACGACATCGTACGCTCCTACGGCACGTACTACATGCAGCTCGTCAGGCAGGTGGTCCCGGCCCAGGGCGAGGCGTGGTCGAATGCCCGGCTCGCCCAGGAGCTGGCGCAGCGCCTCGGGGTCAAGGATCCCATCTTCTCCATGGACACCGATGGGCTCCTCCGTGAGCTGTTCCGTGGGGCCAGATCGCCCGCTGTCGACGTGGATCTCGACGACCTCCGCGCGGGCGGCGCGGTCAAGCTGGCGCCGAAGCCCGGCCGCCAGCGCTTCACCACGCCGTCGGGCAAGCTCGAGTTCTATTCGGAGACGCTGGCTGCGCAGGGGCTGCCCGCCATGCCCGACTGGGTCGGCGAGTCGTTCGAGGCCGACGATGACCGGCGCTTTCCTCTCAAGCTGTTGACGGCCCCCGGATATTTCCAGGCGCATACGGCCTGGGCCGGAGTGGCCGTCCTGCGCCATCGCGCGGGGGAACCCGAGTGCGTGCTGCATCCCGACGATGCGGCGGCACGAGGGCTACAGGACGGCGAGGCCGTGGAGCTCTTCAGCCGGCGCGGCGCGGTCCGCCTCCGGCTCCGCGTGAGCGACGAGACGACGCCCGGCGTGGCCTTCGTGCCCGGCCAGCGGCCGGCCGCCCGCGATGGCGGCGGCACCGTGAACATGCTGTGCTCGGACCGTTATAGCGACATGGGAGAGGGAGCGACCTACCAGAGCACGCGGCTCGACGTTCGCGCCGTGCGCCAAGAGGAGACACGAGCGTGATTGGCATCGTCGCCACCATCAGGGTCAAGCCGGGGATGGAGAAGGAGTTCGAGGCGGTGGCCAAGGAGCTGGTGGCCAAGGTCAACGCCAACGAGCCGGGCTGCATGCTCTATGCGATCCACCACTCCGAGACTCCACAGACCTATGTCTTCATGGAGCGCTATGCCGACCAGGCCGCCGTGGACGCCCATCGGGGAACGGAGCATTTCAAGGTCCTCGGGCGTAAGATGGGCGAGTTCATGGAGGGCCGGGCCGAGGTGTTGCGGCTCCGCGAGGTTGTCTAGACGGCTTGACGCGTGAGGAGGAACGCCGTGCGGAAGACCCTGTCGACGATCATGCTGGCCTGGGCGCTCTGGTGGGTGCAGGAGCTCGTGAAGAAGCCCGAGCTGCCCCTGGACATCGTCAAGCTGAGCGTGCACGAAACCCAGGAGGCGTGTGAGCAGCGGGCCGCGACGCGTCGCCAGTGGGAAGAGGACCTCTATCAGCAGGAGATCACCGCCTACAACTGGGATGCCAAGCCCTGGCCCAAGTACATGCTGCGACTGCAAACCTTTACCTGCATTCCGACGTAGTTCCTCGCCCGCCCGCGCGGGCGCCCAGTGGGTTGGCGACATACCGTTCGCCTTCGGCCAGCGGCCCGGCCCCTAGCATGATCCTCCGTGCGAGTCTCGGTCTCGGCCTCGCTCTGGGCGCTCTGCTGTCGGGCTGCGCGGGCGGCGTGACCCCCGCCGCGAAGTCCGGAGAGTGGCCGGCCTACGCGCGCGACCCGGGAGGCATGCGGCATTCCCCGCTCACGGACATCAACCGCGACAACGTCACGCAGCTCGAGCTCGCGTGGACCTACCGGACAGGGGAGCTCGCCACGTACGCCGGGACCACGCTCGCAAGCAAGGCGGCGTCTCGCGCACCTATCTGCTGAATTTCCAGCGCGGCGGCATTCCGTACACCAAGCCGCCCTGGGGCACGCTCGCCGCGGTCAATCTCAAGACGGGCACGCTGCAGTTCGAGGTGCCCCTGGGCTTCATGCTCGATCCCAAGGAGTATCCCGAGGCCGAACAGTGGGGATCCATCAGCCTGGAGCGGTCCCATGACGACGGCCGGCGGGCTCGTCTTCATCGGGGCGACCCGGGACAATCACTTGCGCGCCTTCGACATCGAGACCGGCCGGCTCCTTTGGAAGGCGCTCTTGCCCGCCGGCGCCCAGGCCACGCCCATGACCTATGAGAGCGGCGGTGCGCAATACGTCGTCATTTCCGCGGGCGGGCACGGCAAGCTCGGCGCGACATTGGGCGACTACGTCATGGCGTTCTCGCTGCCCCGAGGGAGGAAGTAATCCGGCGGTTGACTTGGCGATATGTCATGATGCTGTGGCTTGGTCTGGCCACCGGTTCATCGTGAACCTCTGCTTCAACCAGACTGCGACTCTGGTGCTGACTTCCGCGTTCCAGGGTGTGCCGCCACTAGCGGGAGAGCGGTTCGGAGGTTGGCCATGGCACACAAACTGTTCATCGGGGGCCTGTCGTTCTCCACGACCGAGGATCGCCTGCGCGAGCTGTTCGCAGGAGTCGGAACGGTTGAATCGGCGGCGGTAGTGACGGACCGTGACACCGGACGCTCCCGGGGGTTCGGCTTCGTCGAGATGGCGACGGCCGAGGATGCCGCCGAGGCAGTGAAGAAGTTCAATGGCCAGAATGTGGACGGCCGGACGTTGAAGGTCGAGTTGGCGAACCCGTCGGGCTCGGGCGGTGGTCGCGGGGGTGGTGGTCGTCGGGGCGGTGGTGGTGGCGGGGGCGGGGGACGCTGGTAGGCGGGGGTCTCCGTGCAGGTAGCGGCCTTTTCAACGCCGGCGGGTCCGGGTTGGCGGTGGCGAATCGTCAACTACGCCGGTGAGATGGTCGAGGAGTCGAGGGAGAGCTTTCCAACTATCACCGTCGCCGTGTCCCACGGGACGAAGCGCCTCCTTCAGATGAACGTCGTGGACAACTCCGTGGCGAGGCCGGCATATCGGACCACGTCACACCTGCGACGTCGCTGACGAGAGCCGCTCGGGTGCATGTTGCCCTCCTCGCTGGCGATTCCGCCGGGCGTGATGCCCGCAAGTACCTCCGCGGCCGGCACGTAAACAGCTGATTTTGAAGGCTCGGGCAGATGGCACCGCTCATGCTTTTCTAGCGGCGCGCACGAAGGTTCTCTCCGAGGAGTGAGGCAGTTTCGCGAGGGGGATACGAGGATGAAGCCGGCCTGGTACAAGGTGGTGGTCGGAGGGGTAGCGGCCCTGATGTTGCCGTTTCTGGCCTCGGCCGAGGCTGCTCCGGAAGTCGGGGTCGTCACGACGCTTCAAGGCGAGGCCACCGTAGCCCGAACCGCCAGCACCGCACCGCTTCCCTTGAAGTTCCGCGACAGCATATTCGAGAAGGACCGAATCAACACCGGCGAGAAATCCATCGTCAAGGTCCTCATGGGCGGCCGGGCCATCGTCACCGTCCGTGAGCTTTCGGTCCTGACCATCACGGAAGAGGTTGGCCGGACCGTGGTCAACCTCGAATCCGGCAAGATCGCCGTCGGCGTGGCCAAGGAGCGGATGAAGCCGGGCGAGACCCTCGAGGTACACACCCCGAATGCTGTGGCTGCCGTTCGTGGCACGGTCTTCGTCGTCGAGGTGGCCCGGCAGGGTGCGCAGGTAGGCGGCGGCAACTTCGCGGCCACCACCCAGGTGACTACCGTTCGGGGCACGGTGCAGGTGGGCGCAATTGGCGGCAACCCGGCCAATACCGCTCTGGTAAACGCCTCCCAGTCCGTCGGCGTTCGGGGGCGCGATCTGACCCAGGTCATGACCATGACGCAGCAGCACATGAACGACCTCGTGCGCACCTTCACCGCCAACAGGCAAGCCGGTGGCCATCAAGCTGGGTTGATGACCCAGGAAACGGGGAAAGCTGCGGCCCTGGCGGCGGCTCTCGCAAGTGGGGATGACCCGAAGACGGGAGCGAGTGGAAGCCCGATCGGCCAAACGTCATACACTCCGAGGTTCGTCATCCTCGCCAAGACGACGACCGAAATGACGTCCAATGGAGGTTTCGAGGCGGGTACTTTCGCGCCCGGCTGGAACCTCGGAGGCTCTGGCAGCGTGGTAGGGAGCTTTGGCCAGTTCACGGCTCCGAACGGGCAATTCATGGGCTTCATCTCGAGCGGACCAGGCTCGCTCGCGGACCCGAGCGGGCGCTTCACCCAATCGACCACACTGAGCCAGCCCTTCCAGGTGACGGGCGGCACCCTGTACACGGTGAAGGCCACCTTCAACTTCGTCAGCAATGAGTACCCGTACTGGGTGAACCAATTCGTCGGCAATGCCTCGTTCCCCTTCAACGACACGATGGACATCAAGATCAAGGGGCCGGGCGGGCAGACGACGCAGGTCTCGGAACTCCAGGCGAACGGAGCGTTCACGCCCGCACAGGTGTCTCATCAGAACGTGAGCGTGGCCGGCTTCACAGCCGGTGGTGACTGCGCGACATGCGGATGGGGCTACACGGGATTCAAGACGGTGTCGTTCAGCTGGCTCGCGCCCAGCACCGGAGAGGCATCGCTGCTCTTCGAGATCGGCGACGTCGGCGACACGAGATTCGCCTCCGGCCTCCTGATCGACGACGTCTCCGTGCTCCAAGACCCGCCGCTCTTTCTGCTCCAGGGTGGGACGAACCTGGTGAGCACCGGCACGGATCCGCTCGTCCAGTTCAACGGCGGGTCAGCCACGTTCGATTCGGTCATGGTCGTGGCCCCCGGCTCGACGGCGAGCCTGGCCGGCCCGCTCCTCCGCACCACGAACACCAATCTGACCGTACCGACGAGCCTCCTGACGGTTCTGCCGGGCGGGAGCTTCACGTCCTCGACCACCGATGCGTTGGTCTCGATCACGGGGGGGACCCACTCGCTCGGAACCGACGTGGCGATGTTCGACCTGGCAGCCAGTGGCACGGCGCTGGACGTGGACACCGGGCTCATGCTGGCGACGACCGCCGCCCTCACCACGGGTGGCTCTCTCTTCGAGAGCGATAGCGCCACGGTCACGACGAATCAGGTGGTCCGTCTCGACCAGGCGCTTCTCGAGGCCTCGGCACCGCTCTTCCACCTCAAGAACGGGGGCCAGCTGACTAGCGCCACCGACGCGATCGCGCTGGGCGGTCAGAGCCGTCTCACCAGCAGCGCCTCCTCCCTGGTGGCCCTCAACGCGAGCCGGATGCTGGTCTCCATGGGCTCGCTCGTGAATGTCTCCGGTGGCAGCGTGCTCAATGCGGCAGGCAATCTGGTGAGCTTGAGCAATGGCAGCACGCTGTCGCTCCTCAACGGCTCACTGCTGAGCGTGAGCGGCGGCTCGCTCGCCAACATTGGCGGTTCGCTGCTCGCCTTCGGTGGCTCTGGCGGCAACCTTGTCTCGATCTCGAATAACTTCTGTGGCGGGTCTTGCGCCCTGATCGGCGGTATTCCGGTGGCGCTTCTGAACGGGGCCACCGCCGCGAACGTCTCGATCGCCTCGGGCGCCATCCAGAACGCCAGCCTCGGTTCCGTCAAGCTGGGCACGCCGAGCACGGCGTTGATCACGGTGAGCGGCGCCGGGAGCAAGGTGACCGTAGGCAAGAAGTAAGACGCCCCGCGCCGGGGCTCCCCCCAAGGAGGCCCGGCGCTTCTTCTGTTGAGTAGTCCCCGCCTCCCCTCGTCCCGAAAACCCATTCGAGAAGACGCGGTCAACACGACATCGTCCGGTGCTATTCTCCCCATGCCACGAAATCGGCGAACTTCACCGTCAACGATCGAGGAGGCGCGCGATGGCTCTGTCCGTAGGTTTCATCGGGGTGGGGAACATGGGCAATCCCATGGCCGGGAACGTCTTGAAGGGCGGGTTTCCCATGCTCGTCTTCGACTTGAACCCCAAGGCCATGGAGAACCTGGTCCAGGCGGGCGCCCGGCAAGCCCGCTCGAGCCAGGAGGTGGTCGAAGGGTCCGAGGTCGTCCTGACCTCGCTACCCGCCTCTCCCGACGTCGAAGCGATGTACCTGGAGCCCGGGGGCCTCGTGGAGCGCGCCAAGCCCGGCACCATCCTGATCGACCTGAGCAGCGTGTTACCCTCGACACCGCGGAAAATCGAGCCCAAGGCCAAGGCGCGGGGCGTGCATTTCCTCGAGGCCCCCGTCAGCGGCGGGGTCGCCGGTGCACGCGCCGCCACCCTGGCGATCATGGTAGGCGGCGACGCCGAGCCGCTGGCCCGCGCCAAGCCGGTGCTTCACGCGATGGGCCCGAACGTCTTCCACGTGGGTCCCGTGGGAGCCGGCAATGTCGTGAAGGCGATCAACAACATGATGGCGTGCGTCAACGGCCTCGCGATGATGGAAGGCCTCGCGGTGGGCGTCAAAGCGGGCCTCGATGCAATGACCGTGTACGAGGTGGTCAAGGCCAGCAGCGGCGGCAGCAAGGCGCTCGAGCGCATCCCGCGCGCCATCGTCCCGCGCGAGTTCGAGCCGGGCTTCAAGGTGGCGCTGATGAACAAGGACCTCGAGACCTTTACCACCATCGCCAAGGAGCTTCACGTGCCCGTGAGCTTCGTCAACGTGGCCCAGCGCTACGAGCAGATGGCCCTCGCGGCCGGACTGGGCGAGCAGGACACCACGGTGGTCATGACGGTGATCGAGCGGCTGGCGGCCATACAGGTGCCTCGGGGTGAGGCGGGCACACAGAGCGCGCGATGAAATTCGGTCTGCACTCGGTCAATCTCCACACGTGCAGCTATCCCGATGCGGCCGCCCGCCTCGCGCGGGCGGCCGAGATGGCAGGCTTCGAGTCGCTGTGGACGGCCGATCACATCGTGCTCCCCGACCCGCCGTTGCCAGGGCGGCCCATGGCGCCGGACATGCGCCTCCTCGATCCCATCGTCTCGCTCACCTTTCTGGCCGCCCACACTTCGCGCATCCGTCTCGCCACCGGAGTGATCATCCTGCCCCAGCGCCAGGCCGTGGTGCTCGCCAAGCAACTTGCCTCGCTCGACGTGCTGTCGAATGGCCGGCTCGTCTTCGGGCTCGGTGTGGGCTGGTGCGAGCCCGAGATGCGGGCCTCGGGTGCGTCATTCAGGGAGCGCGGGCGTGTGGCCGACGATTATCTCGCGGCCATGTGCGCCGTGTGGACGCAAACCAAGCCAGCCCATCACGGCACGTACGTGTCCTTCGACGGGGTGCAGGCGATGCCGCGGCCGGTGCAGACGCCGATCCCCATCGTGGTGGGCGGGCGGACGCCGCCGGCCTATCGTCGGGCCGTGACGCTGGGGCACGGCTGGTATGGCTTCGGTATGGACGTGGAGGAGACGCGCAAGAGCGTGGCCGCGCTGGCCGAGGCAGGCCAGAGATCCGAGCGGCCCGCCGCGCTGGGCAGGCTCGAGATCAGTATCACACCACCCGGCTTCGACATTCCGGACAAGGCTCTGCAAGACGCGTATGCCACGGTCGGTGTGGATCGCCTCATTCTGAGGCCGCGTCCGGAGATGGACGCTACGGCGTTGGAGCGCTTCGCGACGGACACCGGCCGCTCCCTCAACCTCACCCGCTGATCGGCCCCCTATGCGATTCGGCTGGCTGACGCTGGGACACTCGCCGTCAGCGGAAGGCGACTACACGGCCATCCGCGACCTGGTGACGGAGGCCTGCTTCGCCGAGGCCACCGGCTTCGGCGGCATCTGGCTCACCGAGCACAACTTCACAGGGGAGAGCGTCTACTGCGATCCCGTCCCCTTCGCCAGTGTGGTGGCGGCGCGGACGCAGCGGGTCCGGATCGGCTTTGCCGTGATTCAGCTCGCTCTGCGTCATCCGATCCGTCTCGCCACCGAGCTCGCGCTTCTCGACAATCTGTCCGACGGCCGCATCGACGTCGGGGTGGGCCACGGCACCAACTACAACGAGTACGAGTTCGTCGGCTACGGCCTCCGGAGCGACGACAGCCGCGAGCGGATGGAAGAAACGCTCGAGGTGATGCTCCGCGCGTGGACGGGGGAGCCCCTGGTCCACGAGGGGAAGTTCTATCAGCTCAGCCTGCCCGAGCTCCGGCCGCGGCCCCGGCAGCGGCCGCATCCGCCGATCTGGCGCGCTGCCTCGTCAGCCGCTTCGGTGCGCGAGTGCGGCCGCATGGGCGCGCCCATGATGACGGCGCGCATTCCCCTCGCGCGCGTTCGCGAGCGGATGGACCTCTACGAGGCGGGCCTCGCCGAGAGCGGCCTCGACGCCGCGACCAGACGGCGGCGGCGCGAGGAAGCGGCGGTCTGGCGCTTCGCCTATGTCGCGGAGAGCCAGGCTCAGGCCGAGGACGAGCTGGGCGCGGCCCTCTTCGAGACGCGGCGGCACATGGTCCACGCCCGGTCCACGCACAATCCCCCCGACTACCGGGTGGAGCCCTCGCGCATCAATCCATGGAACGATCCGCAGGTCTCCCACGAGGACGGCGTCCGTTACTCGCTCGAGACGGCCGCCCTCTGCGGCACCGCCAAACGCGTCGCCGACCAGGTGGCCGAGCTGCGCGACGCGGGCGCGCACCATGTGCTCTGCCAGATGACCTGCGGCTACCTCCCGCACGGGCGGGTCATGGAGTCGATGCGCCGCTTCGGCGAGGACGTGATACCGCGCTTTCGCTAGGCGAGAGCACGGGCGCGGGCGGCGGCCGCCCCGCGCGTCTCCACGCCGAGCTTGGCGAAGATCTTCTCCAGATGCTTGGCCACCGTGCGGGGCCGCGTGCGCAGAATCGCCCCGATCTCCGGATTCGTCTTGCCTTCGCCCACCCAGTGGAGGACCTCGGCCTCCCGCGGCGTGAGCCCGAGCCGCATGAGCGCCGCGTAGTCGACCTTGGTGCGTTCCTCCTCCAGTATCAGGAGATCGTTCGGCGCGTCCGGGACCAGCCGGATGGTCAGGCGCGTGTCGTCGCTCTCGACCACGAGGGGGACCGGCGGCTCCACGAGCGACGGGCCGCGCCCTATTCGCACCGTCTGACGCCTCATCCAGCCATCGATCTCTGCCGGCAGCGACTTACCATGCTGTGCGCCATCGGCGAAATAGTGATCGAACCAGTACGCGGCCCGGGGAGAGATGAGATGCCGGCCGCCTGGACGCATGACGATGATCTCGCGTCGGCGTGTCTCCGGGGCGCCGCCGGCGGGGGGAGCGGTACGCCTGAGCGCGCTGACCGTCTCCGCATTGGCGTAGGCGGTCATGACATGGGGGCGGAGGAGATTCAGCATGAACCGGTCGTGCTCGGAGAAATCCACCTCGCGCCGCCCACGGTCCAGGGCGATGGCGATGGTGGGCGCGGCCGGCCGCTGGAGGCTCTTGACCATGAAGGTGATCTGATACTCGACGCCCGTGCGCCGATAGTTCTCGTTGTAGATTCCCAGGCGGTGGAGTTTCTGGATGGACAGGAAGTCGGAGAGCTTTTTCGGGGAGCCGTCGCCGGTGCGCAGGTAGTTCGCGACCACAGGCTGCTCGTGCTGATACTCGCGGACGGCCAGCTCGAGATGCGGCACCGTCGCCTCCACCGGCTCCACGACATAGCGGATTCGCGTGGCGCTGCGATCGATCTCGTTGAAGGAGCCAAAGGGCGCGGACACAACCCGGCGCAGCCCCGCCACGACCTGACGCGGAAACGCCTCGAGATCGAGCGCCGCGTAAATCGTCCGGAGGCAATCAAGGATGTTCCCGAGCTCTCGCCTGTTTAGGCGCTGCATCTCCCGTCCCTAGCGGGCCGGCCAGTAACGACTACCTGCGGAACATTGCGTCAGGGCGCCCGCGTAGTCAAGTCACGATTGCCCCTACGGTGAGCGGTTACGCCAAATAGCGTACCCTCATCATATCCCGGGTGGACGCCGGGGAGGGCATGCGCTAGTATTCGCCAACCCACGAGGTGACCATGCTGCACGTACCCGCGTCGTCTGATCCGCCCGTTTCGGCCTGGACCCCCGCCGCCGAGTCCCTGCCCGTGACGCGTCCCCTCGAGGCGGACCGCCGCGCCGACGTGGTGATCGTGGGGGCCGGTTATACGGGTCTGTCGGCGGCGCTGCATCTGGCCGAGCGCGGCGCCGAGGTCGTGGTGCTCGACGCGGCGGAGCCCGGCTGGGGCGGCTCGGGACGCAATGGCGGCCAGGTCATTCCGGGCGTCAAGGACGATCCCGACGAGCTCGAGCGGAAGTTCGGCTCGGCCATGGGGCGCCGGATGTGGCAGAACTCGGGGGCCGCGGCCGACTTCGTCTTCGAGCTGATCGCGCGACACAAGATCTCCTGTCACGCGCATCAGTCGGGCTGGATCAGCGCGGCCCCGCACGCCGCCGGTCTCGAGACCCTGCGCAGGCGCACCGTCGAATGGCAGCGCCGCGACGCGCCCGTCGAGATGCTGGACAAAGGGCGCGTGGCAGAGCTGACCGGCACCACCTGCTACGTGGGCGGCATGCTCGACAAGCGGGCCGGCGTCCTCCAGCCGCTCAGCTACGTGCGCGGTCTCGCGCGGGCGGCCAAAAAGGTGGGCGCGGCCATTCACCGCTCCGTGGTGACACGGCTCGAGGCGCACGAAGGGCACTGGCGCGTCATCGCGCCCAAAGGGTCGGTGACCGCTGGCAAGGTGATCCTCGCCACCAATGCCTACACCGACGATCTCTGGCCGGGACTCAGGCGCACCCTTCTGCCCGTGCAGAGCTATCAGGTCGCCACGCGCCCGTTGCCCGAGGCGGTGAGGCGGCAGGTCCTGCCTGGAGGCCAAGCGGTGTCGGACCTGCGCCGCATCCTCTTCTACTTCCGTCTCGATCCGGAAGGGCGCCTCCTCATGGGCGGGCGCGGGCCCCTCAACGACACCGGCGATCCGGCTCTCTTCGCGCGGCTGGAGTCGGTGGCGGCTCGCTTCTTCCCGCAGATCGGCACGCCGGAGTGGGAGCATCGCTGGAGCGGTCGCGTGGCTCTCACCGCCGATCATCTGCCGCACATGCACGAGCCGAGCCCCGGTGTGCTTATCGGCCTCGGCTACAACGGGCGCGGCGTGGCCATGGCCACGGTGATGGGCAGGATGCTCGCGGATCGCGCGCTCGGCGCCTCGCCCGCCCAGGTGGGCTGGCCGGTGACGCCGATCACCCCCGTGCCCCTTCACGCCTGGCGGCTACCCGTCATGTCGCTGGTCGTCCACTGGAAGCGTTTCCAGGACTGGGTCGACACGCGGCGCCCCGCTTGACAGCTGAAATGCGCGCGTGTTACCTGTGACCTCCCACCACGATCCCGACCCCACGACCGCAAGGCACGAAGGATGAGCGCGCCCGCACCCACCGGGCGCAGGAGGCAAGACCAATGATGGAGCGCACGAACCGAATCTCCCGCCGGGCTTTCGTGGCGGGAGCGGGACTGGCCACCGCCGCGCCGTTCATCTGGACTCGCCGGTCCGGCGCGGCGGGCAAGGTCGTCATCCGCACGATCGGCGGATCGTACGAGGAAGCCAACGTGAAGGCGATCTTCGAGCCCTTCACGAAGGCCACCGGCATCGAGGTGGTGAAGGTGCCTGCCACCCTCGGCAAGGTCCTCGCCATGCACGAGGCGGGCAACATGGAGCTGGACGTGATGGACGCCGGCGAGCTCGGGGTCATCTCGCTGAGCCAGAAGGGCGCCCTCGACAAGATCAACTACAAGGGGTGGAAGCGGACCAACCCCGACGACATGGACCCGGCCATCCGCCGCGACGACATGATCGGCGATATCTATTTCTCGACGGTGCTCGGCTACAACAGCCAGACCTTCCCCACGGGCAAGCAGCCCAAGAACTGGGCGGAGTTCTGGGACATCAAGAAATTCGCCGGCCCGCGCATGCTCGCCGACATCGCCTCGGGCGCTGTCGACCTCGAGTTCGCCTTGCTGGCCGACGGCGTGCCGAAGGACAAGCTCTATCCCATCGACGTCAACCGGGCCTTCAAGGCCCTCGACCGCGTGCGTCCGGCCATCCGAAAGTTCTGGGACACGGGCGCGCTCTCCGCCCAGATGCTGGCCGACAAGGAAGTGGTGCTCGGCAGCATCTGGAACGGCCGGCTCCAGTCCGTGGCGGAGAAGGGCGCTCCCCTCGCCATCGAGTGGAACGAGGCGATGCTCCAGTCGCAATACTGGGCGGTCTTGAAGGGCGCCAAGAATACCGAGAATGCCCAGCACTTCATCGACTTCGCCTGCCAGCCGGAGATCCAGGCGGCCCTCGCGAAGCAGATCCCGTATGGGCCCACCAATCGCCAGGCGTTCAAGAGCATCCCCGCCGATCTCGCGGCGCGGCTGCCCTCGAGCCCGGAGAACCGACAGAAGGCCTTCGTCCAGAACGGCAAGTGGTGGGCGGACAATCGCCCCATGATCAGCGAGCGCTGGTCGCAGTGGCTCCTTCAGAAGGGATAGACGGCGGCGCCGAGGTTCGACTCCACGAGCTGACCAAGACCTTCGGGTCGGTGGCGGCGGTGCGCGACGTCTCCGTCACCATCGCCCCCGGCTCCTTCTTCACTCTGCTGGGTCCCAGCGGCTCCGGCAAGACCACCACCCTCATGATGGTGGCGGGCTTCGCCCATCCCACGAGCGGCGAAGTGTTCGTGGATGGCAAACCGATGGCCGCCCTGCCTCCGCAGAAGCGGGATCTGGGCATGGTCTTCCAGAGCTACGCCGTGTTCCCGCATCTGACGGTGTTCGACAACGTGGCCTTCCCGCTCCAGATCCGGAAGACGTCGCGCCTCGAGGCTCTCCATCGCGTCGGAGAAGCGCTGGAGCTGGTGCGGCTCACCGGCTACGAGCGGCGCCTCCCGCGCCAGCTCTCGGGCGGCGAGCAGCAGCGCGTGGCGCTCGCCCGCGCCCTCGTCTTCCGGCCACGCGTGCTCCTCATGGACGAGCCGCTGGGCGCGCTCGACAAGAAGCTGCGCGCCCACATGCAGCTCGAGCTGAAGCACATCCAGCAGCACCTGCACGTGACCGTGCTCTACGTCACCCACGACCAGGAAGAGGCGCTCACCATGTCCGACGGCGTGGCCGTGATGCAGGGCGGGCGGATCGAGCAGGTGGGCAGCCCCGCCGAGCTCTATGACCGGCCGGCCTCGCGCTTCGTGGCGGACTTCCTCGGCGAGTCCAATTTCCTCGACGCGGTGGCCGTCTCTCCCGAGGGTGATGGACGCTGGCGGTGCCGCGCCGCGGGCGGCCTCGAGTTCGGTGGCGTGGCCGCGGCGCCGCTCCAGGCCGGGCAACCCGTCACCGCCGCGGTGCGCCCGGAAAAGCTGGTGCAGGCCGAGGATGCCGGCGCCACCGCCTTGGGCCCAGCCGCCAACGCCTGCAAAGGGTTGGTCGAGGAGGCGATCTACGTGGGCGACTTCACCCGCTATCGCGTGGGACTCGGCCCCGACGGTGTCGTCATCTTCAAGGCGGCGAACCGCGTCGGCGTGCGGCCCCCCGTCACGGGGACGACGGTTGCTCTCGCGTGGTCGCCGGAGGACACGCGTCTCTTTCCCCGCGCCTCCCCATGAAGGCAAACGAGGAGCGGCGGGAGGCGCAACGTCATGTTCTGATGCTCACGCCTGCCGTCCTGGTGCTGGCGGTGCTCTTCGCCTATCCGCTCCTCGGCATCGTCAACCGCAGCGTCTACAAGGCCGGCTACACGCTCGACATGTATCGTCAGATCTTCCGGGTGTCTGTCTATCTCCAAGTGCTCTTGGCCACCTTCAAGGTGTCCGCCCTGGTGACCATCGTCTGCCTCGCCCTCGGCTACCCCCTCGCCTACATGCTGGCCACCCGACGTCCGCGGACCGCCCAGCTGCTCATGATCATCGTCGTGCTGCCCTTCTTCACCAGCATCATCGTGCGCACCTATGCGTGGATGGTTCTCCTCGGCACGAACGGCATCGTGAACCAGTACTTGATGGCGCTCGGCCTCACCGACAAGCCCTTGCTCCTCCTCTACAACCAAGGTGGGGTGGTGATCGGCATGAGCTACGTGCTCCTGCCCTACATGGTGCTGACCGTGTATAGCGTGATGCGCAGCATCGATCCGCAGCTGGTCCGCGCTGCGCACAGCCTGGGGGCCAGCCGGCTCCAGGCCTTCCGGCGCGTCTTCCTCCCGCTCTCGCTGCCCGGCATCGCCGGCGGCACCCTGCTCGTCTTCATCCTGAGCCTGGGGTTCTTCATCACGCCCGCCCTCATGGGCGGCCCGGGCGACATGATGATCGCCATGCTCATCGAACGCGAGGTGGAGATCACGCTCAACTGGTCGTTTGCCTCCGCGCTGGCCGTGGTTCTCCTCGCCCTGACCCTGGCGGGCTTCGCCGGCTACAACCGCATCGTCCGGCTGGACCGTATCTTCGAGGCGCGGCATTGAAGAGCTCTGGGCGGAGCGCGCGCAATGGGTGACGAAGGACAGCGCGGAGGGCCGGGCTCCGCGGCGGTCACGGCGCTGGCCGGCGCCGTGCTCGTGTTCCTGATCGCGCCCGTGCTGATCATCGTGATCGTGTCCTTCAGCGGCGCGGACTATCTGAGCTTTCCGCCGCCGTATCTGTCGCTGCGCTGGTATCAGCGCTTCCTCGGCACCTCGAGCTGGCGTCAGGCCATCTGGGTCAGCACCCAGGTCGCTCTTCTGACCATGGGGTTCGCCACCACGCTCGGGCTCCTGGCCGCGCTGGCCCTCGTGCGCGGCCGCTTCCGGGGCAAGGGCGCCATCTACGCCGTCATGCTCTCCCCCACCATCGTGCCCACCATCATCACGGCCATCGGCCTCTACTTCTTCTTCGTGCGCCTCAAGGCCACCGGGAGCATCCTCGCCATGGCCCTCGGCCACACCGTGCTCGCGCTGCCCGTGGTCGTGATCATCATGGCCGCCGCGCTGCAAGGCTTCGACCTACGCCTCGAGCAGGCCGCGCTGAGTCTGGGCGCGAGCCGGCTCACCGCGCTCCGGCGCATCACCTTGCCCCTCATCCTGCCCGGACTCCTCTCGGCCGCGCTCTTCGCCTTCCTCACGTCGTTCGACGAGCTGCTGATCCCGCTCTTTCTCTCCGGCGTCGAGGTCCAGACGCTCACCGTGCGCATCTGGAACAGCCTCACCCTCGAGGTCGACCCCACCATCGCCGCCGTCAGCTCGTTTCTCATCGGTGTGACCACGGTGGTGCTGGGCGCGAGCGCGCTGCTGCGCGGACGAGGCGACGCCGCCACCACCACCTGATCGGAGGCTCCATGGCACTGCACTTCTCGAAGGAAGAGCTGGCCGCGCGACGGCGGCGCGCCTGCCGGGCAATGGCCGAGCGAGGCTTGGACGGCCTGCTCATATTCCGGCAAGAGAGCATGTACTACCTCACCGGCTACGACACGAGCGGCTACAGCATGTTCCAGGGCATGTACCTGGGCGCCGACGGGAAGGTCGCTCTCTGCACGCGCTCCGCGGACCTGCGCCAGGCCAGGATCACGTCAGTGATCAAGGACATCCGCATCTGGCGCGACCGCCAGGGCGCCAATCCCGGCCAAGACCTCCGCGACATGCTCGAGAGCTCCCGCTGCCGCGGCAAGCGGCTCGGCGTGGAGTACCACGCCTACGGGCTCACCGCCCAGCGCGGGCAGATGGTGGACGCCGCGCTTGCGGGCTTCTGCCGCACCGAGGACGCGAGCGACCTGGTGCGTCTGCTCCGGCTCGTGAAGAGCCCGGCCGAGCTGCGCTATGTCCGGCAGGCCGGCCGGCTGGCCGACGAGGCGCTCGCCGTGGCGAACCGGCTGACCGTGCCCGGCCAGCCGGTGGGACGGATCTACGCCGAGATGATGCACGGCGTCCTCGTCGGCGACGGCGACCCGTCGGCGAGCCGCTGGCCCATGGGCAGCGGCAAGGAAGCCCTGCTCGTCCGCTATCACACCGGCCACGGGAAGGTGAGGCCGCGCGACCAGGTCACCTTCGAATTCGCCGCCTCCTACCGGCACTACCACGCCGCGCTCATGAACGTGGTGGTGACGGGCAAGGTAGACCGCCGCCACGAGGCCATGTTCAAGGCCTGCCGCGAGGCGCTCAAGGCGTGCGAAGCAGTGCTCCGCCCCGGCAAGACCGTGGGCGATGTGTTCGACGCGCATGCCCGTGTGCTGACCCGAGCCGGGTACACGGGGCATTTTCTCAACGCCTGCGGCTACACGCTGGGGGCAACCTATCCGCCTACCTGGATGGACGAGCCGATGATCTACGCGGACAACGATCAGGTGCTGGCGCCGGGCATGGTGTTCTTCATCCACATGATCCTGTTGAACAGTCGCACGGGGCTGAGCATGTGCCTGGGGGAGACGTCGATCGTGACGAGGCGCGGGGCGGAGTCGGTGACGCATGCGCCACGGGCACTCGTGGTGAATTGACCGGTGGGCAGCGAGCCAGGTGAGGAGACAGCTCTCGGATCTCTTGGACGACCTCGACGTGATCTCAGCCGTCCACCCCGCGGATCATGGTCGTAACGTGGATCTGTACCGAGTCGGCTATCCCGTCTCGCCCTAGGACCAGGCCCTTGCTCCGATGGTCTGGCGCCGGCAACGCCTGCGCCGCCTGGTCTCGCGGTGAACCAACTGGTGGACTGCGCAATTGAGCGGTCAATCTCCCGGATCTGACCACAGCCTTCCCCTCTAAGGCATTGGTTTCGTTGGACCGTCCATTGGCATGTCTGTTGCCATGAGAAGGGCTACGGACGCGCTCGCCGTTGACGATCGGGCCGACGGTTGAGGAGGCGGTGCCCCCTCGAAGGGAGCGACGCTGCGCCACAGGGACGCTCAAACGCGAGGAGGAAGTCATGGGTCGACTCGGTAAGACCGATGCCAACGCCAACGCCAATGCCAACGCCAATGCCAACGCCGGTCTCCGAGTAGAGGGTCTCTCGGCCGCCGTCCGGTACAATTCGCAAGAGCTTCGAAAGGTCGTCAACTCGGGGTTTTTTCCACATCCCCTGGATCCGGCATTCGAGGCGGCGCAGGACGCCGCGAACCGCGTGAAGTTCCGCCGGAACTGGGATGCGGAGCTGCGCGCCTCCGTGTACCTGAACGAGTTCATCACCCGTAACCCGGACTGGTTGACCATCCTCGTCGGCGTCACCGCGGCTCTCCATACGAAGCTCCAGCAAGAAAAGGGTGATCAGCTCCTGAGGGTGCTCGAAGCCGCGGGCGACCGCGAGGAGCGCTTCTCCGAGATCATCGATCAACACGAAGGTGACGGGGTCATCAAGTACTGGCTCGGGATGCTGATGATCGACGCGGCCAGCGCGCCCGCTACCTACCTCCTCATCCGGGTGGCCCGGCGGGTCGGCGAGATCGCCGTCATGTGCCTCAAGGACCACTACCGCGAGGCCCGCCCCTCCCAGGTCTGCCCGGGGATCGTGCCGATGATCGATCCACCCATCACGCCCTCGTTTCCCGCGGGGCACGCGTTGCAAAGTCACCTGATCTCCAAGTGCCTGTACGAGGCGGAGCGGCCCCGGGACCAGCGCGAGATGCTGTTCGAGTTGTCGAAGCGCGTCGCCGAGAACCGCTCCATTGCCGGCCTTCACTACTACTACGACAACGACGCCGGTGTCCTCGCCGCCAACCGGTGCTTCGACATGATGAGAGGGGGTACGCTCTTCGACGCATTGCTCAATGATGCGCGGGCGGAAGGCCAGGTGTAGCCATGAACGTCGTCAGAAAGTTCGAAGTGCGCACGGTTGATCCGGCCACCCTCGCCACGATCGCGACCCGGCTGCGGACGGCATCGCAGCAGCTCGGGGCCGGGCTCGTCGTCACGGAGATCGAGGCGGTTGAGCACCCGCCATTGCTCAAGGTTCGACTGACCGGAGACCCCTCCGCCGTCTCGACGGTGGAGGGGATGGCGGACACATTCCCCAGCGTAGACATTCTCTACGACGTCTTGAGGTTGATCGATTCCGGAGACGCTCCGGCCTACCCGGACCGGAAGCAGCTCTTGAGGATGGACGCCCATCTGCTCGAGGCGCCCATGAGCACGGGGAGCTCAGGGGCGGACTCCGAAATGGCCGACGTCACGGTGGCCATCGTGGACACCGGCATGATGATCAGCCATCCCGATCTGGCCACCAATGTGTGGACGCGTGTCATCGGAGGCAAGAGCGTGTATGGCTTCCGATTCATCAATGGCACGGCGGACAACGACGTGAGCGACGAGGACGGGCACGGAACGCAACTCGCGGGGACGGTCCTCGCCGGAGCGAACCAGGCGCTGACGATCAAGCTGATGCCCCTGAAGTATTTCGACGGGAGCACGCGGCCGGCTGCGGCAAACGCGGCGAAGTGCATCGACGTCGCGGTGGCGAACGGCGCAGACATTCTTCTCCTCAGCTTCGACGTGGGCATGCCTGACGAGGCTCTCAGGACCGCGATCGCGAACGCGTCCGCGGCGGGCCTGCTCATCGTGATCGCCGCCGGCAATGATGGCACCGACAACGACCGCTTTACCTCGGTTCCCTCATGTTACGCAGCGGAGCACCCCGACCACGCGATCGTCGTCATGGCGACCGACCGGTTCGACGAGAGGGCCTCGTTCTCGAACTACGGCCGGAAGACTGTTGACATCGCCGCCCCCGGCGTCCGAATCAGGACCACGTGTCCGTTTCTGTCGGATCCGTCAAAGGGCTATCGTCTCTACAGCGGGACGTCGGCGGCGGCCGCACATGTGACGGGGGCGGCGGCTCTGCTCAAGTCTTATGAGCCCAAGCTGACGGCGGGAGAGATCAAGGACCGTCTGCTCGCCGCGGTCAAGACCTTCCGAGGTCGTCTGAAGTGCGCGACCAGGGGCCGGCTCAGCCTCGACAGATTGGAGGCGAAGACGACGCCTTAGCCGGGGAGTCCGGCGAGGCGGAGGTGACGTGCGAGCTGCTCGCTTCGATCCGGATCGCGAATGGCGTAGCGCGCGACGAAACGAGCAACCTCGAACTTGGGCTCCACGATCAGGAGCGCGTCTCTCACGTCGTGCGCTTCCTCCATGAGGCCCAGCGCACCGAGGCTGGCGGCGAGGAGGCGCAGGTTGGCCGTGAACTGCGCATTCTCTTCCCTGGCTATTCGCCCCCACCGCGCGGCCTCCTCGTAGTCACCGCCGACATAGTGGCCGAGACCGAGAATGCTGTGGGCGTAGAAGATGTGGGGATCAAAAGGAGACAGCCGCAGTCCCTGCTGGGCGCGGCGGATAGCTTCGCCGCTGTCACCGAGATAGCTGTAGGTTGGGCTGCTGCGCGTCCAGGCGATGGCGCTGTTCGGACTGGCCGCGAGGGCGCGGTCGAACAGCGTGATCGCTTCGTCGAACTCGTGGAGGAGGATGGATTTCGCGTGGCCGCACAGTGCCAGGGCCATGGCGTCAAAGCTGTCGCGCTCGACCGCGGCAGAGGCCAGGCGCATGACCTCTGCTTGGTCGGCGGCCGGATCGGATGACCATCCCTGGCCAAAACGGATGCTGTGCCAGATGGCGAGCAGCGCGTAGGGCGTGGCATACCCGGGGTCGAGGGCGATCGCCTTCTCCAGCCAGATGCGCGCCTCCGCGAAATCGTCCGGCTTCAGACGATAGATCTGCGAGAGGGCTCGCAGGACGCAATCGTACGCTTCCATACTGTCTGGGCGCTTTCGAAGAGCCCGGCGGAGCTCGGCCTCGCGTACCTGGGGGGCGATGGTGCTGACCACCCGGCTGGCGATCTGGTCCTGCAGGGCGAACAGGTCCTCGGAGTTGCCATCGAAGTGGTTGGCCCAGACCACCGCGGCGTGAGACGTCTCGGCGAGCTCCACGGACACCCGCAACCGCGGCCCGGCGCGCTGCACGCTCCCGGAGAGGGCGTACGTGACCCCGAGATCGCGCCCCACCTCGCACACGTCGACCCTCGTCCCGCGATAGCGAATGGTGGAGCTCCGTGAGATCACGAGCAACTCGTGGAGCGAGGCAAAGGCGCCCACGATGTCATCGACGATTCCATTGCCGAAGTAACTATCTCCTTCGTTCTCACCATGGTCCTGGAATGGAAGCACGGCAATCGAGGGCCGCCCACGCACGAGGTCGATTGGGCTCGGTGCGCTCGCATCGGGGGCTGTGCTCGGAGGGCCCGGCCACGAGGAGGGGCCAAACCCAGGATGCCGTTCCCCACCCCCCCTGTCGGATGCGCGAGCGAGCCGTGACAGATCGCTTGAGCTGGTGGCCGTCACGTCCGGGCCCTCGGCAGCCGGGCTATCGACGAGGTGGGCCGACTGCTCGGCGGGGCGCAACCCATGTTTGGCAATCCTCGCGCGAACAGTGTTACGGGTGATCCCCAGGATGACGGCTGTCCGAGTGATGTTCCAGCCAGTCTCGGCCAGCACGCCGGCCAGGTTCTGACGTTCCCATTCTGCGGCATCGAGCCGCGGCCGGATCTCTCGCTCCGGCATGTCCGGCGATTGGTTGAGCGGCAGGGCCAGCGCACTGGTCGGGATCAGGGAGTCCGGACACAGGAGCGCTACACGCTCCATCAAGCTAGAGAGCTCCCGCACATTGCCCGGCCAACGATAGGCTTTCATGACCGCCAGTGCCTCGGCACTCAACCGTTTGAGCGGGACAGCGTACTTCGCGCACGCCTTGGCAAGAGCATGCTCGGCCAAGAGCTCGATGTCGTCCCCACGCTCACGGAGCGGAGGAATCCACAGAGTGATGACGGCGAGCCGATGGTAGAGATCCTCCCGGAAGCGATGAGCCCGCACCAGGGCGGGAAGGTCCGCGTTCGTCGCGCTGATGATGGACACGTCGATGGGTTCGCTTCGCGTGGACCCCAGCCGCCGTACGCTGCTATCCTCCAGAACCTTCAGCAGCTTGGCCTGAAGCGTCGGCGGGAGCAGGCCCACCTCGTCGAGGAAGAGCGTGCCCCGGTTCGCCACCTGGAGGAGTCCAGGCTTCGATTGCCGGGCATCCGTAAACGCTCCACGCTCATATCCGAACAGCTCCGATTCGAGCAGGTGTTCCGGGAGCGCGGCGCCGTTCAGCTCAACGAACTGCCCGCTGGCCCGCGACCCGGCCTTGTGGATGATATTGGCGAGCAAGCCTTTCCCCGTACCGGTTTCCCCTGTGATCAGAAGGGGAGGGTGCCGGAGAAGGCCGGCCTCTCTGGTGACAAGGGCGCGAACCTGATCGCGAAGTACCGTGATCTTCGGGGAGCGGCCGATCAATTCACCACTGGGGTCCATAGCTATCTACTCGTACTCCGGAGTCATGGGAGCAGCCTCCGGCCCGTGCCGGCCCGGATTGCCAAGATGGCAGGATCATACACCTTGCTTCGGTAGCGCAGAGTGACGTCGTTTCCTTTCAAGCATTCTCATGGGATGAAGGCTCCGGGCGTCAGGAGGAAGCGGCAGAGTTCATAGTGGTCGGACGCTCGTGGCAGGCGAGAAGCTGCGGTCCCGCTCGTGTGCTTACTCTTTCCCACGGCCAGCGGCTTCGCACGGCCTGCGCAGCTGGTCGCCACGAGAGGCGGTAGTTTCCTGAGCAGTATTCTGGCCACCCGAGTAGACTGGCGCGCGATGGCAGGGCTTGACGAGATCCTCGGCGAGAGCACCTCCATCCAAGCCGTGCGGGATGATATCCGCCGGCTGCTGGAACGCGCCCATTCCGGGCGCCGCATGCCCGCCGTCCTGATCCAGGGCGAGACGGGGACGGGCAAGGGGCTGGTCGCGCGCCTCATCCATCGCTTGAGTCCGCGCGCCAACGGCCCCTTCGTGGACGTCAACTGCGCGGCCATCCCCGACGCTCTGCTCGAGTCCGAGCTCTTCGGCTACGAGCGAGGGGCATTCACCGACGCGCGGCGTGCGAAGCCCGGGCTTTTCCAGACCGCGCACCACGGCACGATCTTCCTCGACGAGATCGGGCTGCTTCCCGGGCCCCTCCAGGCCAAGCTGCTCAAGGTGCTGGAGGAGCAGGCGGTGAGGCGGCTGGGGAGTACCACGAGCGAGCCGGTCGACGTCTGGATTCTCAGCGCCACGAACGCCGACCTCCGTGCCGCCGTTCACGAGCGCGGCTTCCGCGAGGACCTCTTCCACCGCCTGGCCGTGCTGACACTCTCGCTGCCTCCGCTGCGCGAGCGCGGGCGCGATGTGCTGCTGTTGGCCGAGCGCTTTCTGGCCCGTGCCTGCGCCGACTACGGATTGCCGTCAAAGACGTTCTCATCGGAGGCCGAGACGTGGCTGCTCGAATACAGCTGGCCGGGGAATGTCCGCGAGCTCGGGAACATGGCCGAGCGGGTGGCGCTGCTCGCGGAAGGCGGCGTGGTGAGCGCAGACGTACTCAAAGGGCCGTCGACCGCCGCCACGCCGGCGCCGACCGTCGTCGCGCATCCTGCGCCGTGGGCGCCCCTCCAGGACGCGATGCGTGAGCAGATGTTGGCCGCGCTCACCCAGACCGGCTGGAATATCTCGCGGACGGCAGCCCTGCTCGAGATTTCGCGCAACACGGTGCGCGCGCGCATCGAGAAGTACGGCCTTCGCACCGGCCCCGCGCCCGCGCCGGCCGCGCCCAGGCCCATCGCGGAAGCGAAGCCCGCCCGCGCCGCGGCGGATCCTGCGCCTGCTCCCACGCGTATCCGATGGGAACGGCGGCGCATTACCCTGTTGAGGGCGGAGCTCGTCCCGGAGGGCGACAGCGAGGGCCCGCCCGGCAACAGCCGGGAGCTCGAGATCCTGATGGACAAGGCGCGCGGCTTCGGCGGGCACATCGACGAGCTCGGCCAGAGCGGGATTACCGCGGTGTTCGGCCTGGAGCCGGCCGAGGACACGCCGCAGCGCTCGGCGCATGCGGCGTTGACCATCGGCAAGGCGCTCGAGCGGCTGCACGCAGACGTGGGCTCGTCCTTCGGCGTGAGGCTGGCCATACACACGGGCCAGTGTCTGGTCACCCAGACGCAAGGGGGCACCGTGATCGACGCCGAGTCGAAGCAACGGGCCTGGAATGCCCTCGCGACGCTGGTGAAGGAAGCCGCACCGGGTGTCACCGTCGTGAGCGCGGCGGCCCGGCCGTTTCTCGAGCGGCGATTCAAGCTCGAGCGCCTCGGCGTCGGCGGGCAATCCGTGTACCGCCTGACCGGACCCGAACCGTACGGCTGGGGTCCCGCCGGGCAGATGGGAGCGTTCATCGGCCGGAATCAGGAATTGGCCATGCTGCAGAGCCGGCTCATTTCGGCCATGGCCGGCCATGGGCAGCTTGTGAACGTCGTCGGCGACGCCGGGATCGGCAAGTCCCGACTGCTCTTCGAGTTCCGCCGGAGGGTGACCGCCCAGCATGTTGCCTACCTCGAAGGACGCTGCGTCTCGTACGGAGAGCAGATCCCGTACCTGCCCGTGCTCGACCTCATTCGGAAGGGCTTCGGGATCACGGAAGGGGATGGGCACGAGGAGGCCGCGGGGAAGATCGGCGCGGTGCTCGACACGCTGCACCTCGACCGCGAAGAGTCGGCGCCGTACCTGCTGAACCTGCTCGGCTTCAAGGAGGGAGCGCGGCGGCTGGAGCGTCTGAGCCCGGAGGCGGTGAAGGCGCGCACCTTCGAGACGCTCAAGCGCATCACGCTGGGCGTGACCCAGAGTCGCCCGCTCATCATCGCCATCGAGGACCTGCACTGGATCGACCGGACCTCCGAGGAGCTGCTGGCCTCCCTCGCCGAGGGCCTGACGGGCGCCCCCGTCCTCCTTGTCGCGACCCACCGGGCCGGCTATCGCCCGCCGTGGATCGAGAAGTCGTACGCCACCCAGATCGCGCTGCCGCCGCTGTCGGCGGAGGAGAGCATGGCGCTCGCCCGGTCGGTCCTGATCACGCGCCGGCTCCCGGAACCGCTGGCCCACGTCATCCTGAGTCGGGCTGAAGGCAATCCCTTCTTCCTCGAGGAGCTCGCGAGGGCGGTGTCGGAGCGCACCGACCTCGACACTGACATCGCCGTCCCGGATACCGTGCAGGGGGTCCTGATGGCGCGCATCGAGCGGCTGCCCGATGAGCAGCAGCGCCTGCTCCAGACGGCTTCGGTGCTCGGGCGGGCCGCGCCATCGAGAGTGCTGGCCGCCATGTGGGGCGACGCGGCGGATCTGGCGGCCCACCTCGAGGAGCTCGGGCGGCTCGAGTTCTTGTATGAGCAGCGTGGCGGCGAGGAGACGGCGTTCGCCTTCAAGCACGCTCTGACCCAGGAGGTCGCCTACGAGAGCCTGCTCGCGCCGCAGCGTCGAGCGCTCCATGCCGCGGCCGGCCGCGCGCTCGAGGGGCTCTACGCGGGCCGACTCGAAAGCGTCTACGATCGGCTCGCGTACCACTTTGCCCGGACCGGCGAGACCGCCAAGGCCGTCGAGTACCAGACGCACTTCGCGGAGAAGGCGGCCTCCCGCCATGCCTACGTGGAAGCGGTGGCGGCCCTCGAGAATGCCATCTCGCGCGTTCCCGAGCTGCCCGCCGAGACGCAGGATCGTCTCACCCTGGGACTCGTCCTGCGCCTGGCCGGTTCTCTCTTCTACCTCGGACGGTTCCGCGAGATCCTCGGTCTGCTCGCGGCGCACGAGGAACGGCTCAACCGGCTCGCGGACGCTCGGCTCACCGGCCTCTTCCACTTCCAGGCCGGACTCGTGTGGAGCCTCGTGGGCGACACAGAGCGGTCGGACCGGCACGCGCGGAAGGCTCTCGAAGCCTCCCGGCAATCGGGAGACGAGGCGACCATGGGCAAGGCCCAGTACGTGCTCGCCCTCGATGGTCTCTGGTGGGGACGGCCCCACGAAGTGGTCACCCACGCCTCGACCGCCACCGCCCTCCTCGAGCGCACGGGCGAGCGGTACTGGCTCGGGCTCACGCATTGGGTCTTGGGAATCAACTGCGCCCTCGTGGGCGAGTTCGATGCGGCCCTCGGCCAAGAGGCGAAGTGCGGCCAGATCGGCTCGGAGATCGGCAGCACGCGGCTCGAGACGTATGCGGCATGGGCGACCGGCGCTATCCGCGCCTTCATGGGCGAGGCGGAGGCGGGGATCGACGGGTGCCGTCGGAGCCTCGAGCACTCGCCCGATCCGTTCAACACCGCCACGGCCCTCGGGTGGCTCGGCTATGCCCATCTCGAGAACGGCGAGCCCGCGCAGGCCATCGGGCATCTGCGGCAGGCCATCGAGCTGGTCACCCGCTTCGGCCATCGCTACACCCAGATCTTGTACGCCACGTACCTCTCCGAGGCGCTGTTCCTGACGGGTGACCTCGCCGAGGCGCGCCGGATGGCGGCGGAGAGCCTCGAGCTCGCCACCGGCGCGAAGTTCCAGTACGGCATGGCTCTCAGCCATCGCCTCCTCGGCCGCTTCGCGCAGGCCAAGGGAGCCTACGCGGAAGCCCGCGCCCTGCTGACGGGAGCGCGCGAGATCTTCGTCTCCATCGAGGCCCCGCACGAAGTGGGCCGGACCGAGCTCCGGCTCGCCGAGCTCGCTCACACGCAAGGGGACCACGATGCGCTACGGAGGCACGTCGCCGAAGCGCACGCCCTTTTCCTTCGCCTCGGGCTTCCCCGCTACGTGGAGCGAACGGAGCGGCTTTCCGGCGAGTGGGGCGTGCCCCTACCTTCCTGAGGGGAGGGCCTGCCATGGCGAATGCATACGACTACGACGTCGTGGTGATCGGCTCCGGCTTCGGCGGTGCAGTGACGGCCTACCGCCTCGCCGCGGCTGGGTACACGGTGCTGATCCTCGAACGAGGCCACCGATGGGGCCCGAACAAGGGCAAGCGCGACGAGATGAGCGAGAGGGGCGACTACCGAGACGACGAGGTGATGAACTTCCCGCGCACCGCCAAGGACGCCTGGTTCTGGGACCACACGCATCCTGAGCGGAGCCACGGCTGGCTGGACTTCCGCAGCTTCCCGTACATGGGCGTTGCCCTTGGCGCGGGGGTGGGCGGCGGTTCCCTCATCTACGCCAACGTGTCGATCGAGGCCGACGAGAAGACCTTCAGCAAGGGGTGGCCACGTGAGATCGACCTCCGAGAGCTCAGGCGCTACTACGACAAGGTCACGGAGATGCTCGAGCTCGAGAAGGTCCCGCCTCAGCAGTGGTCCGAGCGCGTCAAGCTGATGAGCGAAGGCGCCCGCAACAACGGCTGGCCGTCGCGCTTCCACCCCGTGCCGGTGGCCGTCCGCTTCGATCCCGGCCTGAAGTACGAATCCTCCCAGCGCCCAGATCCCAAATGGTCTTTGCGCAGGAAGAACAAGAGCGATGCCTGGCAGGGCACCTGCGCACAGCTGGGAAACTGCGACATCGGCTGCGACGTCGGCGCCAAGAACACTCTCGACAAGAACTACCTCTTCCAGGCCGAGCAGAAGTATGGCGCCACGATATGGCCGCGGCGCCTCGTGCGGTGCATTACGCCCGAGGGCGAGGGATACCGTGTCCAATTCGACGAAATCACGGACGGGGTCTTCAGGCCCGGGAACGTGTCCGGCGGCATCGTGATCGTGGCCGCGGGCTCGCTCGGCTCGACCGAGCTGCTCCTTCGTTGCAGAGAGCAATATCGCACGCTCCCCAACATCAGCGATTTTCTCGGGAAGAACTGGAGCAGCAACGGCGACTTCCTGACCCCGGCCCTTCACTTCTTCCGGAAGACAATCTACCCGGGGCGGGGCATCACCATCGCGGGCTCGATCGACTTCCTGGACGGCCACCCCGACGATCTCAACAAGCCGTACGAGGAGCGGCGCAAGTTCATCATCGAGGACGGCGGCTTCCCCTACCAGGCCGTGGGCGGCCTGATCGGCGCCCTGCTCAGGAACCGCAGCCACAAGGTGGGCCTGCTCCACAAGCTGATTCACGCGGTTGGGAAAGTGGCTGGCGCCGCCTACAACCTGCTCCACTGGGTGTCGCGGCGTCGCTCGCTGAAGTTCCTCAAGCCCGTCTTCGAGTGGCTGGACCCGATCAACCACGTCATGCCGTGGTTCTCCCAGGGCAAGGACGCTGCGAACGGCAGGCTGAGGCTGAAGGACGACGAGCTCTATCTGGAATGGCCGTGGGCAGACTCGAAGGAGGTTATCGAGGCGATCTATGGGACTCACCTGAAGCTGGCCCGCTCGGCGAAAGGGTGGGTGCTGGTGGTTCCGCCCATCACGTGGAAGGCATTCCATTCCCTGATCACTCCTCATCCGCTGGGTGGCTGCAACATGGGCGAGGACCCGGAGCACGGCGTCGTGGACCACAAGGGAGCGGTCTTCGGCTACCGCAGGCTCTACGTCGCCGACGGCGCCATCGTGCCCGAAGCTCTCGGGCTCAACCCATCGAAGACCATCGCCGCCCTCGCGGAGAGGATCGCCGAGCTCATCATCAAGGATCATCCGCTCGACGCTCTCCGGAGGTGACGGCATGGCCACGAGGGAGAGCGCGTTCGAGTTGGTGGTGCTCGGGGACTCCGTGACCTGGGGCTCCGGGCTGCCGGAGGAAGGCAAGTGGTGGTGGCTGGTTCGAGGATGGCTCGAGCTGAAGCTGGGTCGCCCCGTCCACCCGCAGGTCTTGGCGCATTCGCTTGCCGTGATCGTGCCCGATGCGGGAGAAGACCCGAAGCCGCCGGCATGGGGCGAGATCCGCTTCAAATACCCGTCTATCACGTATCAGGCGCTTTCCGATCCGCGGCTGAGCGACCCCGGGCCCGACGCGATCGACCTCGTGCTGGTGGATGGCGGGATCAACGATCTCGGCCCGGCCAATCTCCTTCTGCCGTGGCGGTCTCCGCAGTGGGTCCGTGACCAGGCCGCGGAGTTCTGCGGGCGGAAGATGAAGAACCTGCTCCTGCTGATGCTCGACCGATTTCCCAGGGCGCGGGTGATGGTCACGGGGTACTACCCGATCGTGTCGAGCCAGACTTCCTTCGCCGGCGTGCTGGCGCCGCTCCTCCCGTTCCGGCAGCGGGTGATCGATCTTTCGACGGCGTGGAGTCAGGCTACGGACCAGTGGCTCGAGTGGGCGGTGGAGGAGGCCAATCTCCACCCGGGTGGTCCGAGGCCGCGGGTGCTCTACGCCAATGCCGAGTTCAAGCCGGAGCACAGCTACGCCGCCCCCCACACTCATCTGTGGATGCTCCAGGAGGCGCTCACGGACGGGAGCGCCCTCGGCAAGCAGCGACGCAGCGAGTGCCGTCGCCTCAAGCCGCTGGATCCCATCTGTCCGATCGACATGGCCTTCCATCCGAACCGTCTGGGCGCCCAGGCGTACGCCGACGCCGTCACGCAGGCGCTCGGTCCGCTGCTGCCTGCTCTCGCCTGAGTCCAAGGGCCGTGGAGACTACATGGCGAGCTGTCCTCAGAGACGCCGTGTTGACTGCCTCTGGCAAGTCAGGCAAGATCGCAGCCGATGCCCGCGACACTCGGCGACGCTGCGGCCCGACGAGCAAGCTCAGACAGCCCGCCGATCATACCGCTCGCCAGACTGGCAGGTGTCGGAGCTGGAACAGGAATACCGGGCTCTTTTCGAGGGCCTCCCTGCGGCATTGCATTCACGATTCGTGGCCTCCCATCCGCTGGCCCGGGCTGACACTGGCGTGCCGACACGCGTTCTCATCACCGGGGCCGGCAGCGGACCAAGCAACAATCTGATCCGAAGCCTGAAGGCGGGCGAGCCCTCTCTCTTCGTTGCGGGATGCCATAGCGACCGCTTCATCCTCAAGAAATCGGACGCGGATCGCAACTTCCTCGTGCACTCTGCGACGCATGGCGCGTTTCTCCGGGACGTGGCAAGCGTGATCACGCGAGTGGGCGTCGACCTGCTGATCCCAACCACGGACGCGGAGGTCCGGGTGCTCTCCCGCGCGCGTCGGAGACTTCCGTGCCGCGTGTTCCTGCCACGCCGACCGGTGATAGAGCTGTGCCAGGACAAGTATCGGCTGAGTCGCTTCCTGCGGGGACGCGGAGTCGCGGCGCCGCTGACGTACGCGGTGAGTAGTCTCGGCGGGGTGCCCGGGATCTTTCGCCGCCTGGGCCGGACGCCCCTCTGGTGCCGGGTGCGCGCGGGCAGCGGCTCCACCGCAGCGATACCGGTCCGGACCCCGCGGCAGGCGCAGGCCTGGATCTCCTACTGGGCTACGATGCGTGGCGTCCCCGTCAGGTCATTCACACTCTCCGAGTACTTGCCGGGTCGCGACTTCGGCTGCCAGAGCCTGTGGGCCCGGGGCCGCCCGGTGTTGACGAAGGCCTTTCAGCGCCTGTCCTACATCGCGTCCGGCGGTCATCCGAGCGGTGTGTCGTCGGTCGCCGCCCTCGCCAGGACGGCGACCGATCCGCAAGTGCGGGAGGTGACGACCCGTGCCGTGAGAGCGCTCGGACGAAATGTCTCCGGCCTGTTCAGCGTGGATCTCAAGGAGGACGGCGAGGGGACCGTGTGCGTCACCGAGATCAACGCCGGACGATTCCTGGCGGGGACGAATCTGCTGGACCTCAGCGGAAAGCACAACATGGCGGTGACCTACGTCCAGCTCGCCCTCGGCGAGCCGGTGGGATCCCTCGAGGAACCTGAGCAGGCGGCCGACCATTACATGGTTCGCGATGTGGACACGCTTCCCGGAGTGTTCCATGCCGAGGAGTTCTTCGCGGGGATCGAGGATGCGCGGAAGTAGAACGTGGACTCTGCATCTGCCGCAACACACCCACCACACAGAGGAGAACCAGCATGCCTTTTGCGCCAAAGCCGCCGATACCGCCATATGTGACACGAAACGTGGTCATCCAGCTCAAGGGGCCCAAGGACACGGAGCTCATCAAACGGCTCAACTATGAGTTGAAAAAGGTGGCGAGGAAGTATGGGGCGACCTTCAAGAAGCGGGCGAAGACCAAGCGGGCGAAAGCCAAGCGCCGGTAGCGGGCGCCCGGGCCGGCCGGCCGGCAGCCGGGCGCGTGCCAGGGCCACAAGCGCGCGCGGCAATGCCGGCACCGTCCACTGCCTCGAGATCACCGGCGCGATGGACGCCACCACGATCGCCGCGCTGGAGCTGGAGGTCCGCCGTGTGGCGCGGCGCTACGCCGCCGAGATCGAGGACTTCCGAGTGAGGGTGCGGCGCAGATCAGGCTAAGCGTTCGAGCTCGACCTGCGCCTGCCCGAGCCACGCCTGCATATCCATCTCGCCGAGGAGCCGGCTAGCGGCGGCCAGGTGCCGTCTCGCGGCACCCGGGTCGGTGCCGTGCGCCAGGGAGCGGCCGAGCACGAGGTGGCAGTGGGCCATCAGCGGACGCATCCCCAGCTCCTCGGCTATCGTCAGAGCCTTGCGCCCGTATTCCAGCGCCCGGGCAGCGTCCGGGGGGTCCGACCCGAGGGCGATCTCCGCGAGCAGACGAAGCGCCCAGCCCTCGTACCCCGGCTCCTTGTGAGCGCGGGCGAGGTCGAGCGCCCGCTCCGCATTCTTTCGCGCATCTGCATGCCGGCCCGCGAGCAGACAGGCTTCACTGAGATACGTCAGCAGCAGCGAATGCCCTCCCATCAGGTTCATCGCGGCTCCTTGGGCGGCCGCGGCCTCTGTCAGGGAAAGCGCTTCGGTCAGCCGCCCTGCCAGGCCATAGGCAGAGCCCAAGGTGGAGGCGAGCCTCGGGAACCACAGCGGGCTGTTCCCGGCTCGGACGGCCTGGAGGCCCTGCTCCAGCGCAGCGATGGCCTTGTCGGCATCCCCGCGACGGAGGTACGCCCACCCCACACCGGCGTGCGCGACGGCTCGGCTCAGCGGGTGTTCGGCGGATCCAACCATCGCCACGGCCTCCTCTCCGAGCGCGATAGCCTCGGAGAACTCGCCGAGCTCCGAGAGACACCAGGCCAGGCACGTTCGTGAGTGGATGGCGGGCGGCTGGGGCATGCCGAACCGCTGCCCGGCCAGGTCGCCGACGAGTGACCGGAGATTGCTGCGGAAGAGGTCCATGGCTTGCCCGTACTCGGCTCGGGCAAAGTAGATCTGGCCAAGCCAGGTCCTCGCCACGATCTGCAGGCCGACGTCTCCGATCTCGCCGGCAACGGCGAGCGCACGCTTTCCCCACTGGATCGCCTGGTCCTGATCGCCCGTCAGACGGAAGTAGTCGGCCAGATATGCCGCCACTCGCCCAAGCCTGTTCTGATCGTGGAGGGCCGCCGCGAGCGCCTCCGCTTCATAGAGACGCTCGCGGATGGACCCGAACTCGCCGAGCGGCTGCAGCGCGTTGCGGAGGTCGAACCGGAGGTCGATGGCCTGCTCGCGCAGTTCGCGACTCTCGGGCAGGTGCTCGATGGCGGTCAGCGCTTGGTCGAACCAGGCCACGGCTTCCCGGTTGGCCGAGCGCGCGAATGCCTTCGCGGCCGCCTGCCGCAGGTAACGGGCCGCCCGATCCCAGAGCTCGGCGTCGCAGGCGTGATGGGCAAGCCGCTCGACGTGCTCGCTCAGCCGCTCGGGATAGAGGCGCTCGAGGGCTTCCACGATCCGGGCATGGAGCTTGCGCTGCTGTTCCCGCAACAGCGAGTTGTAGGCCACCCGGCACGTCAATGCGTGCTTGAAGACGTGGCAAGGCTCCTGGAGCAGGCTGGTGTCATAGAGGAACTCGGCGGCTCGGAGACGGTCCAGGGCGTCGCGGAGCTCGTCCTCGGACATCTCGGCCACGGTCTGGAGCAGGACGACAGGCACATTCTCGCCGATGGCCGACGCGGCCTGGAGGAGGCCCTTGTCGCCGGGCGCGAGGCGGTCGATTCGCGCAGCCAGGACCGCCTCCACGGTGGCCGGCACCCGGAACGTCTTGACGGTCTTCGCCAGGCGATAGTCTCCCCGGTCCCCGACGAGGACGCCGTCCTCGACCGTCATCCGGACGCTCTCCTCGAGGAAAAAGGGATTCCCTCTCGTCTGCTCGATCAGCTGCATCTTGAGGAGCGCGAGCCGGCCGTCGTCTCCGAGCATCAGGCGGAGAAGCTCCTCCGCGTTCTCGGGAGGCAAGGGATGGACGCCGAGCTGCGTGTAGTAGCTCTTGCTTGCCCACGTGTGCCGGTATTCCTGTCGGTAGTTGACGAGGAGAAGCACCCGCGCGGCGGAGAGGTCCTGGATCAGGCTATCGAGGAACGCTTGGGTCTCGGAGTCGATCCAGTGCAGGTCCTCGACGACGACGCACAGTGGCTGGACCTGGCTCTCCCTGAGCAGGAGGTGCTTGACCGCGTCCATCGTCTGCTCCCTCCGCTGGCGAGGGTTCAGTGACTGCCACTGGGGATCCTCGACCGGCACGTCGAAGAGCGAGAGGAGAGCAGGCACCGTCACGGCCAGCTCCTTGTCGAGCGTCAGTACCTGGCCGACGACCTTGTCGCGGACCTCCTGCGGGTCGGCCCGATCGTACACGTCGAAGTACGCTCGCAGAAGATCGATGACCGGCCGGTAGGCCGTCGACTTGCCGTAGGAGAAGGCACCCGTCTTCACGATTCGCCAGCCCGGCATTCGTTCCGCACGAGTGAACTCGTGGAAGAGCCGTGATTTCCCGACACCCGGCTCTCCCACGACGCCGACCACCTGGCCCCGGCCGCCGGCAGCCGACTGCATCGCCGAGGCAAGCTGGGCCAGCTCGTCTTCACGGCCCACGAAGCCGGTCAGCCCGCGTGCCGCCGCGACCTCCATCGGCCAACGCGCCGCGCCGGTCCCCATGACCGCGTAGACATCGACCTCTGTCTGCAGGCCGCGGACCGACCGGCGGCCGAGCGACACCGCCTCGATATAGCCTTCGACCAGCCCAATGGTATCGGCGGTCGAGAGGATGGAACCAGGCTCTGCCATCTGCTCCATACGGGCGGCCAGGTGTGTGGTCTGCCCCACCGCGGAGTAGTCCATCCTGAGGTCACTGCCGATTGCTCGAACCACGACCTCGCCGGAGTTCAGGCCCACCCGGATCTGCGGCTCGATCCCGTGCAACCGACGAAAGCCTTCCGCGTACCGCTTGACGGACTCCTGCATCCTCAGTGCGGCATAGCAGGCTCTCACCGCGTGATCTTCGTGGGCCAGCGGGGCGCCGAAAAGTGCCATGATCCCGTCCCCCATCACCTGGTTGACGGTGCCTTCGTAGAAGTGAACGGCTTCCATCATGCGTTCGAGCACAGGATCGAGGAGCTTACGCGCCTCTTCGGGATCGCGGTCGGCCAGGAGCTCCAGTGATCCCCTGAGGTCGGCGAACAGCACCGTCACCCGTTTGCGCTCGCCTTCCAGCGCGGTCTTTGACGTCAGGATCTTCTCGGCGAGATGCTTTGGGGTATAGGCGTCCGGCGAGACAGGGCGTGGCTGACGGCTCCCGACGTCCGCCACGGAGTGTCCGCATTCGGGACAGAACTTCGCGGTCGAGAAGAGCTGTCCACCGCAATGGGCGCAGGCCCGTCCCAGCGGAGTGGCGCACTCCTCACAGAACTCGACCTGTGGGAGATTCTCGTGCTGGCACCGGGGACACTGCATTCGGCCTCCCTGCTCGCGAGCTGGTAGTCCGACAGGATGCGCAGAGCTTAGCGTGGCAACTGGGAGCGATCAAGCGACACGGCTCGGCTGGGACCGGCTCCGCGGAGACTCGGTGTTCACACCGCCACGCCGATGAACCGCACGCGACAAGGATGACCGCCCGTCGCCAGGACAGGCCGGGCACGGCGAGCGGCCGCGTGTCATAATTCGGCTGGCCGTCCCCCAGAGCCGAGAGGAGAGGCCTCGGACCACGGCCGTAGCCGCCAGGAGCGCGGCAAGCTGGTGGAGCTGGGCACGGTGGACGAGATCTTCAGTCCCCCGTATCACCCGTACACACGCGCGCTGCTCTCCTCGATCCCCGTGCCCGATCCGTCCGCGGCCGCCGCCGCCGTCAGACTCGAAGGCACGGTGCCGAGCGCCCGGCGGCCGCCCTCCGGCTGCCGCTTCCACACGCGCTGCCCGAGCAAGCTCGGCCGCATCTGCGAGGAGGTCGAGCCTCCCTGGCAGTACGCGGACGGCACGCGCTGGCTCGCGTGCCACATCCCGCTGGAGGACCTGCGGCGCGAGCCTCCCCTCCGACCGGCTCGCGCACCGGGTGCGTAGGCAGCACACCGTCCGTGCCCAACGGGTGCGAAGCCCGGCGCTGAACACCATCGCGACCTTCTTGTTGCCTTGACAGGCGTGCGCACGCCAGAGCAGTATTTCTGCCGTGAACTCAGGTCCCCGTGACGAGTGATACGACAATGGGCTCACGTGGACCGGCCGTAGCGCTCGGAGCACGGGCGTGAGCGGGCCCGCCCTGGCCCACGTGATCGTCAGCGGGCTCGCGACCGGCTGCATTTACGCGCTGGTCGCCCTCAGCCTCGTGATCGTTTACAACGCCACGCGCACGCTGAACTTCGCCCAGGGCGAGATGCTCATGGTCTCGGCGTTCGTGGCCTGGTCGGCGCAGCGCACGGCCGGGCTTCCACTGCCGGTCGCGTTCGCCTGCGGCGTGGCGGCCGGTGGCGTGCTGGCGTACCTCGTGGAGCGGGCCATCATCCGTCGCGCCGTTTCGGCCACGCACTGGGACATCCTCATCATCACGCTCGGGCTTTCGCTCGTGCTGCGGGCGGGGGCGGGGATGGTGTGGACCAACGACGAATTGCCGTTTCCTTCGCTCTTCTCGAACCGGCCCGTGAGCATCGGTCCCGTACGGGTGGCCCCCGTATCCGTCGGCATCATCGGCGCCTCCCTCGTCCTGATGCTTGCCCTCATGGCGCTCTTTCGCGCCACGCGCTTCGGGCGAGCCATGCGCGCGGTTGCCCAGAACCAGAATGCGGCGCGGCTCATGGGCATCAGCGTGGAACGCGTGTACTCCGGCGCATGGGTGCTCGCGGCCGTGGTGGGGGCGGTGGGGGGCGTGCTCATCGCGCCGGTGACCTTCCTCTCGACCAAGATGGGCCTGATCGCCATCAACGGCTTCACGGCGGCCGTGCTCGGGGGCTTTGGCTCGATGCCGGGCGCGGTGGTGGGAGGCATGCTCCTCGGGGTCATCGAGAACCTGGCGCCGCTCTACCTGCCTACGGGCATCCGCTACTCCGTGCCCTTCCTCGTGATGATCGCCATCCTCCTCGTGCGCCCTCACGGTCTTTTTGGCCGTGTCGAGCGGAGGAAGGTCTAGTGCGTCGAACCGCTCTGGGGCTCGCGGCCGTGGCCGCATTGGGCTGGCCCCTGGTGGCGCCGAAGTACCTCGTCTTCCTGGGCACGCTGGTCGCCGTCAATGCCGTCGTCGCCATCGGCCTCAACCTGCTGTCGGGCTACACGAACCAGCTCTCGTTCGGCCACGCGGGCTTTCTCGCCATCGGCGCGTACGTGGCGGCGCTCCTCACCCTGCATGTCCCCGCGCTGCCCGTGCCCCTCACGCTGCTCGCCGCCGGTCTCGCCACCGCACTCGTCGGCCTCGCCCTCGGCATCCCGTGCCTGCGGCTCGAGGGCCTCTACCTGGCGATGGCCACGCTGGCCTTTGGCTTCGTGGTGACGGAGGCCATCACGAACCTCGACGCGCTGACGCGCGGCAACGACGGCCTCCGCGTGCCGCTGGCGCGTCTCGGTCCATGGACCCTCGCCACCGACGCTGCGCGCTACTACCTGGCGGTGGCGGTGGCGGCGGCCATGATCCTGGCCGCGCTCAACGTGGCGGCCACGCGGACCGGACGCGCCTTCCTCGCCATCCGCACGAGCGAGATCGCCGCGCAGGCGAGCGGCATCAACGCCGCCGCCTACAAGACCATCGCCTTCGTGCTGTCGGCGTTCTACACGGGCGTGGCGGGCGGGCTCTTCGCCTTTGTCGTGGGGTTTCTCTCCCCCGACGCCTTCGACGTGTTCCTCTCCGTCGATTTCCTGGTGATGATCATCCTGGGCGGGCTCGGATCCGTCCTCGGCTCGGTGGCGGGGGCGGCCATCGTCACCGTGCTCAACGACTCGCTCGCCGGGTTCCAGGCTTTCCGGCCGCTGATCTTCGGCGCGATCATGATCATCTGCATGCTGTTCATGCCCGGCGGCCTGGCCGCGATGACAAGGAGGAAGTCATGAGACAGAGATGGGCGGCGCTCTTCTTGGTCCTGGCCGCGCTCGGGGCGCCCCCGGTCGCCGCCGAGCAGGGGGTGACGGACACCGAGATCGTGCTCGGCGGGTCGAACTCGTTCTCCGGGCCGCTGGCCTTCACGGGCACCCAGCTGACCAGGTTCGGGGTCGACCTCTACTTCCGTGTCCTCAACGACGGGGGCGGTATCCACGGCCGCAGGGTGCGCACGATCTACTACGACGACGCCTATCGTCCCCAGGATGCCGTGGCCAACACCAGGAAGCTCGTGGAGCAGGACGGGATCTTCGCGGTGATCGCGCCGCAAGGCTCCCCGCCGGTGGTGGCCACCCTCGCGTACATCGAGCAGAACAAGATCCCAATGCTCTTTCCGTTCCAGAGCTCGACGGAGACGCGCAACCGGAAGTACGTCTTCAGCGGCCTCGTGCTGAGCGACCGCCAGTCGCGCATGATGATCGACTATCTGGCGGGCCCGCGGAAGTTCAAGCGATTCGGCGCCCTCTACCAGGACGACGAGTACGGCAAATCGTTCCTGGCGGCCTTCGAGACGGACCTCGCCCGCCACGGGCTCAAGCTGGTGGCGACCGAGCCCGTGAAGCGCGGTGTCACCGACGTGAGCGCGCAGATCGCCAAGCTCCAGGCGGCCAAGCCCGAGGTGACGTTCCTCGTGCTCACACCCGGCCCGGCCGCGCAGGCCCTCAAGGAGCGGCAGAAGATCGGCTGGAGCGACACGCTCATGGTCTCGACCGGCCCGCTCACCGACGAGACCTACCTGGCTCTCGCCGGCGATGCCTCCGAGGGAGTGGAGGGCCTGTCCACCCTGCCCGATCCCGTCCGCTCCGACCTGGCCGGCGTCAGGCTGTACCGGGAGCAGCTCCTGAAATACTTCCCCAAGAACGAGCCCAATCGCTACTCGCTCGCCGGCTATCTGGCCGGCATGCTCTTCGCCGAGGGCGCCAAGCGGGCCGGCCGGCCCCTCACCCGCGACGGACTGGTGGCCGCCCTCGAGACGCTCAAAGGATTCGATACCGGCATCGTGCCGCCCATCACGATCGGGCCCGACCATGACACGCAGAAGCAGGGGTTCTGGGTGCGCGTGGAGAAGGGACACTTCAAGCCGCTTTCGGACTGGATCAAGTCCGATCCGTGACGCCGTCGTCCGCGCTGCTCGACGTGGCGGGGCTTTCGATCCGTTTCGGCGGTCTCGACGCCCTGAGCGACGTCGACCTCGCCGTCGGGGCGGGGGAGATCTTCGCGCTCATCGGACCCAACGGGGCCGGCAAGACGACCGTCTTCAATATCGTGACCGGGCTCTACCGCCCCCTGGCCGGGCACGTCCGTTTCGACGGGCACGACCTGCTGGCCCGCGCTCCGCACGCGGTGGCGCGGCTCGGCGTCGCGCGGACGTTTCAGAACACGGAAGTCTTCCGGGGCCTCTCCGCGCTCGACAACGTGCTCATCGGCACCCACCCGCGCCTCCGCGGCAGCGTGATCGCGGCCGCGCTCGGGCTGCCGAGCGTGCGCCAGGAGGAGGCGCGCGCGCGCGGGCGGGCGCACTCGCTCCTCGCCCGGGTGGGGCTCGGGGAGGCCGCCGCGCGCGACGCGGCGGGGCTGCCGCTCGGGCTCCAGAAGCGTCTCGAGCTGGCGCGGGCGCTCGCCCTCGAACCCCGCCTGCTCCTGCTCGACGAGCCGGCGGGCGGGCTCAACCCCACGGAGACGCAGGAGCTGATGCAGCTGATCCGGAGCCTCCGCGACGATGACCAGCTCACCATCCTGCTCGTCGAGCACAACATGGAGCTGGTGATGGGGGTCTCCGACCGCGTCGCCGTCCTCCAGCACGGGCGCAAGCTCGCCGAGGGAACGCCCGCGGAGGTCGGCCGCGACCCTGCCGTGGTCGAGGCATACCTGGGCGGCGATGAGTGACCTCCTCGCGCTCGACACGGTGTCGGTCGCCTATGGCAAGCGCCGCGCCCTGGAGAGCGTGTCGCTCACCATCGGCTCCGGCGAGATCGTGACGCTCCTCGGCGCCAACGGCAGCGGCAAGAGCACCACGCTGCGGACGATCTCGGGCCTCGTGCGGTCCCACACCGGCCGCATCGTGTTCGACGGCCGCGACATCACCCGAGCGGCACCCGACGCCATCGTCGCCGCCGGCGTCGGGCACGTGCCCGAGGGGCGCGAGATCTTCCCCCAGTTCACTGTGCACGAGAACCTGCTCGTGGGCGGCCACACGGTCCCGCGCGCGGGCATCGCCGAGGCGACCGAGCGCGCGTTCTCGCTCTTCCCCATCCTTCGCCAGCGCGCGCGCCAGCTCGCGGGCACCCTGTCGGGCGGCGAGCAGCAGATGCTCGCCATCGCGCGCGCCCTCATGATCCGGCCACGCCTGCTTCTCCTCGACGAGCCCTCGCTCGGCCTTGCCCCGCGCCTCACCCGGGAGATCTTCGGCGTCATCGGACGCATCAACGCCGAGGGCGTGACCGTGCTGCTCGTCGAGCAGAACGCGCGCCGCGCCCTCGCCCTGGCCTCGCGCGCGTACGTGCTCGAGACGGGTCGCGTGGTGGTCAGCGGCCCCGCCCGCGCGCTGGCGGCCGACCCTCGCATCCGGGCCGCGTATCTCGGTCTCGCCGGACCCCCGCCGCCTGCGCGCGGCTCCGCCTTGCCGGACAAGGAGAGATAGATGGCGTTCATCACATCGAACGGGCTCACGGAGTCAGAGACGAGCAGGACCGTCCAGGCCGGCGGCATGACCGTGCACTACCACGACATCGGCACGGGCGAGCCGGTGCTCTTCCTGCACTCCTATGGGCCGGGCACGACCGCGTGGATAACCTTCCACAAGACCGTGGGGGCGCTCTCGCAGCACTTCCGGTGCATCCTCATGGACCTGCCCAATTTCAGCAAGACCGGGCCGATCGTCTACCGCGAGGGCGTCCACGCCGTGCAGGCGCGGACCGCCGTCGCACTCCTGGACGCGCTGGGCATCCCGCGAGCGCACTTCGTCGGCAACTCGCAGGGCGGGCAATCGTCCATGGTCGCGGCCATCACGTATCCGGGGCGGGTCAACAAGTTCGTGATGGGCGGATCGCACATCGGCACCGGCGGTGACCGCTACCTCATGGCCAATCGGCCGTCTGAGGGCAGCCGGGCCACGCGCGAGGCGCTCGCCACTCCCACGCGCGAGAACATCCGCCGGTACCTGCGCGTGCACATCGACGACGAGGCGCTGGTCACCGACGAGCTGGTGGACTACATCCATCGGGCGCACACCTGGTCGCCAGAGTTCGACGAGGCGCGGCGGCAGTCAGTGAGCGTGCCGCACGACTACACGCCGGAGCTGGCCGGCATCCAGGCGCCCGTGCTCTTGATTCACGGACGCTATGACCGCATGGTCGCCTTCGAGGTGAGCCTGGCCATCCTGAATCACGTCACCGACTCGCGCGTGGTGCTCCTGAACAACTGCGGCCACTGGGCCCCGTTCGAGAAGCCGGAGGAGTACACCGCCCACGTGCTGGCCTTCCTCAAAGGCTACTGGGGAGTTCGTCAGCCCGAATGATGCGCGAGCACGTGGTCCCCCTCACCCTGCCCTCTCCCCCGCGACGGGGGAGAGGGATCACTAATTCATCCCCTCTCCCCCAATGGGGGAGAGGGTAGGGTGAGGGGGGCTGTGCGACGACAACGGCTACAGGAAGATGCTGAGGTTCTTGTCCAGGAGTACGTTGGCGTCGAGGAGGATGGTGCGCTTGGCCACCTTCCACACGCCGTTCACCCGGCGCAGCACATCCTCACGGCTCCCGGCCAGGAGTTGGTGATCCGTTTCCAGGTGCGAGCGGTACACGAGGAAGGCCGTCTTGGCTTTCACCTCACCGTTGTCCAGCGGCTCCGCCACCAGATTTCCGATCAGATGGCGCGTGCGTGACGGGGGATCCTCACCCCACGCCATCCCCGTATCCAGGCGCGCCACCCGCATCTCCAGATAGCGCCGGTCGTCCTCGATGAACGCGAGGTCTCCCAGAGGGGTCACTTCGCGGTGCGATTCGCGCCGCAGCACGTTCTTCCGCCGCGGCATGAAATACAGCACGTCGTCCGTGAAGAGGTCCAGCCACTCCTTGAACTTCCGCTCGTCCAGGAGCCAGGCCTCGTGGATGTAGAACGGCATGAGCTCCAGCCACAGGGCCTGCCGCGGCGTCACCTTCACGGTCGCGGCCTCGCCGCTCGGGTGCCTCGCCTGGTGGCGCGGCGCCTTATCCCCGGAGGGTCGCCGTGCCTTCGAAGCGCGCGGTGATCGGGGCGATGGGGATCTCCGCCCAGCTCTCGGCATTCATGAACTCCTCCCAGCGCAGATAGAACTGCCGCTGGTTGTTCTCTGAGATGTACCGCTCGGACACCAACCCCGGGTAGTCCGGGTGCGCACCGGCGTGACCAAGGCCCATCGACAGATCCTGGGCGTAGCGCCGGCCGAGGCGGCTCTTGCTGGCGGCCGTCACCTGGCGCCAGTTGTCGACGTCGTCTTGCTCGAACAGCCCCGCGGCACCGTTGTTGGCCTGACTGCCGATCCGGATCGCGTGCTTGATCGTCTCGGGGGCGTCCTTCTCGAGCAGCACGAAATGCCAGAACTCCGTCTGCAACGGACCCCGCGGGAGCGCGAGCCTGAACCCGAGCACCCCGTTCGGGAAAATGCTGTGGTTGCCCAGCTGGACATGGCGCGCGCGGAACGCGCCCAGCCTGCGCTCCACCTCGGGCAGGGTGGCCTCGTGGTACGCCTGGAAGAGGTGGAAGGTATCTTTCGACATGCCGTGCACGTACCGGGGTGTATTGTCGGGCGCTTCCCGGAACGTGAGCGAGTGTCCGTTGACGAAGACGTGCTTGTTCGGGCTCTCGAACTGATCCTTGTGAGAGAGCTGTGGACGACCGAGATAGCGGGTCTGGACTCTGGCGCTGGAGAGGTGGGTGGTGGGGACATGGTAGTTGTCCGAGCAGTTGTCCACCATGGTCTTCCAGTTGACGGGCTCCAGCCACTTCATCGGGCCGAGCGCCTGCATCCCACCGTCTCGCCGGTTGAAGACGGTGTCCAGGTACCAGCGCGCGTCGCCCAGAAAGGCCTCGAGGCTCGGGGCATCCTCGGCCCACGTGGCGAACACGATCCCCGCATACGTGTCGACCCGGGCCTGGACGAGCCCCAGCGACGGTTTGTCCAGCGCGTCGTAGTAGGCCTCGGACGTCCCGGGCACGTGCTCGAGCCGGCCGTCGTTGCCGTACGCCCATCCGTGGTAGGTGCACATGAAGCGTGTGGCATTGCCGTCGTCGCACCGGACCACACGGTTGCCACGGTGCCGGCACATATTGAGGAGCGCGTGCAGCCTGCCCTGACCGTCACGAGTCAGGATGACCGGATCCTCACCCATGTACGTATGGAAGAAGTCGTTGACCTCAGGCACCAGGCTTTCGTGCCCGATCATCAGCCAGGCGCGCCCGAAGATCTTCTCCATCTCTTCATCGTAGACGGCCTGGTCACTGAGGATGCGCCGGTCTATCCTGCCGGTGGCCGGGTCGATGATGGAGTACTTCTGCGTGGCACCCATACCGCAATCCCCCTTGCGTCGCCCCGCGTGGCGGGTAGAGCGACGCTCGGTAGGCATTATAGAGCCGTGGACCGGCTCGTCCAAGGGCCGGAGGCGCGTAATCGCGCGTGTGGCCCCATGGTATGATCCGCGACGTACACAAGGCGTTCGCCCGCACGTCGATTTTCCCCTCACCCTGCCCTCTCCCCCAATGGGGGAGAGGGATGAGAAGAGGAGTGATCATGACCCTACTGCCTGCCGTTTCGTTCAGCCATTTCGGGCTCTACGTGACCGACCTTGCCCGGATGGAAGACTTCTACACTCGCGTGCTCGGGCTCCTCGTGAGCGACCGCGGCACGCTCCCGGGCGGATCCGATCTGGTCTTCCTGTCCCGCGATCCGGACGAGCACCATCAGCTCGTGCTGGCCGCGGGCCGGCCGCCCGGCCTCGAGTTCAACGTCGTCAACCAGATGTCGTTCAAGCTGGCCAGCCTCGAAGATCTCAAGCTCATGCACGCGCGGGCGCGCGGCGAAGGCGTCAAGCAGTTCCGGGTGGTCACCCACGGCAACGCCTGGTCGATCTACTTCGCCGATCCGGAGGGCAACCGGATCGAGCTCTTCGTCGACACCCCGTGGCACACGCCGCAGCCCGTGGCCGAGCCGTTCGACATCGAGGCGCCGGTGGAGACCATTTTCAGAGAGACCGAGGCCCTTTGTCGGAATCGCCCCGGCTTTGTGTCTCGCGCGGAGTGGCGGCAGAGCCAGGTGACGAGGATGGGCGGGTAGCGCGCGCGGCGGTGAGCTTCCGCGTCATCGGCAAGGGCACCCCGAAGCGCGACGGGGTCGAGAAGGTCACGGGGCACACGCAGTTCCTCCACGATCTGACGCTGCCGCGCCTGGCCCACGGGGCCATTCTCAGGACTCAATACCCGCACGCGCGGGTGCTCCGCATCGACACGAGCGCCGCCGAAGCGTTGCCCGGTGTGGTCGCCGTCATCACCGCCGACGGCGTGGAGCAGCATCCCGTCGGCTTCGCCAAGGATCATCTGGCCCTCAAGGGTGGAGCGGCTGACGGCGGCAAGGTGCGCTGCATCCGGGACGAGATCGCTGCCGTGGCCGCCCTGACCGAGGAGATCGCGCAGGAGGCTGTCCGGCTCATCCGCGTGGAGTACGAGGAGCTGCCGGCCGTCTTCGATCCGGACTCGGCCCTTCGTCCGGACGCCCCCCTGATCCATGACGGGCTCGGCAGCAATCTGGTCAATCTCCGCTACCAGTTCGCCCACGGCGACGTGGACTCGGCCTTCGCCCAGGCTGACGTCGTGGTGGAGGGGAGCTACCGGCTCAACTACGTGACCACCGCCTGCCTGGGCACCATGGTGGCCATGGCGTCCTGGAGTCCGCCCGGAAGTCCTAACGCCAGCCTGACCATGTGGAGCACGACGCAGGTGCCGTTCCTCTACCAGCGCGATCTGGCCGAGGCGCTCGGCATCACGGGCGACCGCGTGCGGGTGATCCGGCCGCCGGTGGGAGGCAACTTCGGCCGCGGGCTCGACCTTTACCCCATCGACATCATCGCCGCCCTGCTCGCCCGCCGGGCCGGTCGGCCCGTGAGGATCGCCTTCGAGCGTATCGAGGAGTTCATCGCGAGTCCGACCCGCGAGCCGTGCCTGATCCATCTGCGGACGGCGGCGGACCGCCATGGTCGGCTGCTCGCCCGCGCCGCCCGCGTCGTGATCGACAATGGAGCCTACGTCTCCTGGGGCTCCACCACGCCCTACGTGATGCTGGCCACGACGGCCGGGCTCTACCGCGTCCCCGCCGTGCGCTTCGACACGACTATCGTCTACACCAACAACCCCTACTCGGGCTCCATGCGGGGCTACGGCAATCTCGAGAGCACGTTCGCCATCGAGGCCCAGATGGATGACCTGGCCGAGCGCCTTGGCCTGGACCGGATGGAGATTCGCCGCCGCAACGCGACGCGGGCGGGCGACGTGAACCCGCAGGGCAGCGTCATCACCTCCTGCGGTATGACCGAGTGCCTGGATGCCGTCGAACGCGAGATACGCACGCCGGTGACCCGCCCGCCCCGGCCCGGCTGGAAGCGTGGCGTGGGCTTTGCTGCCATGTTCCACGTGGGCGGGGGGGCGCGCGTCTACCGCTCCGACGGTTGCGGGGCCATCGTCAAGCTGGACGATTTTGGGAAGGTCTCGCTTCTCACCGGGGCCAGCGAGATCGGGCAGGGATCGGAGACGGTGCTGGCCATGATTGTCGCCGAGGAGCTCGGCGTGCCGCTGGGGCGGGTGGAGGTCATCAACGGCGACACCGCCGTCACGCCCTGGGATGTGGGCGTTCACGCCAGCCGGACCACCTTCATTGCCGGTAACGCCGCCCTGCTGGCCGCGCGCGGGCTGAAAGAAAAGCTCCTGGCCCTGGCGGCCTCGGTGATGGACGAGCGGCAGGAAGATCTCGAGCTCGGTGACGGCCGCGTGCGGGTCAAGGGCCATCCCGAGCGCAGCATGGAGTACGACCGCGTCGTCCGGGCCGGGCATTTCCGCGCGGGCGGCCGAACCCTGGTCACCGAAGCCTTCTACGATCCCCCGACCGAGATGCTGTCCAAGGACCTGCGCGGCAATGTCTCGGCCGCTTACGGCTTCGCCGCCCAGGCGGCGCTGGTGGAGGTGAGCGAGACGACGGGCCAGGTGCAGGTGCTCAAGGTCGCCTCGGCCCATGACGTGGGCCGGGCGCTCAACCCGCTGGCCGCCGAGGGGCAGATCCACGGGGGCATCCACATGGGGCTGGGTTATGCCCTGTCCGAGGAGCTTCTGATCCGGGAGGGGCGGGTGGTCAATCCGCAGTTCATGGAGTACGCCCTTCTCCCGGCCTCCGACATGCCCGAGATCGTCGTGCAGCTCATCGAGACGATGGACGAGGCCGGACCCTTTGGTGCCAAGGGGCTCGGCGAGGCGGGGATCATCCCCGTGGCCGCTGCGGTGGCCAATGCGGTGAAGGACGCCGTGGGTGTGCGGCTCACCGAGCTGCCGATGACGCCCGAGCGGGTATTCAGCGCGCTCGCCTCCCGACCGGCACCATGACGGCGTCCATGTGGGAGGCCCGGGCGGAGTCTCTGCCGCGGGAAGAGCTGGAGCGGCAGGCGCTCGAGGGCCTGCGCAGGACCCTGCGTCATGTCTTGGCCAGCCCAGCCTGGCGGCGGCGTCTGGCCGGCGCGGAGCCGGGCGACATCCGGACGGCCGCCGACTGGTCCCGCCTGCCGTTCCTCACCAAGGACGAGTTGCGCGACGCCTATCCATTCGGCTTGGCCTGCGTTGGGCCCGAGCGCGTCCTGCGCATCCACATGTCCTCGGGCACCACGGGGAACCCCGTGCTCAATCCCTACACGCGGGCCGACATCGATCAGTGGGCGAGCGTGATGGCCCGCTGCTACGTGGCGGCGGGGGTCGGCGCGGGCGACGTCATCCAGATCACCGCGTCCTTCGGCCTCTTCACCGGCGGGTTCGGGTTTCACTACGGCGCCGAGCGGATCGGGGCCATGGTCATCCCGGCCGGGGCCGGCCGGACGTCACTCCAGCTCCAGGTGATGCGCGACCTGGGTGCCACCGTGCTCACGGGCATCTCGACCTATCCGCTGCGGATCCTCGAAGTGGCGCGCGAGGAGCAGTTCGACCTCGACTCCCTCAGGCTTCGCGTGGCCATCCTGGGCGCGGAGATGTGGTCCGACGAGCTGCGGCGGCTCATCGAGCGCGAGCTTCGCGTGGCCACCTTCGACATCGTCGGCATGACGGAGACGGGTGGGCCGGGGCTCGGCATCGACTGCCAGGCCCGCGAGGGCATCCACGTCTGGGAGGACCACTATTTCTGCGAGGTGGTGGATCCGGAGACGGGCCGCCCGCGCCCCGACGGCGAGGAGGGCGAGCTGGTGGTGAGCACGCTCACCCGCGAGGGACTGCCGCTGATTCGCTACCGCACCCACGATCTCACGCGGGTGCTGAGTCGGGAGCGCTGTCCCTGCGGCCGCACCCACCTGCGCCTGGACCGGCTGCGCGGGCGGACCGACGACATGGTGATCTTCCGCGGGACCAACTTCTACCCCCAACAAGTCGAATCGCTGATTCTCAAGCAGCCCGGCATCGGCCACGAGTACCAGATCGTCCTCGACCGGGCTCCCGGCGGCAGCGACCGGCTGGCGCTCCTCATCGAGGCCCGGGAGGGCTTTGTTGAAACCGCGCTGCCGCGGCTACGCAGTGACCTCAAACAATTTCTCAACTTGAGCCCGGAGCTCACCGTGCTCAAGGAGGGAGAGCTGCCACGGCCTCCCGGCAAGTCCGTGCGGGTCGTCGACCGCCGGCCGCGCGTCTAGAGCCAGCGGGTTTCCCCGCTGCGGATGACATGGAGGCCGGCGCGTGTGGTAGTGCCGAGCTGGGCGCTCCAGTGATCGAAAAAATCGCGCCAGAGAGGGCCTGTAAGCCGGGTCCTGTCTCCCGGAAATTACCCGGGGAGACGGTCATTTCTCTAGGACGCCGGTTGCCCGGCGCCTCCAGCGGCCATACCCGAGAGCGCCACGCGGGCCACGCTTCACCTGGCCTTGCGGACAGGATCGCTCTCCTATTGGGCCTTGCTCCGAGTGGGGTTTACCGAGCCGGCGCAGTCACCCGCGCCGCTGGTGAGCTCTTACCTCACCGTTTCACCCTTACCGGCCTTGCGGACGGCGGTTTGTTTTCTGTGGCACTGGTCCGTGGGGTTGCCCCCCCTGGCCGTTAGCCAGCACCCTGCCCTGCGGAGCCCGGACTTTCCTCCCGCGCGGGTTGCCCCGCACCGGCGACCGTCCAGCCTTCTCTGGCGCGAATCAAAGATCAACCCCTCATCCTGGCCCTCTCCCGAAGAGGATAGGGGAGTGCTGACAGCGCCGTCGACGCCACTACGGCAACAGGTCGGCGACGAGGATACGGGCTGACGGAGCTGCAAGCGGTATGACGTGCTCATCGGGACGGAGCGTCAGCATCACGCGGTAGGCCCAACCGTATGCTGCTCCAAAGTCGGATCCAGATTCACGATAGACCTCGATGATCCGATCCACCAGATTCACGATCCAGTACTCGGGCAGACGTGCGCGGGCGTAAAGACTGCCCTTGTATTCGCGGTCGATCGCCAGACTGGAGTCGGCGACTTCGACCACCAGCACCGGCTGAGACGGATGGTCCCTGTAGTCGCGCGGACCGCCCGAGACCACGGCCAGGTCCGGCTCGGGCTCGGACTCGTCGTCGAGCGCAATAGGTATAATAACTGGACACGCACGTGCCAGGTCGGGTCCAGAGCCTTCTGTAGAGCGTCCAGGCCGAGAGAGATTCTCATCGCGTGGGGACTGTTTTGAGGCTCGCTCACGCAGAGCTGGCCAGCCAGGAGCTCGATCTTGTCATTCGGGCCGAGGAAGCCGGCGTCGATCAGCTTGTCATAGTCGAAGCGCGTCCACCGACGCGTGCGGACGATTGGCTCGCTCATGCAGAAGGTCAACCACGGCGATGTGAGACGTCGGTACGGCGAGCGGTGCCACGTGCTCGCCCGCAGAAAGCCTCTCGATCGACAAGTAGGTCCATCCGTAGGAAGCGGTGGGGTCCGGCCCAGGGTCACGGTAGACCTCGAGGACGCGATCTACCAGATCCAATAGTCGGCCACGCGCGCCCGAGCGTAGAGGCTGCCCTTGTGCTCCCGGTCGAGCGCCAGACTCGATGCGGCCACCTCGACCACGAGAGCGAGGCGCGACGGCTTGGCTTCAGCCCCGCGGTGCAGGCGCCCTTCAGCGACAGACGCGTCGGGCTCGGGTTCTGAATCGTCGTCCAGGGCCACGGTGAGTTGAGTCCGGACGCGCCACTCTGGGCCGAAAGTGGCTCGGAGCGCCTCATGAACGAGTTCGACAGTGAGGGAGTGGGGATCGCCTTGCGGCTCGCGGACGACCAGCTGGCCCGCAAGCAGCTCGAGGCGCTCGCCGGGCTGAAAGACCCCCTGGTCGATCAGGCGGTCATATTCAACACGTGTCCAGCGGCGGATGCGCGGATATGTCGTCTGCATCGCTTCTAGGCTACGGGCAGGAACCCACGGTCGTCAACGTCTCGGATCCGATACCGCGTCAGCGCTTCGGAATGGCGGCACGCGCCAGCGCATCGGCGCGGTCGTTCAGCGGGTGGCCGCTGTGGCCGGCCACCTTGTGCCACGTGACATCGTGGCGCTCCACTTGGGCGAGGAGCGCCTCCCAGAGATCGCGGTTGTCGATGAGCTTCTTCTGCTTGTTGCGCCAGCCGTTCCTGCGCCACGCCTCGTACCACTTGTCGCGGAAGCAGTTGACCACGTAGGCGCTGTCGCTATGGATCTCGGCGCGGCGACGGGCCACGAGAGAGCGCAGGCCCTCGATGGGGCCCATCAGCTCCATGCGGTTGTTGGTGGTCAGGGACTCGCCGCCGGAATGCTCGATCTCGTATCCGTCGTCGATCACGATGGCGGCCCAGCCACCGGGGCCAGGGTTGCCGCTGCAGGCGCCGTCCGTATAGATCTGGACGACGGGGAGGGAGCGGGAGGCCATGGGACTTTCACCCCTCACCCTGCCCTCTCCCCTGAGGGGAGAGGGAGAGACGTCAGGGGAGCCAGTAGAGATAGCGGCCGCAGGATTCGCAGGGGAGGAGCGCGCTCTGGGCGCGCAGCTCCTGGAGCCGCTGGGGCGTCACCGTCATGCGGCAGCCGCCGCAGAGGTTGGGCTTCATCACCTGGGCGAGGGCGAGGCCGCCGCGCGCCTTGAGGAGCTTGTCGTAGTCGGCGAGCACGGGGATGGGGAGCTGCCCCGCCAGCTCCGCGCGCTCGGTGCGCACGAGGGCCAGGTCGGCCTCGACGGCGCGGAGCTTTTCCTGCAGCGCCACCTCTTCCTGCTTGCCCTGCGTCTCGCGCGTCTTGAAGCGCCCCTCGGCGTCCTTGATGTCGGCGGTGAGCCGCTCCTGGCTCTCCATGAGGACGAGGATCTCTTCCTCGACGCGGCCCTTCTCCTGCTTGATCTCTTCGATCTCGGCGAGGACGGCGGAGTACTCCTTGTTGGTCTTCACCTCGTAGAGCCGGCCTTCCGTCTTGGAGCGCTTGGCCTGGACGACTTCGAGATCCTTCTCGCGCGTGCGCTGGTCTTTCTTGGTGGCGTCGAGGCGGGCCTTGCCGGCCTCCACGTCCTTCTTGGCGGCTTCGATGTCGGCGTGGATGGCTGCGATCTCCTTCGGCAGGCGGGCCGCCTCCGCCTCATGGGCGGCGATGCGGGTGTCCACGCCCTGGAGATCGATCAGTATCTTGAGCTGCGCGTCCACTCTATGCGCGCCTCATTGGGCAACCACCCCTCGACCATCCCAGCCCTCGCCTCGTCGCTCTCCTCAGAGCGCCTCGGCTCGAACTGCGGCCCTCTCCCCTGAGGGGAGAGGGAATCGGGATGGTGGGCCCACTTGGACTCGAACCAAGACCGAACCGGTTATGAGCCGGGGGCTCTGCCAATTGAGCTATGGGCCCGCGGGTCGCGATCATAGCACCGATCACGATTCGAGAAAGCTCCTGAGCTTCTTGGACCGCGAGGGATGGCGGAGCTTGCGGAGGGCCTTGGCCTCGATCTGGCGGATGCGCTCGCGGGTCACCGCGAAGTCCTGCCCCACTTCCTCGAGGGTGTGCTCGCAGCCGTCGGAGAGACCGAAGCGGAGGCGCAGCACCTTCTCCTCGCGCGGGGTCAGGGAGTTGAGCACCTTGTTCGTCTGCTCGCGCAGGCTCAGGCCGATCATGCTCTCCACGGGCGAGCCGACCTGCTTATCCTCGATGAAGTCGCCCAGGTGGCTGTCTTCCTCCTCGCCGATCGGCGTCTCGAGGGAGATGGGCTCCTGGGCGATCTTGAGGACCTTGCGCACCTTGTCCACCGGCACTTCCATCTTCAGCGCGATCTCTTCGGGGCTGGGCTCGCGCCCCAGTTCCTGGACGAGCTGGCGCGAGGTGCGGATCAGCTTGTTGATCGTCTCGATCATGTGCACGGGGATGCGGATGGTGCGGGCCTGGTCGGCGATGGCGCGCGTGATGGCCTGGCGAATCCACCACGTGGCGTACGTCGAGAACTTGTAGCCGCGCCGGTACTCGAACTTGTCCACGGCCTTCATGAGGCCGATATTGCCCTCCTGGATCAGGTCGAGGAACTGGAGGCCGCGGTTCGTGTACTTCTTGGCGATGGAGATGACGAGGCGCAGGTTGGCCTCGACCATTTCCTTCTTGGCGCGGGCGGCCTTGACCTCGCCCGAGCGGATGTCTTTCACGATGCGCTTCAGATCGTCCGCGCGCGTCTGGGCATTTTCCTCGGCGCGCTTGATCTTCTGCTGGGCCACCCAGACCAGGCGCTCCTTGATCGAGGGGTGGCGCGCCGCCGCCTTCTGGTAGAGATCGCGGTCCCCGTCCTCGCGGTCCTCGGAGAGCGAATCGAGGAAGGCGTCCACCTCGGCGGGGGCGGGGCGCTTGCCGTCGGACCACAGGGCGATCTCGCGCTCGGCCACCCGGATTTTCTCTACGAGCTTCTTGAGATCCTGGCCCCACTGATCGAGGAGGGAGGGTTGGAGGCTCAACGTGCGGAGGGTGTGCAGTGCCTTCACCTGCTTGGCCTGGGCGGCCACCTCGTGTTTCTTCCACGGCGACTCGCCCTTGCGCTTCTTGCGCCCCCCGGCCTTGGCGCGAAGCTTTCGCACGTGGTCGAGGAGGTTCTCTCGCTCTCGCAAGAGCCGGTCGACCGTGCCGAGCTCTCGCATCACCGAGCGCCGCAGGTCGGCCTCTTTCTCCTCGGTGAACTCCTCTTCGGGATAGTCGACGAGGTCCTTGATCGGGATCAGGTCCTTGCGGAGCTCATCGCGAACGGCCCGGATCTTGTCGAGGGCCAGGGTCGTCGAGAGGATGGCGCGCGTCGCCTCGTCCTTGCCCTCCTCGATGCGCTTGGCCAGCGTGATCTCGCCCTCGCGCGTGAGGAGGGAGACCCGCCCCATCTCGCGCAGGTAGAGCCGCACGGGATCCTCGGTGCGGCCCACGGGCCCGGGCGTGAGATCGATGCGCCGGGGCTCCACGGGCTCGTCGTCGTCGGGCTCGGGGTCGGCGGCCTGTCCCCCCGCCCCTTCCGAGGGGAGGCGGCCCGCCTTGGCCGAGTCCACCACCTCGATGTCCATCGAGCCGAAGAGCATCATGATGTCGTCGAGCTGATCCAGCGAGACGATGTCGGAAGGTAGGGCGTCGTTGACCTCGTCGTAGGTCAGGTAGCCCTTTTCCTTCCCCTTGGCGATGAGCTTGTCCAGCTCCTGCAGCTTGGGTTCGTCCGCCATGCTCGTCGGCTCTCCTGATGGGGGGTGCTGGTTCATCGGCCAGTGACCATGCCCCGTACCGCCTGGGCCTGATCCTGGAGCTTCCTCAACTCCGCCTCGAGCAGGGCCAGTGCCGGGTCGCCTGTGCCCTGAGCTTGGGTGATGGCCAGGCTCAGCTCCCGGATCCGCTGTTTCCGCCGCCGGATATCGTACCGCTTCTGCAGGTCAGTCACCTGAATTTGTATGTCGGTCCACTCCCGTTGTTCCATGAGGAGGGCGGCGAGGAGGCTTCGTTCCGCCTCGCCCCCGAGCTCGTCCATGAGGGCCTCCGGCGCCGTGCCCTCGGGCGCCCGTCTCAATGCCGCCAGCACCGCCCGCAGCCCCGGGTGAGTGATCTGCTCCTCTTCAAGATACGGCAGAAGTCCGATTCGCGCTTGTTCCTCGTGCAGGAGCATCAGGAGGAGATCGCGCTCGGGCAGGCTCGGCGCGGGCCAGGCCTGGGCCGAATCCGGGGCCGCCGACGTGGCCGTGGTGTCGGCGGGGCGGCCGAGGCGGCCCTTTCGCGCGCGGGCGCCCTGGAGCTGCTGGGCCTCGATCCAGAGCTGGGTCGAGTCCACCCCCAGCCGTCGCGCCGCCTCGCGGGCCAGCGCGGTGGCCTCCTCGGCATTCGGGACTTTCGAGAGGAGCAGAGCCACGCGCGCATGGGCCGTGGAGCGGCCGCGCGCCGTGCCGAGGTCTTCCTCGCCGAGCACGCGCTCGAGCACGAAGTCGAGAATGCTGCGCGCCGCGTCGAGGCGCGCCTGGAGGGCAGGGGCACCCTCGGCGCGGAGGAGGCTGTCCGGGTCGTGGCCTTCGGGGAGGACGGCGACCTTGATGGGGAAGTAGTCGGCCTTCTCGAACGAGCCGGTGCGCGAGACCGACCAGCCGAGATTCCGGAGATCCATCACGTCGCTCAGCATCTCCTCGAGCCGGCTCGTCGCCTTCTGCCCGGCGGCATCGGCGTCGAAGACGCTCACCACCTCGTCGGCGTAGCGGCGCAGGAGGGCGAGTTGGGCGGTCGTGAATGCGGTACCGAGGGCGGCCACCGTCTCCGTGAAGCCGTGCTGATGGGCCATCAGGCAGTCGAGATAGCCTTCCACCACCACCGCGCGGTTCTTCTGGCGCATGCTCTCACGCGCAAGCTCCAGAGCGTAGAGCATCTGGCCCTTCACGTAGAGTGCGGTCTCGGGTGAGTTGAGGTACTTGGGCTCCTCGGCGCCCATGGCGCGGCCGCCGAAGGCGACCACGCGACCCTGGAGATCGCGAATGGGGAAGAGGAGACGGCCGCGGAAGCGGTCGTAGAAGCCGGCCGCGTTCTGACGGGGCAGGGCGAGGCCGGCCGCCACCAGCTCGCCGTCGGTCACGCCCTCCTTGGCCATGTGGGTGAGGAGCGCATTCCATCCCTCGGGGGCGTAGCCGAGGCCGAAGCGGCGCGCCACCTCGAGGTCGACGCCTCGGCTCTCGACGTAGGCCCGGGCCTTGGCGCCGTCCGTGGCCCAGAGCGCGTCCGCGTAGAACTGCGCGGCCAGCGTCATCACCCGACGGAGGCCTTCGAGCTTGCCCTCCGCCTCCGGCGTTCTCTGGGTGGGCAGCTCCACGCCCGAGCGCTGGGCCAGCGTTCTCACCGCCTCCGGGAAGGCGAGCCGGTCCTGGCGCATGAGGAAGCCGAAGGCATCGCCACCCACGCCGCAGCCGAAGCAGTGGAAGATGCCGCGCTTCGGATTCACGCTGAAGGACGGCGTCTTTTCGCTGTGGAAAGGGCAGAGGCCCTTCCAGTGCTCGCCCGCCCGCTTGAGGTTGACGGACTGGCCGACGATCTCGACGATGTCCACCCGCGAGCGGATCTCGTCGAGTATCTGCGCGGAGAAGCCGCCCGCCATCAGGCCTGTCCCAGCACGGCTACGGTGGCGCCGGCGCCGCCTTCATGCGGCTCGCCGGGCCGGTGGCTGACGATGAGCGGATGGGAGACGAGCAGTTCCTCGACGGCGCGGCGCAGCGCTCCGGTGCCCTTGCCGTGAATGACGCGCACCGAGGGAAGCCCGGCCAGGAACGCATCGTCCAGATACTTCTCGAGGAGATCGCGCGCCTCGTCGGTGGTGCGGCCGATAAGCCTCAGCTCGTTCGGGACGACCCCCTCGCTTCTCGCCCCCTCACCCTGCCCTCTCCCCCGGTAGGGGAGGGGGGATCTCCCTCTCCCCTCAGGGGTGGTCTTGCCCGAGTCCGCGCGGCCAACCACGCGAAGAGCCTGAGCGGGCACCTTGACCGTCACCGCGCCCGCCTGCACCGTCGCCGTCCCGCCGTCCACCGTCAGCACGTCCCCCTTGAGCCCCAGGTGAGGCACCTCTACTCTATCGCCTGCGGCTGCCGCGCGGCCAGCCGTATCGAAAGTCTCCACCGGGCCTTCGACGCCGCGCGCCGCCTCGACCAGCCGCTTGCGGCTCTGCTCCAGCGACTCGCGCGTCTTGTCCTCGCGCTTGAGCCGGTCCCACTCCGCGTTCACCGAGCGGCGGATCTCCATGAGCAGGCGCTGGGCGTCCGCCTTCGCGCGGGCGGTGAGCTCGGCTGCCTGGCGCGTCGCGGCCTCCAGCCTGGCTTCGGCGCGCGAGAGGAGGGTCGCGCTCTCCACCTCGCGCCGCTCGACGGCCTGCGCGTGCTCGGCCTGGATGCGGTCGCGCTCCTCCAGTCGCTGGAGCAGCGCCTCGAGCTGTCGTCGCTGGGCCGAGCGGTGGCCTTCGGCGCGCTCGATGAGATGCGCGGGTAGTCCGAGCCTGGCCCCGATGGCCAGCGCATAGCTCTGGCCGGGACGATCGTAGACGAGGCGGAAGGTGGGCTGGAGCCGCTCGTTGTCGAACTCCACCGAGGCGTTCCGCGCGCGCGGATGGGTCGACGCGAAGCCCTTGAGCGGCTCGAGGTGCGTGGAGGCGACGCAGAGGGCGCCGCGCTGCGCCAGCTCCTCGAGCACGGCCTGGGCCAGCGCCGCGCCCTCGTCGGGGTCGGTGCCCGCGCCGAGCTCGTCGAGCAGCAGGAGCGAGCGATCGTCCACCTGCTCGAGCGCCTCGCGGAGCTGCTTGACGAAGGCGGAAAACGTCGAGAGATTCTCCGCCACGCTCTGATCGTCGCCGATGATGGCGAAGATCGCCGAGAGCAGGGGGAGGCGGGCACCCTCGCGCGCCGGGACGTGGAGCCCCGACTGCGCCATCAGGCAGAGAAGCCCGAGCGTCTTGAGGGCGACGGTCTTGCCCCCCGCATTGGGTCCGGTGATCACGAGCAAGGGCTTGTCGCCGCCGACGCGGATGTCCATGGGGACGACGGGGCGCTCCGGCGCCTGCCAGGCCTGCGCGAGAAGGAGCGGGTTGCGCGCTCCCATGACCTCGGCCGTTCGCTCCTCGCCCACCACCGGCTCGGTCGCCTCCATCTGGTCGGCCAGCTCGGCGCGCGCGAAGGCCAGGTCGAGCCTGCCCACGTCGTCCACGAGGGCTTCGAGCTCGGGCAGGGCCTCCCTCACCGCAGCGGTGAGGGCCTGGAGCACGCGCAGCACCTCGACCTCTTCCTCGCGTGCGGCCTGAACCAGGTCGTTATTGTCTTCGACCACACCCTCGGGCTCGACGAAGAGGGTGGCCCCGCTCTGGGAGCGATCGTGGACGATGCCCTTGAAGCGCGATTTGGATTCCGCCCGTATGGGCAGGACGTAGCGGCCGTGTCTCACCGTGACGTAGCGCTCCTGGAAGATCAGATCCGCTCCGGGCCCGTGAAAATAGGCTTCCAGCCGCTTCACGAGATCGCGCCTGAGCTCACGGCTCTTCTGGCGGAGCTTCCTCAGCGCCGGGCTGGCTTCGTCACGCACGGTGCCATCGGGATCGAGCGAGCGGCGCAGGAGATCGGCGAGCGGCTTGAGGCGCGGCAGCCCCGCCAGCGCTCTGGAGAGATCCGGCGCCTCGGCGGGGATGGAGCGGCCGTAGGCGGCCAGACGCGAAGCGGCGTCGAGCAGGGGAAGGAGAGCGGCGATCTCGGCACCCTCGGCCACGGAGCCGGGGACGCGGGAACGTTCCAGGAGCTCGCGAACGTCGGGAACGGATTCCCAGGGAGGGCTGCCTGCAACCGCCAAGGCCTGGCGGCCTTCGCGTGTTTCCGAGAGCGCCGATCTGATGGCGCCCAGGTCAGTCTGGGGTTCGAGACCTGACGCCCGCTCGCGACCCATCGGGGAGTGAGTGTGCCGGGCCAGCAGCTCCCTGACCCGGCTCCACTCGGCGCCCCATCCGGCCGCGACTAGTCGAAGAACCGCTCCCGTTTCTTGGCCTTCTTGCGCGCAGCCAGGGTCTTGCGCTTGCGCTTGACGCTGGGCTTCTCGTAGTGCTGGCGCTTCCTGAGCTCGGACATGAGCCCGGCCTTTTCGCACTGCTTCTTGAAACGCTTGAGCGCGTTCTCGAAGCTCTCGTCGGGCTCGACGATTACCTTGGTCACCAGGAATTCACCCCTCTCGCATGTACCTGAAGCTCTGACTGTATACCACGCGCTCCCTCAGGCCGCAACCCGCCTTCCCTCGTGTGGACGACCCCCCGACGGACGACTGCGAGGGATGGCCACCGGGCGGGGCTGGAGGGGGTGCCCTCCCTGGACCACGCTGAGTCGCGCTCCCCTTGGCCACTCTGGCCCGCCACGAGATTTTGGTCTGGCGCTTCGAAGAAGCTCCCCAGAAGATACGGGTCCAGGGAGGGCACCCCCTCCAACCCCGCCCTCTCCGCTGTGGGACAGCCGGCCCAGCCTTCCAGTCAGGGTTTGGGTTTGGTTTGCTCGATTCACCGCGCGGGGAGGTGGGTGGGGGCGGGGGCTGCCTCCGCGGAGCCGTATCTTCTGGGGAGATTCTTCGAAGCGCCAAACCACATTCTCGTGGCGGGCCCGAGTGGCCACGGGGAGCGCGGCTCAGCGTGCTCCGCGGAGGCAGCCCCCGCCCCCGCCCGCCGGTTAATTGCCATGCGCTAGCGGAAGAGGGGAGCGAGGACGAGGGCGACGACGGACATGAGCTTGATGAGGATGTTCATGCTGGGCCCCGCGGTATCTTTGAAGGGGTCGCCGACGGTGTCGCCCACCACGGCGGCCTTGTGCGCCTCCGATCCCTTGCCTCCCAGGTTGCCCGCCTCGATATGCTTCTTGGCGTTGTCCCACGCCCCGCCCGCATTGGCCATGAAGAGCGCGAGGAAGACGCCCATCAGCGTGGCCCCCGCGAGGAACCCGCCGAGTGCTTCTTTGCCCATGACGAAGCCGATCACGGGCGGCATCACGACGGCAGAAAGCCCCGGCACGATCATCTCCTTGAGGGCCGCGCCCGTGGCGATCTCCACGCAGCGGTCCGTGTCCGCCTTGGCCGTGCCCTCCATGAGGCCGTTGATCTCGCGAAACTGGCGCCGCACCTCCTGGACCATGCCGAAGGCCGCGCGCCCGACCGCGCGCATGGTCAGGGCGGCGATCATCATGGGCATGATGCCACCCAGGAAGAGGCCGATCACCACCCTGGCGTTGGTGAGGTCGATGCTCTTGAGCCCGACCGCCTCCGTATAGGCCGCGTAGAGGGCGAGAGCGGTAAGCGCGGCCGAGCCGATGGCGAAGCCCTTGCCGATGGCCGCCGTGGTGTTGCCGAGCGCGTCGAGTTGGTCGGTAATGGCGCGCGTCTCTTGGCCGAGCTTGGCCATCTGGGCGATGCCGCCCGCATTGTCGGCGATGGGGCCGTAGGCATCCACGCTCATGGTGATGCCGATGGTCGCGAGCATGCCGACGCCGGCCAGCGCGATGCCGTAGAGGCCGTGGGCATAGTGGGCGACGAAGATCGCCGCGCAGATGGCCGCCACGGGAAGGGCGGTGGACTCGAATCCCACCGCGAGGCCCGCGATGATATTGGTCGCCGAGCCCGTCTTCGAGCTCTCGGCGATTTCCTGGACGCGCTTGCCCGAGGTGTAGATCTCCGTGAGATAGCCGATGGCCGCGCCCGCGAGCAGACCCGCGACCACCGCGAGAAACGGCGCCCATCCGACGTCCACCACGTGCACCACGACTCCGCTCAGGACGATGAGGATGCCCGCGGCGATGAGGGTGGCGTTGCGGAGGGCCGCCTGGGGATCCATGCGCTGGAGGAAGCCCATGGAGAGCACGCCGAGCACTGAAGAGGCCAGTCCCGCCATCACGATGACGATGGGCAGGAGCATCATGGTGATGGGGTTGGGCAGCGTCGAGCCGATGGCGATGGCGGCCACGATGGAGCCCACATACGATTCGAAGAGGTCGGCGCCCATGCCCGCGACGTCGCCCACGTTGTCGCCCACGTTGTCCGCGATGACGGCGGGATTGCGCGGGTCGTCTTCCGGGATGCCCGCCTCGATCTTGCCCACGAGATCCGCCCCGACGTCGGCCGACTTGGTGAAGATGCCGCCGCCCACACGCGCGAAAAGCGCGATGGAGGAGGCGCCCATGGCGAAGCCGTTGATGACGAGCGGCTCGGGCCAGCGGAGAAAGAAGAGACCGAGGCCGAGGATGCCCAGGGCGGCGATGGTGAGTCCCATGACCGAGCCGCCGAAGAAGGCGATAGCCAGCGCCTTGTCGCGCCCCTTGCCCCGCGCGGCTTCGGCGGTGCGCACGTTGGCCTTGGTGGCGGCCTTCATGCCCACGAAGCCCGCCAGCATCGAGCACAGCGCCCCGGCCACGAAGGCGAGGGCCGTCCGCATGCCGATGGCGAAGGAGAGGAGGACGGCCACCACCACGATGAACCCCACGAGGATCGAGTACTCCCGGCGGAGGAAGGCCATCGCTCCCGTATGGATCGCCTCCGCGATCCCGATCATGGCGCCCGAGCCGAAGGGCTGGGCGACCACATAGCGGTACAGGACGAAAGCGACGAGGAGCCCGACGACACCAAGAACGGGAGCGAGGACGGGAAGAGACACGCGTGCTCCGGCTAGAAGCGACGCACGCCGTGGCTTTCGATCTGTTTGAGCGCCTGGGTGGCCGCCTCGGCACACGCCGCCGCGACGATGGGAAGCTCGTCGGGCTCGAAGACGGACAGCACGTGGTCGACGACTTCTTCACGGGCCCGCTCGGGGGAGGGGGGCCGGCCGATGCCGACCTTGACCCGGCGCAACTTGTCCGTCCCGAGATTGGAGATGAGCGATCGCACGCCGTTATGGCCTCCCGCGCTCCCCCTCAGGCGCACGCGGACTTTGCCCAGCGGCAGATCGAGGTCGTCGTAGATGAAGATCAGGTCGCCCGGCACGAGCTTGAGCTTTCGCGTGAGACGCGTCACGGGCGGTCCCATCACGTTCATGAAGCACTGGGGCTTGATCAGGTAGAGCGCCTGGCCGTGCCACTTCGTTTGGCCGACCAGATGCCCGCCCGAGCGCTGGAAGCGTACCCTGAGCTTCCTCGCCAGCGCATCCAGCACGCGGGCGCCCATGTTGTGACGTGTGTCGCGGTACTCGGGGCCGGGATTGCCGAGCCCGATGATGGCCTGCGCCACCTGCGCTTACTTCTTTCCCTTCTTGTCGTCGGCCTCCGCCTCTTCCTTCGGCTTGCGCTCGGTGAGCACCTCCGGCTCGGCCGGCGCTGCCGCCACCACCCCCGCCGCCGCGACCACCGGTGCGGCAACTTCCTCGGCGGCCGGCGGGGCAACCGTCGCCACCGCCTGGGCCCGGTCGGTGAGGACGCGCACGCCTTCGGGCACGATGAGGTCACCCACGGTGAGCACGTCGCCGATGGCCAGGCCCGACACGTCGGCCTTGATGTCCTCGGGAATGTTGCCGGGCAACGTCGAGACCTGGATCTCGCGCAGCACCATCTCGAGGATGCCTTGGGTGTCGCGCACGCCGATCGCCTCGCCCACGTGGTGGAGGGCCACCGTGACCTGGATGGGCTTGTCCATGGCGACTTCCTGGAGGTCGAGGTGGACGAGGTTGTCGGAGACCGGGTCGAACTGCATGTCGCGGATGATGGCCATCCGCGACTCGCGGGTCTGGGCGAAGGACACCTTCAAGAGCTGGGTGCTGCCTTCGTGGCCGTGAATGATCCGGAAGACTTCCCGCGCGTCCACGACGATGTTGACGGGGCTGGCCCCCCCGTAGAGGATGCCCGGGGTCTTGCCCGAGCGCCGCAGCCGCTTGGCCACGCCTTTGCCCACGCCCTCGCGGGGCGCCACGGTCAGCTCACGAATTTCCATGATGCGTTTCGCTCCTTCGTTCTCGAGTTACACGAAGAGGGTCGACACCGACTCCTCGTCGTGAATGCGGCGGATGGCTTCCGCAAGCAGCGGAGCCACCGACAGCACGTGGAATTTCCGATTGGCCTTCTCAGGCGTGAGGGGCACCGTGTTGGTGATGATGACCTCTTCGAGTTCGGACTGCTCGATGCGCGCGATGGCGGGGCCCGAGAGCACGCCGTGGACGGCCGCGGCCAGGATACGCCGCGCGCCCTCGCGCTTGAGCGCGTCCACCGCCTGGAGCAGGGTCCCCGCGGTGTCGATCATGTCGTCGATGATCACCACGTCCCTGCCCTGGACGTCGCCGATCAGATGCATGAAGACGGCCACGTTGGCGCCGTCGCGGCGCTTGTCGATGATGGCGAGCCCGGCCTTGAGACGCTTGGCGATGGCCCGCGCGCGCTCCACGCCGCCCGCGTCGGGAGAGACGAGGACGGGATCCTTGAGGTCCTTCTTCGCCAGGTAGTCGACGATGACGGGCGGAGCGGCGAAGAGATGGTCCACCGGAATGTCGAAGAAGCCCTGGATCTGCCCGGCGTGCAGGTCGATGGCGAGGAGCCGCTGGGCGCCCGCCACGGTGATGAGGTCGGCCACGAGCTTGGCGGTGATCGGCACGCGCGGCATCACCTTGCGATCCTGTCGTCCGTAGCCGTAGTAGGGCAGGACGGCGGTGATGCGGCGAGCCGAGGCGCGCTTGAAGGCGTCCAGCATCACCAGGAGCTCCATCAGGTGATTGTTCACGGGCGGGCACGTGGGTTGGATCACGAAGACGTCCTGGCCGCGGACGTTCTCGTTGATCTGCACGTAGGCTTCGCCGTCCGAGAAGTGCGAGACGTCGGCATCGCCCAGCGGGAGCTGGAGCGTCTTCGCAATCTCCTCGGCCAGGGGACGGTTCGCATTCCCCGAGAACAGCTTGAGCCCGTAGCTCATCTCGCCTCTCTCCGTACGATCCGTGTTCGAACCACCCCACGTGTTGGCTGGGGCGGGAGGGATCGAACCTCCGTTGCGGGGTCCAAAGCCCCGAGTCCTACCGCTGGACGACGCCCCAATTTATCTGCGGGGGCCTCGACATGGCCCCCGCACTCCCCCATTTTTGCTCTAGCGCGCCCTTGTCGGGGCGCGTTCTAGCATCACTGGCTCCACAGCTTGACTCGTAGACTTCTCGACAGGTCGCCTGCTCGACAGCTCAAGTCTCTCGACCGTGCTCCTCATACCATGCGGATGGCTGCGCCTGAGTTCGTTCTCACCGCCCAGGCCGACCAGCCCCCGCGAGTCACCCGCCGCTGGATCTGCCTGGCCTGATCCAGCGATCGGGCGAGACCGAACACCGTCGGTCCGCTCCCCGACATTGCCGCTCCCAGTGCCCCGGCGGCGAAAAGCGCCGCTTTCATCCGGCCGATCACCGGCATGACCGGCTCGACCCAGTGCTCCAGATGGTTCGTCAGCGCCCCCGCCATCCGGACGACGCTCCGCTTCTTCAGCGCGTCCAGCATCCGCTCCGTGGCGTCCGCCTCGGCCCGCCACCCCCGGGGCACGCGTCCGTACACTTCTCGAGTCGACAACCCCACCCCCGGATTGACGAGCACCATGGCATAGCCGCCTACCCCCGGGAGCGGCGACAGCACTTCACCGCGCGACGTTCCCAGGGCCCGCCCGCGCCCGAGGAAGAACGGCACGTCCATCCCGAGCTTCATCGCCAGCTCCACGAGTCTCTCGCGGCGCCAGCGGAGCCCCCAGAGCCTGTTGAGGGCCAGGAGCGTGGCGGCCGCATCACTCGATCCGCCGCCAAGCCCCGCCGCAACAGGAATGCGCTTGTCCAACACGATCCGCGCCCCCGCATCGACACCCGCCGTCTCGCGCAGCAAGCGAGCCGCGCGCACGACCAGGTTGCCATCATCGGTGGGCAGGCCGGGCGCGCTCGTCTCGAGCGTGATGCTCCCCGCCGTCTCCACCGTCAAACGATCAAACAGATCCACCGCCTGCATCACGGTGGACAGCTCGTGGTAGCCGTCGGGACGCTTGCCCAGGACCTCGAGGACCAGGTTGACTTTGGCCGAGGCTCGCAGCACCAAGGGTCTCCTCGACCGCGTCAACAAAGCGATAAACCTTACCACGCCCGCCCGGAAACGGTCAACGGAAGTCTAGGATTCTCACACCTTGCGGCACAGTCAGCTTGAGAAGCTCGGGATCGAAACCGGTATCGCGTTGCGGGTCGCGGTAGGACACGGACACGTCGAGCCTGCCGTCGAGTGTGGCGAGCCGGACGCCGTTCGCCACGAAGATGGCGCGGGCGGGCTGGGAGCCGCCCGTCCACTCGACCTGGCGCGAGTCGCCCGATACCGGATCGAGCCAGATGCGCTGGCGGCCATCAGCGGTCTCGAACATGACGGACGGGCCGATGTCGTCCGGCGGCAGCATGATGCCGGAGAGGGGGTCGCGCGCCGCCAACGCATAGCCCGCGAGCAGGGCGACCAGCTCTTCCGATCCCAGGGCCAGTCCCAGCCAGCGCCGGTTCGCGTCGGGCGTGGCGCGCCCCATGAAGGCGCGCTCCTGGGCGACCTCCCAGAGCGTGACCGTCTCGGCATCCGAAGAAACGACGAGCAGCGGCGGCCCGAAGGGCGCCAACGCCTCGAAGCGGAGTGAAGCGGGCGCACGAAGCAAGAGGACGCCGGACAGACGATCGACGCGGCCCGCGCGGCGGATCGTGATGTCCGTGAGGGAGCGCAGGTCGCGGAACTCGCGCCAGCGGGCCTCGAGCTCGGCACGGGTGCTGAGAACTTCGGGCGGGAGCGGCTGGCGGGGCGGAAGCGAGGCGCAGCCGCCCGAGAGGAGCAGCGCGCCCAGCAGCAGTCCGGCGAGCTTACTTCTGCTCGGCCTTGGGACGGTCACCGCCCTTGGACCGCCGCAGCTTCTCCTGCGCTTCGCCGAGCTTCTTCTTGACGGCGTCGTACACGGTGGCTTCGGTATCCGGCTTGTCCACCTTCAGGGCGCGCTCCCATGTGGCAATGGCTTCGTCGGTGCGGCCGGTCTTGATATAGGCGTCGGCCAGATGATCGAGAATGACCGGATCTTCCTTGGCGAGGCTGACCGCGCGCTGAAGCTCGCTGAGGGCTTCCGCATAGCGGCCTTGCTGGTAGTAGGCCCAGCCGAGGCTATCGACGAAGTAGCCGTTCTGGGGATCCAGATCGAGGGCGCGCTTGATGAGCTGGACGGCCTCGGTGAGGTTCTGGCCGCGCTCGGCGTACATGTAGCCGATGTAGTTGTACGACTCGGCGTGCTTGGGATCGAGGACGAGCACGCGACGGAACGCGGTCACGGAATCGTCGAAGCGTCCTTGCTTCTCGTAGACGACGCCCGTCTGGAAGACGAGGTCTTTGTTCTTGTCGTCGAGGCTCAGCCCTTCCTGGAGGGCGGCCAGCGCTCGGTCGTACTGCTGGGCGCGGAAGTAGGCGGTGCCGAGATAGAGGAAGACCTCGGCCCGCTTCGGCTCGAGATTCACGGCCTCCTGAAGGAGCCGGATCGCCTCCTCGTGGCGCTTGGCGCGCCCGTGGAGGAAGGACAGCTGCACGCGGGCGTCCACCGCGCGCGGATCGGCGGCGAGGATCTTCTCCAGCTCCACCACCGCCTCGGCGTCCCGGTTGGCGTCCATGAGCGCGGTGGCGAGGAAGTAGCGCGCCCGGAGATTGGTGGGCTCGATGCCCACGGCGTTCTGGAAGGCGGACACGGCGCGGTCCCACTGCTTCTGCTCGTAGTAGATGGCGCCGAGCTTGATCCAGATGCGCGGATCCCTCGGCGAGGACTCCGCGAGCGCCTCGACCTCCTGCTGCGCCTCATTGAAGCGGCCGAGCCGTACCAGTACGTCGCCCAGCCGCTCCACGAACGCGATATTGTCCGGATTCGCCTGGAGGGCCTGGCGGTAGATCTTGAGCGCCTCCTCCGGCTGCTGGCGCGTCTCGTACACGAAGCCCAGGGCCATCCACGCCGCGTCCATGTCGGTATCGAGCTCGACGGCGCGCTTGAGCCGGGTGATCGCCTCGTCCCACTGCTCGTTCTCGATGGCCACGCGGCCCAGGAGATGCTGAGCCTGCGCCGAGTTGGGCTGGACGGCGACCAGCCGAAGCAGGACGGCGCGCGCCTTGTCGTACTGGCGCTGCTCGATGTACTGCTGGGCCAGCGAGATGTACGCCTCCGACGATTTGGGCGCCAGCTGTATCGCCTTCTCGAGCTCGCCCTCGGCGTCGGCGAACCGGCGCTGGCGCCGGAAGATGTCCGCCATCGTGAGGTGGGGCGCCGCGTTGGTCGGCTCGAGCGCGATGGCCTTCTGCGCCGCCTCCACGGCCTTCGCCGGCTCGTTGGCGCGCGCCAGCCACTGCGCGAGCTGCACCCACAGGGCCGCCGTGTCGCGATCCCGATCGATGGCCTGGCGGAGGGCGGCGATGGCCTCCTGGTTCCGACCCGCGCGGGCGTTCATCTGGGCGATGGAGTAGTAGTAGTACGCGGCCGCCCGCGGATCGCGGATGGGGACGACCACCGCCTCCGTCGTCGTCTCGAAGGAATCGGCGGCGGTCTGGGGATCCATGGAGACGCAGCCCGACAGCGTGATGGCGGCAGCGAGGACTATCCACGCACGGCTCATGTGTGCTCCGAAGCGGCGGAAGAGCCACGCTCCCCACGCGCCAGCAAGTCCTTGGTCAGAAGGCGTCTGAACGACGCGGCGAGCCCGTGATCGGCGAGCCGTCGGGCCGCGTCGTCCACCTGTCGCGCCTCCTCGGCGCTGAGCTGTCGCGAGGGGACGATAGTCCGTGATTGAGCAGGATCGCGAGAGGGAGCACTCGGAGCCGCCGTCGCGAGCACGAACCGCACATCGCCCAGGGCCGAGCCATGCCGCTCGTGCAGTTTCGCGGTGATCGCGGCGGAGCGCAACGTCAGCTCCTGAAGCCACGGGGAGTTGTCCACGCTGACCTGGAGCGTGCCCTGGCGGAGAGCTATGGGACGGGACCGCCGTGCGGCGTCGGCGCCGACGGTCTGCGCCCAGTCCCGGCGAATGGACTCTTCGAGTAGCCGCTCGGCCAGCGCAGGTACAGCTCGGCTCAGCAGATTGCCGACTCGCACAGGACTACGGCCGCTGCCCCGCGTGCCCATCGTAAAGGACATCATACTTGAGGCGCCCCGCCCTCGCCACACGGATACCAGCGGGGGTAAATAGGCGCCAAATTGACTCCCCCTGGGGCGGCCCTTATCATGGCGCTGCCATGGCGCGCCCTCAGCGTGGTCAGAGCCTGTCTGTCACCATCGACGACCTCGCATTCGGGGGTGAAGGCGTGGGCCGCGTCGATGGCTATGTGGTCTTTGTCCGAGGGGGAATTCCCGGTGATCGTCTGCGCGTCCGACTCGAACAGGCCCGTTCCCGCTTCGGACGGGGCATCATCGAGGCGATCGAGGAGGCGTCGCCGTTCCGGGTCGAGGCTCCCTGCCCGTATTTTGGGCGCTGCGGCGGCTGCAAGCTCCAGCACGTGGACTACCAGGCACAGCTCAGTTTCAAGTCCAAGCAGGTCGTGGACTCGCTCGAGCGCATCGGCGGACTCGAAACCGTGGAGGTGCGACCCATCGTCCCCGCCGAGCTCACCTACGGCTATCGGAACAAGATGGAGTTCACGGTGGCCCGAGCGAGGGGACGCGACGGCCTGACCGTAGGCCTGCACGAGGCGGAGCGCTACGACTCCGTCCTGGATGTCGAGCGTTGCCTCCTCCAGTCGGATCGCATGAATACCCAGCTCGACGAGGCGCGCCGCTTCTTCGCGGAGAGCGGGTTGAGCGCGTGGGACCAGGACTCGGGCGAAGGGCTTCTGCGCTTCCTCATGCTGCGCGAGGGCTATCGGACCGGCGAGACCATGGTCAATGTCGTCACGTCCTCTCCCGCGGTTTCGGAGCTGGCCCCCCTCGCCGAGCGGCTCGGCGCGATGGTTCCACGCCCCACGAGCGTCATGATGAACGTGAATCCCAAGAAGGCCAGCGTGGCCGTGGGAGTCGAGGAGCATCTGCTCGGTGGCCGCGACCACATCCGGGAATCCTTGGGCGGGATCGACTTCCAGGTCTCGGCAAACTCCTTCTTCCAGACCAACACCGCCCAGGCCGAGCGGCTGTTCGCCCTCGTGCTCGACTCGGCTGGCCTCTCGGGCGGCGAGACCGTCTTCGACCTCTATGCCGGCACGGGCGCCATCAGCCTGCAGCTCGCGCGGCGCTGCCGCCTCGTCTACGGCGTCGAGCTGGCGCCCGCCGCCGTGGCCGACGCGGCCCGCAACGCCGCCGCCAACGGTATCGCCAATTGCACGTTTCTCGCCGGGGAAGTCCGCTTCGTGCTGCCGCAGCTCATCGCCCAAGGCGTGAGCGCGCAGGTGGTCGTGGCGGATCCCCCCCGCGCGGGCTTTCATCCGAAAGCGCTGCGGGCGCTGGCCCAGCTCGCGCCGGAGCGCATCGTGTACGTGTCGTGCAATCCCGCCACACTCGCGCGCGACCTGGGCGAGCTGGTGCGCGGCGGCTACCGCGTGGAGTGGGTGCAGCCCGTCGACATGTTCCCCCACACCCCCCATATCGAAGCAGTCGCGCGCCTGTCCCTCACCCCCATACCCCAAACATGACAGGGAGCGTGGATCCAGAAATGGGGGGCGAGGGAGTAACCACGCGCCCGGAGCGCGGTGCGCGCCCGCGGAGGGCGCGCGAACGCAAGAATGGGGGAGTGCGGGGGCCATTTCGAGGCCCCCACAGCTAAATGAAATCCTACGTCCTCCGCCGGCTCTGGCAGGCCGTGCTCGTTCTCTTCGGGGTGTCTTTCGTCGTCTTCATGATCCTCCACCTGACCGGCGATCCGGCCGCGCTGCTTCTGCCCCCGGACGCGACGGCAGAGGACGTGGCGCGCTTTCGGACGGCCATGGGTTTCGACGATCCGTGGATCGTCCAGTACCTGCGCTTCCTCAAAGGCGCGCTGCAGGGAAATTTCGGCGAGTCGCTCCGCCACGGCGAGCCCGCCATGCACCTGGTGGTTGAGCGCCTGCCCGCGACTTTCCAGCTCGCGGGCGCGGGGCTCCTGCTCGCTCTGTGCCTCGCCATTCCCGCCGGCATCATTTCAGCGGTGAAGCGCAACACCGTGATCGACTACTTCTCCACCGTGGTGGCACTTCTCGGGCAGGCCATGCCGACTTTCTGGCTCGGCATCATGCTCATCCTGGTCTTTTCGGTGCGGCTCAACTGGCTGCCCTCGTCGGGGCGCGGTGATCTGCAGCACCTCGTCCTGCCAGCGATCACTCTGGGGCTCTTCACCACCGCGCGCATCACACGGCTCACGCGCTCCGGCATGCTCGAGGTGCTCGGTCAGGACTACATCCGTACCGCCCGGGCCAAGGGCGTCAGTGAGCAGCCCGTGGTCTGGAAGCATGCGCTCAAAAACGCCTCCATTCCGATCGTGACCATCATCGGGATAGAGCTGGGCACCCTCCTCGGTGGCTCGGTCATCACCGAGACCATCTTCGCGTGGCCCGGCGTGGGTCGCCTCTCCGTGCAGGCGATCTTCAATCGCGACTATCCAGTGGTGCAGGCCGCCGTCTTCATCCTCGCCAGCACCTTCGTCCTCCTGAACTTCGTGGTGGACCTGGCCTACACCTGGCTCGATCCACGGATCAGGTTCCGCTGATGGCGCCTCCGAACGGGACCACCGCGGTGGCCCTGCCCGTGCTCCCCACGGACGAGGAGCGCTACTGGCTGTCCACCCTCAAGCGCCTGGCCCGCCGCCGCACGGCGCTCTTCGGTCTGGCCGTGGTGGTCATCGTGCTCCTCGCCGCCGCCTTCGCCGCGTGGCTCACGCCCTTCGATCCGCTCGAGCAGGACATCAATCAGCGTCTGAAGGAGCCCGGGTGGCGAAACGCCGCCGGCCAGATGCACGCGCTCGGCACCGACCACCTGGGGCGCGACATCCTGGCCCGCGTGATCTTCGGCTCCCGCATTGCCCTCGTCGTGGGGCTTTCCGCGGTGCTGATCTCCGGGGTCCTCGGGATGATGATCGGCCTCGTCGCCGGCTACTTCGGGGGCAAAGTGGACGACTTCTTCATGCGGCTGGCCGATATTCAGCTCGCCTTCCCCTTCATCCTCCTCGCCATCGCCGTGATCGGCGTGCTGGGGGCGAACCTGCGAAACATCATCATCGTCATCGGCGTGTCCTCGTGGGTGATCTACGCGCGCGTGGTGCGCGGCGAGGTGCTCTCGATTCGTGAGCGCGACTTCGTCCAGGCGGCCATTGCCCTCGGGAGCCGTGACGGGCGTATCCTGGTTCGCCACGTCCTGCCCAATGCGTTCACGCCCTGGCTCGTGGTGGCCACCCTTGACATGGCGCGCGTCATCGTCATCGAGTCGGCGCTCTCCTTCCTCGGACTCGGCGTCCAGCCCCCCACCCCGACGTGGGGTGGCATGCTTGCGGATGGGCGCGTGTATTTGTCTACGGCGTGGTGGCTCGCGACCTTCCCCGGCCTCGCCATTCTCGTCACCGTGCTCGGCATCAACCTCCTCGGCGACGGATTGCGGGACACCCTGGATCCCCGGCTGAAGGTGTAGAGGGCTCTTCCCCATGGGAACACTCGTGCTGGTGGGCGCATCGCTGATCGACGGAACGGGCGCGGAGCCCGTGCGCGGGCGGGCCGTGGTCGTCGAGGGAGACCGGATCACGCAGGTGGTGGATGACGCGCGTGCGCCGAAGGGCCGGCGCATCGATCTCTCCGGCTGCACGCTCCTGCCCGGTCTCATCAACTGCCACGTACACCTCTGCTTCGGCGCGGAGGCGGATCCCGTCCGCGTCATGAAGGACGAGCCTCACGCGCTCACCGCGCTCAAGATGCTGCGGCGCGCCCAGGAGACGGTCGAGGCCGGGGTGACCACCGTGCGCGACCTGGGTGGCCGCGACTATGCCGAGTTCGCGGTGCGCCGGGCCATCGCCGAGGGATTGTTCCCGGGGCCGCGCATCCTCGGCGCGGGGCGTCCGGTGTGCATGACCGGAGGCCACGGGAACTCGATCGGACGCGAGGCCGATGGTCCCGACGACGTGCGCAAGGCCGTGCGGGAGCAGCTCAAGGCGGGGGCCGATGTGATCAAGCTCATCGCCACGGGCGGGGTGATGACGCCGGGAGTGGAACCCGGGTCGCCCCAGCTCACGCTCGAGGAGATGCGGGCGGCCATCGAGGAAGCCAGGAAGGCGGGCCGCCGCACGGCCGCCCATGCGCAGGGCTCCACCGGTATCGCCGACGCGATCGAAGCCGGCATCACGACCATCGAGCACGGTATCTTTCTCACCGACGAGATCATCGCGGCCATGAAGGGCAAGGGTGTCTTTCTCGTGCCGACGCTGGCCGCCCCCGCCGCGATCTCCTCGGGCGGGCTGGCCGCGGGCATTCCCGACTATATGGTGCGGAAGTCCGACGCGGTCGTCACGGCGCACGTGGCCAGCTTCCGACGCGCCCACCAGGCGGGAGCGCACATCGCCGCCGGCGCCGATTCGGGCACACCTCTCAATTTCCACGGCAGCCTGCTCCCCGAGCTCGAGCTCATGGTCAAATACGGCATGACGGCGCTCGAGGCCATACGCTCGGCAACGTCGGTGGCCGCCGAGGCGCTGGGGCTTGGCGGAGAGACGGGCCGGCTCGCGGAGGGCCATGTCGCCGATCTCCTCGCCGTCACCGGTGATCCCGCCGAGCGGATCGGCGCGCTGGGCGACGTACGGCTGGTGCTTGCGCGGGGGGCTATCATCAGATCACCATGATGATTGTCAGAACCGGCGCGGAACGCGGACACTTCGACCACGGTTGGCTCGACACCTACCACACGTTTTCCTTCGCCTCCTACCACGATCCCCGTCACATGGGCTTTCGATCGCTGCGCGTCATCAATGAGGATCGGGTACAGCCGGGCGAAGGATTCGGCACCCACGCCCACCGCGACATGGAGATCCTCACCTGGGTGCTCGAGGGAGCGCTCGAGCACAAGGACAGCATGGGCAACGGCTCCATCATCCGGCCCGGGGATATCCAGCGGATGAGCGCGGGCACGGGGGTGACGCACAGCGAGTTCAACCCATCGCGCGAGGAGCCCGTGCACCTTCTCCAGATCTGGCTCCTGCCGCGTCAGCGTGGGCTCGCCCCCGGCTACGAGGAGAAGCGCTTCGCACCCGAGACGCGGCGTGGGGATTTCCGCCTCATCGCGGCACGCGACGGGCGGGACGGCGCCGTCACCATTCATCAGGATGCCGACCTCTGGACCGCTCTCCTCGAACCGTCTGCGTCCGTGCGTCACGCCTTCGAGACCGGGCGCCACGCGTGGCTCCACGTGGCCGTCGGAACGGTCACGGCCAATGGCGTGAAGCTCCGGGCGGGCGACGGCGCCGCGCTCAGCGATGAACAGGCCATCGAGGTCACGGCGAGCGATCGCGCCGAGATCCTGCTCTTCGATCTGAACTGACTCCGGGTTGAACCAGCTTCAGGCTGGGTCAGCTATCCCCACAGTGCCCGCAGTTTCGCCGGGTCCTTGAGTACTTGGACCAAGAGCGCCGCGAAGAAGGCGCCGCAGGCGAGCACGCCGATCTCGCGCCACAGCGATGGCCGCAGCTCGCGCGGCAGGAGGGCGCGGTTGACCCATACCGTGTGCAGGGACAGCACCACGAAGTTGAGCGCGGCCACGTTCGCGCCGATCACGATGAGGCGCAACGGATCGGCCAGGGTCATGGCGATGCCGCCCGCGATGGCGAACGCCACGAGCACCGCATAGTAGAGCCCCCCCGCCGCCACCTCCCGGCCGGGGGCGCGGCTGCGGGCGATGGCTGTCCACAAGATGTCTGTCACGCTTCGCGCGAAGCCCACCGCGATTCCCACCTGCGTCAAGCCGAGGATGGCGAAACCGGTGAGGAGCGCCAGGGTCCAGAGCACGAGCCCGGAGCGCCAGCCGATGGCCTGCGCGAGCCAGGTGGGAGCGCCGAATCCGGACCATGACGCGCCCGCGCCCGCGAAGTGCGCCGCGAGGAGCGCGGGCAGGGCCATGGAGACCAGGCAGCCGGCCGTCCAGAGATACCAGAAGTCCACCCTGAGGTAGCGCCACCACTGCCGCCACTTGTCGAGATTGGCGTCGGTGACTGCGAAGGTCTTGCCGTCCCGCGCGAAGCGCACGATCTCGCCGCCGAGCTCGACCGTCTGTCCTTCTATGGTGCCCCCCATGCCGAAGCCTTTGTCGCGCAGCCACTGCGTCAGGGCGGCGTTGATGGTGCCCCCGGCGCCCGAGTAGGCGGCGAAAGCCGCGAGGAGCACCCAGTTCCGCACGTCCCGGTCGACGGGCAGGGAAGGCACGACGAAGCCCGTGCCCGCGGCGCGCCACACACTCCACGGCACGAGGACGTACGCGAGCACGGAGAGGAAGAGGAGGGTCCAGGCCATGAGGAGCCACTCGGCCCATTCGACGGTCTTGCGCGCGCGCCCGCCGAGTACGGTGACAGCCACCGCCCCGAGGAAGATCGCGTAGCCCAATCCGAGTATGACGGCACGGTCATCGGGGCGAGGCACGCGTCCGAGAAAGGCCGCGGTGAGGGCCGAGGCGGCGGCGAGAGCCCAGCCCGGCCACCCCACCTGGCCCAGGTGCAGGAGCGCGTAGACGGGACCCCATACGCGCGGGCCTGGAGTCAGGCGCATGAACCCCGCGAAGATGGGCTCGCCCGTGGCGAGGGTGTAGCGGGCCATCTCCGTGTTGAGCAATGCCTGGAGGAGAACGGACAGGGTGCAGATCCAGAGAATGCCCGGTCCCCAGCGCGTGGTGGCCGCCGGGCCGAGTATCCAGTCTCCCGACCCGAGCGAGAGCCCGAGAAAGATTGCCCCGGGCCCGATGACGCGGAAGACATTGCGAAGCGTATAGGGCGGGGGTTGGGGCAGATCCGCCTGCCGCCATTCGACGCCCGGTCTCACCACGCCCACGCACCCTTTCCGAGGCGGGTGCGGAGAGCGGAGATGAGGGCGAGGGCCACGGCCGCGCCTGTTCCGTCGAGGAGCACGTCGGAGACGCTTCCCTCCCGTCCCGGCGTGAACAATTGACGGAACTCGTCGAGCGAGGCGGTCATGATCGAGAGGGCGAGGGCGATCCAGGTGCCTCCGGTGGCGCGCCGCCAGAGAATGGCGAGGACGGCATACTCGGACACGTGGGCGGTTCTGCGGATGAGAAAATGCACTGCGCTGAGGAACTCGGGAGAGAGGCCGGGCAGAAGCGCCCGCAACAGGGGCCCGAGCCATGCCGCGGTCTCTTCTCCGCTCCACTGTCCGCCGCCGAGATACATGATCAGCCCGGTCCAGCAGAGCGGCGCGAGGAACCAGAGCATGGCATCACCGTGGCATGGTCGCCGGAAGTTGACAAGCTTCCCACACTAAACATAGGATGAGCCATGTCGCTGCAGGAGATCCTGGACAGCCTCCTGACCTCCGCGCGCACCGGCCCCCTCATCACTGCCACCCGACACTTCGAAGCCAAACCTGCCGTCTATGCGCCGTTTCCGTCTTCGCTCGACCCGCGTCTGGTGGAGGCGCTGCGGAGCCGAGGGGTGCGGCAGCTCTATTCGCATCAGGCGCGCGCATTCGAGACGGTGGCCAAGGGTGAGAACCTCGTGGTGGTCACGCCCACCGCCTCGGGCAAGACGCTGTGTTACAACCTGCCCGTGCTGCAGGCTCTCGTGCAGCAACCCGAGTCGCGCGTGCTCTACCTGTTTCCGACCAAGGCCCTCGCCCAGGATCAGCTCGCGGAGCTGACGGAGCTCAGCAAGGCCCTGCCCGACATGCGCATGTACACGTATGACGGGGACACCCCGCAGGACGCGCGGCGCTCCGTGCGCGCGCGCGCGAACCTCGTGCTGACCAATCCGGACATGCTCCACTCGGGAATCCTGCCGCACCACACCAAGTGGGTGAACCTGTTTCAGAACCTCCGCTATGTCGTCATCGACGAGCTCCACGCCTATCGCGGCGTGTTTGGGAGCCATCTCGCCAACGTGCTGCGGCGGCTCAAGCGCATCTGCCGTCACTATGGCGCCTCGCCCCAGTTCATCATGGCCTCCGCGACCATCGCCAACCCGCGCGAGCTCGCCGAACGCCTCACCGGCGAAGTGGTGGGGGACGTGACGGAGAGTGGCGCGCCCACCGGAGAGAAGCTCTTTCTCTGCTACAACCCGCCCGTGATCAATCCGGAGCTGGGCATTCGCGCGCCCTATCTCGGCGAGGCGGCGGGGCTCGCCATCCAGCTCCTCAAGGAAAAGATCGCGACCATCGTCTTCGCCCAGAGTCGGCTTTCCACGGAGGTGCTGCTCTCCACCATCAAGCGGGGTGTCGAGGACAAGACGGGGGATGCGGGCATGGTCCGCGGGTATCGCGGCGGCTACCTGCCCCTGCGGCGGCGCGAAGTGGAACAGGGGCTGCGCGCGGGCGACGTGCTCGGGGTGGTCGCCACGAGCGCGCTCGAGCTCGGCATCGACATCGGCCACCTCGACGTGGCCGTGCTCGCGGGCTACCCCGGCACCATCGCCTCCATGTGGCAGCAGGCGGGGCGCGCGGGGCGGCGGAGCGAGCTGTCGGCGGCCATTCTGGTCGCAACCTCGTCACCCATGGACCAGTACCTCGCGTCGCATCCCGACTATCTCTTCGGCGCCTCGCCCGAGCACGCGCGCATCAATCCCGAGAACCCGTTCATCCTCGTCAATCACCTCAAGTGCGCGACGTTCGAGCTGCCCTTCGGACGGCAGGAGGTCTTTGGAGGAGACGTGCAGGCACACCTCCAGGCGCTCGAAGAGGAAGGGCTGCTGCACCGGGCGGGGGAGCAGTTCCACTGGACGTCGGAGACGTATCCCGCCGACCACGTCTCGCTCCGCACGGTGACCTCGGACAACTTCCTCGTGATCGACACCACCGCGCGCGACGAGAAGCAGGTGAAGCGCCGGCAGATCATCGCCGAGGTGGACTGGAAGAGCGCCTTCGCCATGATCTACCCCAAGGCCATCTATATGGTCGAGGGCGAGCCGTTCGAAGTCCAGGAGCTCCACTATCGCGAGGACGAGGAGAAGGTCGCCTACGTCAAGAAGGTGGTCGTGGACTATTTCACGGACGCGGTCAGCGCCAAAGGCGTCTGGATCCTTCAGCGGTTCACGCGGCAAGAGACGACGGGATTCGTGGGCGAGCAGGGCGAAGTCCTCGTGGCCGAGAAGGTGGTGGGATTCAAGAAGATCAAGATCAGCACCATGGAGAACGTCGGCTCCGGCGAGGTCGAGCTGCCCCAGCAGGAGATGCAGACGACGGCGGCGTGGCTGACCATCGATCCCGCGCTGCTCGCCGAGATCTCCTCGCATCGCGACGAGCTGGTCGACGGCCTGCGGGCGCTCACCCGGCTCCTTCACTCGCTCGCCCCGATCTTTCTTCTGTGTGATATCCGCGATATCGGCGCCTGGCTCGGGGACGGCACGCCGTCGGCGGAGGGCCAGGTCGTCACGCGCGAGGTCATGCGCGCCCAGCTCGTGCAGGGCGACGAGTTCACCCCCACCATCTACCTGTACGACAACCAACCGGGGGGCATCGGGCTCGCCGAGCGCATCTTCGAGGTGTTGCCGGAGCTCCTCGCCAGGGGCCTCGAGACGCTCGAAGCCTGCGCGTGCCCCGGAGGCTGTCCCTCGTGCGTGGGGCCTGTGAACGAAGTCGGCCGTCGCGCCAAGCCGGTGGCTCGGGCTCTCCTCCAGCGGCTCGTTCGTCGCCGCTGACCGACTTGCCCGCCCGATGAGCGACACCGCCGCCGATCTCCGCCAGGTCATTCGCCGGCTCGAGGCCAAGAGCCGGGCCAGCCCCGCGTTTCGCCGGAGCCGCTCGCTCGAAGATCTGCTGGGAGGCGCCGTCGAGGAGACGGAGAAGGGCGCGGTGCTGTGTGTCCGCCGCCGCTTCGCCCACAGCCACCGCCACGGCCGCCAGCCGCTCGAGGCGGCGCGAGACATGAGGCAGGGGCCGCTGGCCCTCCTCGCGCGTGTCGAGGCACCGCCGCGTGGTCCGCGTCTCCTCTACCTCGATACGGAGACGACCGGGCTGGCCGGTGGCACCGGCACCTATGCTTTTCTCGTGGGGGCGGGCTTCTTCGACGGCGGGGAATTCGAGGTGAGGCAGTACTTCATGCGCGATCTCGACGAGGAGCCGGCGCTCCTCGCCGCCCTCGATCCGCTTCTGCGTGAGGTCGACGGCCTCGTCACCTACAACGGCGCCGGCTTCGACCTGCCGCTTCTCGAGACGCGCTTCGTGCTGGGCCGACGTCGCTGGCCCGAGGCGATATTCCATCTCGACCTTCTTCACCCCGCGCGGCGTCTCTGGAGCGCACGACTGCCCGATTGCCGCCTCGGTACCGTGGAGCAGCACGCGCTGGGCTTTGTGCGTGAGGACGACTTGCCGGGCGCGCTGATACCTCAGGCGTACTTCGACTATCTGAGGCGCAAGTCCGTCGGCGATCTGCCGCGCGTCTTCGAGCACAACCGGCACGACATTCTCTCTCTCGTGGCGCTCGCGGGTTGGGTGGCGGGTGCCGTCGCGCAGGCGCCGGGAATTGATCTCGGCCCCGAAGAGATGGCGGGGCTCGGGCGGATCTGGGAGACGGTCGATCCCGATCGGGGCGAAGCCTGCTACCGGACAGCGCTCGAGCGCGGGCTGCCCAGCCCTGGCCGCGAGCGGCTCCTCGGGCGGATGGCCTGGCGGGAGAAGCGCCGCGCGCGCTGGGCGGCTTCCCGTGAGCTGTGGGAAGCCGCCGCCCGCGGCGCGCGCATCTTCGACGCGCGCCCGTGGGAGGAGATGGCCAAGATCCACGAGCACCGGCTGCGGGACTTCGTGGCCGCGCGGGCCGTGGTGACCGAAGCCCTCGAGCGCGCGCGCGCCCACCGGGCGCCAGCCCTGGTCCTGGACGCACTCCGTCACCGTCTCGAACGCCTCGCCCGCCGCCTCGCGAAGACCCTCTAGCTTCAGTCCGCGCCCGCCCCTGGCGACCTCCGCGCGAGCGCCTCGGCGTTCACCGGCGTAGGAGGAGACCGGCCCTCGAGCACGGCGAGGCAATTATCGACGGCGAGGTTGGCCATTTGCAGGCGCGTGTCCGACGACGCGCTGGCGATGTGAGGTGCCAGCACCACGTTGGCGAGACCCATGAGGCTGGGATGGACCGTGGGTTCCTCCTCGAACACGTCGATTCCCGCTCCGGCTATCCAGCCCTCCTTGAGGGCGTGGGCGAGCGCGGCCTCGTCCACAACGGGTCCCCGCGAGGCATTGACGAGGTAGGCCGTCTTCTTCATCGTCTTGAGCGACTGCGCATTGATCAGGTGACGCGTCTCGGGAAGGAGCGGAGTGTGCAGGGTGACGAAGTCCGATTCCTTGAGGAGAGTAGCGATGTCCGTGCGGGAGGCCCGTAGCTCGCGCTCGGTGGCCGGGTCCGCCGCCACCGCATCCTGGTAGAGCACGCGCATACCGAAACCCTGAGCCCGCCGGGCCATGGCGCGTCCGATCCGGCCGAAGCCGACGATACCCAGAGTCTTGCCGTAGATGTCGCCCCCCAGAAGGAGCAGGTATTCCCACTGCTTGAACTTCCCGTCGCGAACGTAGCGGTCGGCCTCGACCACCCGGCGGGCGATGGCCATCAGCAGAGTCCACGCGAAGTCCGCGGTCGTTTCGGTGAGGACGTCGGGAGTATTGGTGACGACGACGCCATGCCTGGTCGCCGCGGCGACATCGATGTTGTTGAACCCCACCGCCACGTTGGAAGCCACCTTGAGATCGGGACAGGCCGCCAGGAGTTCCTCGTCGATCGCGTCGCTGATCAGGCAGACGAGGCCCTGCCGTCCCTGAAGCCTCCGAATCAGCTCTGTCCGGGGAAGCGGCGCATCGACCTCGTTGACGTCCACCTCAGCCCGGCTGCGGGCTCTGGCAATCGCCTCTGCCGGCAGGGAGCGAGAAATCAGTATCGCCGGTCGGGAAGTCGAGGGACTCATGTGGTTTCCGTCTAAGTTATCGGTAGGTAAAGAGATTTTTGTCCTTGACTCGATTTGCTCTGCCCGCTATATTAGCACTCGGTCGCGGTGAGTGCTAACCACAGCAGTGGTCACGAGCCGGTTCGAAGCATCAACATCTTATCCAGCGGAGGGTGATTTGGCCATGAAGATTCGTCCGTTGCACGACCGCATTCTCGTCAAGCGTCAGGAAGAGAAGGAGATGAAGAAGGGCGGCATCATCATTCCGGACAGCGCCAAGGAGAAGCCCCAGGAGGGCAAGGTGATTGCCGTAGGTAACGGCAAGGTCAGCGACGAGGGGAAGAAGATCTCGCTCGACGTCAAGACCGGCGACCGCATCCTCTTCGGCAAGTACTCCGGTTCCGAGGTCACCCTGGACAACGAAGAGTACCTGATCCTTCGCGAGGAGGACGTGCTCTGCATCCTTGAGTAGCGTTCAGGGCGGTAGCGTCGGAGCGTCGGAGACAGTCTTGGCGTGAAGCATTCCGGCCCGGCCACCGAGGCCGGTCCATTCCATCGAACGAACGAGGAGGAGAATTCAGATGCCAAAGCAGGTGGTATTCAGCGACGAAGGCCGGGCGGCCCTGCTTCGCGGGGTCAACATCATGGCGGCGGCCGTCAAGGCGACCATGGGACCGAAGGGACGCAATGTCGTCATCGACAAGAAGTTCGGCAGCCCGACCATTACCAAGGACGGGGTGACGGTCGCGAAGGAGATCGAGCTCAAGGACAACTACGAGGACATGGGCGCGCAGATGGTCAAGGAGGTTGCCTCCAAGACCTCCGACATCGCGGGCGACGGCACCACCACCGCCACCGTGCTCGCCCACGCCATCGTGCGTGAGGGCCTGAAGAACGTCACGGCCGGCGCCAACCCCATGGGGCTCAAGCGCGGTATCGACAAGGCCGTGGACCTCGTGGTGGAAGAGCTGAAGAAGATGTCCAAGTCGACCAAGGACAAGAAGGAGATCGCCCAGGTCGCGACCATCGCCTCCAACAACGACAAGACGATCGGCAATCTGATCGCCGAGGCGATGGAGAAGGTGGGTAAGGACGGCGTCATCACCGTCGAGGAGTCGAAGTCGGCCGAGACCGTGCTGGACGTGGTCGAGGGCATGCAGTTCGACCGCGGCTATCTCTCCCCCTACTTCGTCACCGATCCCGAGCGCATGGAGTGCGTGGTCGAGGACGCGCTCATCCTGATCCACGAGAAGAAGATCAGCGTGATGAAGGACATGCTGCCGCTGCTCGAGCAGGTGGCGCGCGCTGGCAAGCCGTTCCTCATCATCGCGGAAGACGTCGAGGGCGAGGCGCTGGCCACCCTGGTCGTCAACAAGCTCCGTGGCACGCTGCACTGCGCCGCGGTGAAGGCGCCGGGCTTCGGGGATCGCCGCAAGGCCATGCTCGAAGACATCTCGATCCTGACCGGGGGCAAGGCCATCACGGAAGACCTGGGGATCAAGCTCGAGAACATCAAGCTCGAGGACCTGGGGAAGGCGAAGAAGGTCGTGGTGGACAAGGACAACACCACCATCGTGGAGGGAGCGGGCAAGACGGCCGGCATCGAGGGGCGCATCAAGCAGATCCGGGCGCAGATCGAGGAGACGACGTCCGACTACGATCGCGAGAAGCTGCAGGAGCGGCTGGCCAAGCTGGCCGGCGGCGTGGCGGTGATCAAGGTCGGCGCGGCCACCGAGACGGCCATGAAGGAGAAGAAGGCCCGCGTGGAGGACGCGCTCAACGCGACCCGTGCGGCGGTCGAGGAAGGCATCGTGCCGGGCGGCGGCGTCGCCCTGCTGCGGGCATCCACCAAGATCGAGACTCTGAAGCTGGAAGGCGACGAGAAGGTCGGCGCCAACATCGTCCGGCGCGCGCTCGAAGAGCCCATTCGCCAGATCGTGGAGAACGCGGGGCTCGAGGGCAGCGTCATCGTGGAGAAGGTGAAGGCGGAGAAGGTCGTCAACCGGGGCTTCGATGCTGAGAGCCTCGAGTACGTGGACATGATCGAAGCCGGCATTATCGATCCGACCAAGGTCGAGCGCGTGGCGCTGCAGAACGCGGCGTCGGTTGCCTCCCTGCTCTTGACCACGGAGGCTCTCGTCGCGGACCTGCCTGAAGAGAAGCCCGCCGCGGCGCCGCCCATGCCGCACGGGGATATGTACTAGACCGTACGCGGACTCTTGCGAGGCACGGCCCCTGCCCGTCGACCGGCAGGGGCCGTGTCTTTTTGTCCACGTCTTGACGGCGGCGCGAGGCCCGCGCAATCATCGCAGCATGAGTTGTTTTCCCGCGCCGCTTCTGGTATCGTCAAGTGCTTTTCGATTGCCTGATTGGAGTTGAGGGGGGTGAACAGTCTGTATCCGTACGAGACCCTGGTAATCATCGATCCGCGACCCACCGACGAGGAGGTCGTGGCGCTTCTCAACCGGCTCGTGGAGAACCTGAAGACTCTGGGCGGTGAGGTCGGCAAAGCCGAGAGTTGGGGCAAGCGCCGGCTCGCCTACGATCTGCGCAAGCAGCGCGAAGGCACCTACGCGGTCATCGAAAGCTCGGCGGAGCCCTCGATGATCAAGGAGTTCGAGCGCCAGCTTCGCCTCAACGAGCACGTGCTGCGCTTCCTGACGACTCGCGTGCCCGTGAAGAAGCGTGTCCGTGGGACGCCCAAAGTTCAGCCTGCGACCGTCGAGGAGAGCGTCTGATGGCGGCGAGCCTCAACAAGGTGTTCCTGATGGGGAATCTGACGCGCCCCCCGGAGCTCCGATATACGCCGAGCGGCACGGCCGTGGCGGATCTTCGCTTGGCCGTGAATCGCAACTACACGACGCAGAGCGGTGAGAAGCGTGACGAGGTGTGCTTCCTCACCGTGGTGGTGTGGGGCAAGCAGGCCGAGAGCTGTGGGGAGTATCTCGACAAGGGCAGTCCCATCATGGTGGAAGGGCGGTTGCAGACGCGCGACTGGGAAACGAAGGACGGCCAGAAGCGGAACGTGGTCGAGGTCGTCGCGGAGCGCGTGCAGTTCATGGGACGGAGCAAAGCGGCGACGGGCGCGCCCGGAGCGCCGGAAGCCGTAGAGGCATCGGCAGCCGAAGGGGAAGACGAAGTCCCCTTCTAGGCGTCACGACAGCCTTGTCGACGTCACCACAGCCTTGTAGACGTCACCAGAGGAGGACGAGAAGATTCCGCCAGCGAGCAAGCCAGTCAAGCGACGCCGGTTCGGCCGGCGCAAAGTTTGTAAGTTCTGTATGGACAAGGTCCAGCTCATCGACTACAAAGATGTTCGCCGGCTCAAGAACTTCGTGTCGGAACGGGGCAAGATCACCCCGCGGCGGATCTCCGGCAGCTGTGCCCGTCATCAGCGTCAGCTCACCCGCGCCATCCGGCGGGCGCGCACGGTGGCGCTGCTGGCCCAGATCTCCGAATAGCGCGGCATCCCGGACAGCGAAGGAGCATGGATCGGCGATGAAGATCATCCTGATGGACGACGTGCCGTCGCTCGGGCGCCGCGGCGATGTTCGCGACGTTTCCGACGGCTATGCGCGCAACTATCTCCTGCCGCACAAGCTCGCGCTGCACGCCACGGCGGCGAACCTGAAGAATCTCGAGGCGATCAAGGTGCGGCAGGACGCGGCGGCGGCGAAGCTGACCGCGCAGGCCCAGGAGCAGGCTCGGGCCATCGAGGCGCTGCACTTCACTCAGTCCCGCCAGGCGTCGGACGAGGGGCGCCTCTTCGGCTCCGTAGGCAAGGCGGATCTCGCGGCCTTCCTGTCCCAGCACGGGATCGAGATCGAGCGGCGTCGTATCGCGCTGGACGAGCCCATCAAGACCCTCGGGGAATTTTCTGTCCCCGTGCGGCTCCACGCCGATGTGACCGCCCAGTTCAAGGTTTCCGTCACCCGCGAGTAATTGTGGCGACCCTCGCCGACCTGCTCACCTCCAAGATCCCGCCGCACAGCCTGGAGGCAGAGCGGGCGGTGCTCGGCGGGATGCTCCTCGATCGCGAGAGCCTGCCGCGGGCCGTCGAGCTCCTCAGGCCCGCCGACTTCTACAAGGAAGGCCACCGCAAGATCTTCGACGCCATGCTCGCGCTCTTCGAGCGCAACGAGCCCGTCGATCTCCTGACCATCTCCGAGGAGCTGCGCCGCCGCAGTGAGCTCGACGAAGTAGGTGGGCCAGCATCGCTGGGCGCCCTCGTCGAGGAGGCAGCCACCGCCGCCCATCTCCTCTCCTACGGCGGCATCGTCCGGGAAAAGGCGGTGCTCAGGGACCTCATCCGCATCGCGACCGAGATCATCGGCAAGAGCTATGATGGCCGCGACGATGTCGAGAAAGTCCTGGACGACGCCGAGCGCCTCATCTTCCAGATCTCCGAGCGGCGCATGCAGGGCACGGCCTTTCCCGTGCGCTCCATTCTCAAGGGCACCTTCGAGCAGATCGAGAAGCTCTACGACCAGAAAGAGCACGTCACGGGGCTGGCCACCGGATTCGGCAAGCTCGACGAGATGACGTCGGGCTTCCAGTCGAGCGATTTCATCATCATCGCGGGGCGCCCGTCGATGGGCAAGACGGCCTTCGCCATGAACATCGCCAAGTACGCCGGCGTGAGAAACCACAAGCGGGTCCTCGTGCTGAGCCTCGAGATGTCCAAGGAGCAGCTGGTGCAGCGGCTCCTCTGCGCCGAAGGCCGCGTCGACTCGCACAAGGTGCGTACGGGCTACCTCGACACGCGGGACTGGACGAGCCTGACCAATGCCGCGGGCCGGCTGGCCGAAGCGCCCATCTTCATCGACGACTCGCCGGCCCTCTCCGTACTCGAGGCGCGGGCGAAGGCGCGGCGCATGAAGGCGGAGCACGGGCTCGACATGATCGTCATCGACTACCTCCAGCTCATGCGCGGGCGGAGCCCGGAGAACCGTCAGCAGGAGATCTCCGAGATCTCACGCTCGCTCAAGGCCCTCGCCAAAGAGCTCGACGTGCCCGTGGTGGCGCTGTCCCAGCTCTCGCGCGCCGTGGAGAGCCGCCAGAGCAAAGAGCCGCAGCTGTCCGACCTGCGCGAGTCGGGCGCGCTCGAGCAGGACGCCGACTTGATCCTCTTCCTCTACCGGCCCGACCGGTACGGACTCCAGAAAGAGGAGGACGAGCGCATGGCCGACGTCATCATCGGCAAGCAGCGGAATGGTCCGACCGGTGTGGTCAAGCTGACCTTCATCCCCGAGTACGCGTCCTTCGAGAACCGGGCGGAGCCCGACCGGGTGCCGCAGCCGTTCTGATCGCCCGGCCCTGCCCCGTATGACCAAGGTCGCCATCGTGGGAGCCGGCAAGGGTGGGCGTGCCCTGCTGGAGATGTTCGCGGGCGATCCGACCGTGACCATACTCGGCGTGGGCGACGTCAATCCGTGGGCGCCCGGGCTCGAGCTCGCGCGGCGCCTCGATATCCCCGTGGTGACCGACCTGCGAGGGCTCATCGCCGATCCCCGGCTCGACCTCATTATCGACGTGACGGGGAGCCCCGAGGTCCAGCGCACCATTCTCGAGCTCAAGCCCGCCACCACCGAGGTCATGGGCGGGGCCAGCGCGCGTTTTGTCTGGGACCTCCTCGCCGAGCGCAAGCGCTCGGAGGAGCTCGAGGACCGCTACGGGCTCATGCTGCGCGAGCTCCAGGCCCAGGCGGAAGGTGATTTCATCATCGGGCAGAATCCGAAGATGAAGGAGCTGGCCGAGCTGATCGTCAAAGTGGCCGCCACACCCACCACCGTGCTGATCCGCGGGGAGTCGGGCACGGGCAAGGAATTGGTGGCCCGGGCCATCCACCGCTATTCGAATCTCCGCGACAAGCCACTCATCACCGTGAACTGCACCGCCCTCGCTCCGACCCTGCTGGAGTCAGAGCTGTTCGGCCACAAGCGTGGCGCCTTCACGGGTGCGGTGGCGGACAAGCCGGGGCTCTTCGAGAAGGCCGACGGCGGCACGATGTTCCTCGATGAAGTCGGCGACATGTCGCCCGAGATGCAGAGCCGGCTCCTGCGTGTGCTGCAGACGGGGGAGAGCAAGCCCGTGGGCGACGTGGTCACGCGCAAGGTGCGCGTGCGGGTCATTGCCGCCACCAACCGCGCGCTGGAGAAAGCCATCGCCACCGGCGAGTTTCGAGAGGACCTCTTCTATCGCTTCAACGCCTTCACGATCGTGTTGCCGCCGCTGCGGGAGCGGGTCGAGGACATACCCGTCCTCGCCCATCATTTTCTCCGCAAAGCGGAAGCCAAGGTCAACAAGAAGGTGGACCGCTTCACGCCCGAGTCGCTCGATCTCCTCAAGCGCTATCCGTGGCCTGGAAACCTCCGTGAGCTGGAAAATATCATCGAGCGGGCGGTGGTGCTCGCGACCGGTCGCCAAGTCGAGGTGGCGCTGCTCCCCCTGCATCTCCAGGAGAACGCACCAGCCTCGCTGCAGAGCGGTGAAGGCTTCCTCGAAGCCAAGGGCCGTGCCGTCGCCCGCTTCGAGCGCGACGCACTCACCCGATTTCTCGGCGAGGCGCGTGGCAACGTCTCCGCCGCGGCCAAGCTTGCCGGCATCACGCGCCGGAATTTCCACCGCCTCATCGTGAAGCATGGACTCGATATGCAGAGTTTTAGAGGTGAGACTCTGAAGTCTCACAAGTGAGTCTTAATAGACTCACTTATATAACAGCACTTAAACTAGATATTTATATAGATATGGCAGGCCTTTGAGCTATGTCGTTTACTTGTGTGAGACATATAAGTCTCACTCTCTGGGCCTCGACCTGTAAACTGCAAAAACACCCACGTGTTAAATCAATAAGTTGCTAACCACAGAACGCTTCTTGCAACCGTCCGTGTTGAGCCAAAGGAGGTTCACATGGGCGATCGATGCGGCTGCGGAACCAGGGTTCGATTCGGATTCGAGCGCTTGGGCTGTATCGAGTGCGGGGCCGCCTGCTGTCCGAGCTGCTCATATCAATTGGAGTCCACTCACTATTGCGGATGCTGCGCCGAGAGACTGCTCGAACTGCCTTGGGCCGCGGCGCCCGCGAAATCCTGAGAGGAGGCGCTTCCCATGGACAGCAAGGGCAAGGCATTCCGGCAACTACTTCGTGACGAGCCCTACCTCTTTACCGGCGGAATCTACTCCCCCCTCGACGCCCAGATCGCTGAGAGCGCGGGGATGAAGTCCATCTATCTCAGCGGCTACTCTGTGGCCATGCTCAATGGCTGGCCCGACATGGGGCTTCTGACCATGACCGAGGTGGCCAAGACAGCGTCGATGGTGGCGAGCGCCGTCGAGGTGCCGATCATCGCCGACGCGGACGATGGCTATGGCAATGCACTCTCCACCATCCGTACCGTGCAGGAGTTCGTGAAGACGGGCGTGGCGGGAGTGCATATCGAGGATCAGCGCTTTCCCAAGCGCTGCGGCCACATTGCCGGAAAGACCGTGGTGCCCCGCGAAGAGGCCGTCGGCAAATACAAGGCCGCCCTCTCCGAACGCGATCGGCTAGATCCCGAATTCGTGGTCATCGCCCGCACGGATGCGTATGGAGCGGTGGGCGGCAGCATGGAGGAGGCCATCTGGCGGGGCCGGGCCTATGCCGACGCGGGGGTGGACCTGGTGTGGTGCGAGCTGTCGAACTCAGACCGCGGCCCGGCCATCGAGTTCGCCCGAGCGATGAAGCAGACGCATCCCAAGCTTCCCCTCGCCTTCAACTATTCGTCATCCTTCCGCTGGCACAAGGATCCCCATCCGCTGACCTTCCACGAGCTGGGGGAGCTCGGCTACAAGTTCATCTTCATCACGCTCTTCGGGGCCCACGCCGCGATGTACTCGGTGTGGAACGCGATGCACGAGCTCGTCAAGAACGAAGAGCAGGCGCAGTGGGCACTGGAGCGGACCAAGGTCGGCCACCCGACGGAGAGCCACCACGTCATGGCCAGAGTGGCGCACTTCCAGGAGCTCGAGCGCAAGTACATCCCCGGCAGCGAGGACCGCCTCAAGGAGTCGGCCGGGTTCAGCGAGGCCACCGCCCACTAAGGCGGCGAGGTCAGGAGCGGCGGCCGCGCGCGGCCCGGATAACGCGCCAGAGCAAGAGCGTGGCCGCCGCTCCCATCACGATCCAGAGCGCCACGTGCTCGATGTTGCCCACGGCGCGCCGCAGCGGTTTGAGGTAGTCGCCGAGCCCGTATCCGATGGCCCACCCCGCGCCGACCATGATCGGCACGTAGACGATCGCCCCCGTCACATTGGCGACGAAGAACCGCCATGCCCCGAGCCCGAGGGCGCCCGCCAGGGGTCCGGCCATGAAGCGGAGACCGGGCAAAAAGCGAGCAATGATGACGGCGGTGGCGCCTCGCCGGCCCACGAATCGCTGCATCGCTTCGAGACGCTCTGGATGCCCGAGGATCCAGTGGGCGTGCTGCTCCAGCGCCGCCCGTCCGAACCGATGCCCCAGCCAGTATCCGATATTGTCACCGATCACCGCGCTGACGAGGCCCACCACGAGCACGATGTCGAGACGGAGCTGGCCGCTCCAGACGAGGAAGCCCGCCACCAGCAGTACCGTCTCCTCGGGGACGGGGACACCGGCATTGCCCAGGATGACGAGCACGAAGACCGCCACGTAGCCCCAGTGGGCGACGGCCGTTTCAGGATTGAGCACCCCTGCCTGGGCCGTGAACCAACCGAAGACGGCGTTCACGCGGGTAGAGCGCTCCGAGGCATCGTCACGCCGACGCCCACGCCCATGGGCGTGCGATCGAGATCCGCGGGGAGCGCAGAAGCGTTTGCGTCACCGTCCGTTTCTGTCGCCGTGATGTCCGGTAGCAAGATGCCATTGGCCTCCCTGAAGCGTGCGATGGAGCGGCGGAGATCGGGCCGGCACCATCAAGCGTAACAACTCCGGGCGCTGTGGCCAAGAAAGCTTGGTCGTCGAGGGGGCGGCGCCTTGACCTTGGACCCGGGCGCGGCTAGGGTAGGTTCTTCGGGAAGCTGGGGTGAATCTCAACTCTCTTAAGAAAGTGCTTGTCGGAAGCCCTCTGGCGACGGCGCAGGCCCGTCACGAGCGGCTCTCCAAGACCGCCGCGCTGGCGGTTTTCTCGTCGGACGCACTCTCCTCCGTCGCCTACGCCACGGAAGAGATCTTGCTCATCCTCGTCCTGGCGGGGACGGTGGCCCTCCACTACTCGATCCCCATCGGTTTCGCCATCGCCGCCCTCATCGCCGTGGTCGTGAGCTCGTACCGGCAAACCATTTTCGCCTACCCGCAGGGCGGCGGCTCGTACATCGTCACCAAGGACAATCTGGGAACGCTCCCCGGGCTCATCTCGGGCGCCGCCCTCCTCATCGACTATGTGCTGACGGTGGCCGTGAGCGTGGCGGCCGGCGTGGCCGCCTTGACCTCGGCGGTGCCCTCGCTCTACGACTACCGCGTCGTCATCGGGGTGGGCTTCGTCACCGCCATCACCCTCGCCAACCTCCGGGGCCTGCGTGAGTCCGGCAAGCTGTTCGCCCTGCCCACGTACCTGTTCATCGGCTTCGTCGCCCTCCTCATCATCTACGGCCTCGTTCGCTGGACCTTTGGTTGGGACCCCGCGTCCCACGTCCCGGATCCCAGCATCGCCGCCGTCCAGGACCTCAGTATCTTCCTCGTGCTGCGGGCCTTCGCCTCGGGATGCGCGGCCCTGACCGGCGTGGAGGCCGTCTCGGACGGTGTGCCGGCTTTCAAGCCCCCCGAAGCGAGAAACGCGCGCATCGTGCTCGCCTGGCTCGGCGTCATCCTCATCTCTCTCTTCGTGGGCATCACGTTTCTCACCCGGCACTATCACCTCACGCCACTTCCCGAGCAGACCATCCTCTCCCAGCTCGCCCGCCAGATTTTCGGTGACGGCGTGCTGTACTACACCATCCAGGCATCGACCATGCTGATTCTCGTCCTCGCCGCCAACACCGCCTTTGCGGATTTCCCGCGCTTGTCCTTTTTTCTCGCGCGTGATGGCTTCCTGCCCCGCCAATTCGGATCGCGAGGCGACCGCCTGGTCTTCTCGAACGGCATCCTCATTCTGGGAACCACCGCCGCGGTTCTCCTCGTCATCTTCGGGGGCAGCACCCACGCCCTGATCCCCCTCTACGCCGTCGGGGTCTTTCTCTCCTTCACCCTGTCGCAGGCGAGCATGGTGCGCCGGTGGCTGGTGCGCCGCGAGCCGGGATGGCAGTGGCGCTGGTGGCTCAATGCGGTGGGAGCGGCCACCACGGGGCTGGTGGTGGCTATCATCACCGCGACCAAGTTCACTCACGGCGCGTGGGTGGTCGTGCTCCTCATCCCGCTGCTCGTGATGCTCTTCATGGCGATCCGCCGCCATTACGCCGATGTGGCCGGCCAGCTCTCGCTCGACGGCTACGGCGGGCCGCCCCCCATGGAGCACACGGTCCTCGTGCTCGCGGGCGATCTCCACAAGGGGGTCATCCACGCCCTGCAATACGCGAGGACGCTGTCGCCTTCGGTGAAGGGGGTCTATGTCGAGCTCGATCCCGAGAAGACGCGGCGTCTCGAGGAGAAGTGGATCAAGTGGGGCATGGGCGTTCCCCTCGTGGTGCTGAGCTCACCGTACCGATCCCTCCTCCAGCCTCTCCTCGAATACCTCGATCATCTGCTCGCCTTGGGCGAGAACCACATGGTCACCATCGTCATCCCGGAATTCGTGACCAAGCACTGGTGGCAGCACCTGCTGCACAATCAGACGGCCTTCCTCATCAAGGGCACCCTGCTCTTCCGCAAGAACGTGGTCGTGACGGACGTGCCCTATCACCTCCGCTGAACCCGGCCCGGAATGTGGCCTCGCCCCGGCGCGACGGGGTGCCGGACCGTCTCAGGCTTGGACTTACGCCGAAATACGTATGGGGGGCGGGGCGAGGCGGAAATGCCGGCACCGCCATTCTTTCTCGGACGCAACTTTCGCGGCTGGAGTAGGATTAGCGACCGAGTTCGACCCTGGAACAGTCTGTAGCGCGCTAGGGAGGGTCTACGTCCCCTTCGGTCCTCACGCAGGAGCAGACGAAGACAGTCCTTCGCGAAGCGACCGAGGACGACCATCCCGCGCTGCTCGCCCTCGAAGGCTCCTCTCCCCATACCGGAGCCGAGCTTCTCCAGGCTCGCAACGATTTTTTCGCCCGCGCGGATGCCTACCCTATCTCTCACGTGCTGGTCGCGGAGCGGGATGGGGACATTATTGGCGTGGAATGTCTGGCCCTGTCGGATGTCCGGGTCAACGGGACGAGCTGCGCCGCAGGATACTCCTTTAATACGCGGGTGCTGCCCGGTCTCCAGCGGAAAGGGCTAGGGCCGGCTTTGCTCTCGGCGGCCGAGCGCTGGGCGGAAGCCCAGGACGCGGCCTATCTCACGGGGCTCATCAAGACCACCAATGCCCCGTCCATGAAGATGGTCACCGCGCTCGGCTTCCAGACCGTGGCCCGCTTCGACTACCTTGTCCTCGAGCTGGCCCGCTTCGACGGCATCGCCTCGCCGCGGGCGGTACGCTTCGATCTGTACAAGGACCCCCACCTGCTGGAGCTTCGGATGGCGGCGGTCCGCTCGCACCACTTCGTGCCTGTCTTTCTCGAGAAGGAGCTCTTCTCGCCGGTGCCGGAGGGTGCGTACGCGGGAAGCTGGACGGCGAACACCCGACACGGCGCAGCGTGGGTGTCCATTCGGGACGACCGCGTCTCGCGCGGGCTCGATCCCGCCAGCTTCCGCGCGGTCAAGGCCTTTGACCTCTTGCTCGAGGGGAGCGAAGCCCTGAAGGCCTTCGCGGGCTTGGTAGGTATGCTGCGGGCCGCTGGCATCCGTCATCTGCTGATCCCGCTCCCTGCCGAGTCCCATGCCTGCGCCTTGCTCAGTCCCTTTGCCGCCGAAGTGGTGGACATGAACTTCGTCGTCAAGCGGCTGGGCGACAGTCCTCCCGTAGCTCCCGGACCCATCTACTTCGACATCCGTCACTGACCGCACGCGGTGTGCGTCCCTCGCGCTGGCTCTGGTAGACTGAGGGCCCCGCCATGAAGATCGAGATCCGAGTCAACGGGCCTCTCGACGTGCCACGCACGCTCGAGCGCTACCGGGTCTGGGGAGAAGATCCCGTCAACCGACTCGGCCACGGCGTGTTTGTCCGCGCCGTCCGGGTAGCCGGCGCCTGGAGAGGGTACGAGCTGCGCTGGGCGGGCCCGGTGGACGCGGCGAGACTCCTCGTGTCCACGCCCGGCAGTCGCAGCACGCGGGTGCTCGAGGCGGCCGTCCATGAGGTGAGTCGGATCTGCGGACTGGGACTCGATGTCGAGACGTTCTACGCGACCGCGAAGCAGGATCCGGTGCTGTGTCCGCTCGTGTCTCAGCTATGGGGTCTCCGTCCGACCTTGTCGCCGCGCCCCTTCGAGGCACTGATCGGCTCCGTGTGTGCCCAGCAGATCAATCTGGCCTTCGCCTTCACGGTCAAAGCCCGTCTCGTGCGCCGCTTCGGCATACCGATCGACGTGGGCGGCCAGACGGTATACGGGTTTCCCGACGCGGCGCTGCTCGCGCGGGCCCCGGTGGGCGAGTTGCGACGGCTGCAGCTGACGACCCGGAAGGCGGAGTACGTCGTCGGCTTGGCCCGCCGAGTCGCGTCGGGCGCTCTCGATCTGGAGGCGCTCGGCGAAAGCTCGAACGAGAAGGTGATCGAGGCGCTCACGGCCGTGCGAGGCTTCGGTCGCTGGACGGCTGAGTGGTTTCTCGCGCGGCATCTGGGCCGAGGCGACGTGTGCCCCGCGGGTGATCTCGCGGTGCGCCGCGCCTTCGAGCGCTTCTACAACCGCGGCCGGGCGCTCGACGAAGCCGGGGTCAGACGGCGCGCGGCGGCGTGGGGCCCCCACCAGAACATGGCCGTTCACTATCTCTTGGCCGGGCAGCGACTGAGCGCGGCGGCGGCCTGACCCCATGGCGATCAAGATCAACCTGCCCATACTGGGTCAGCCGAATCCCCATGAGCCCAAAGACGTGCACCTGGTGGGCCGGTACGCTGTGGGTGTGACGTGGGCCGACGACCACTCGAGCATCTATCCATTCCAGCGCCTCCGCCTCGACGACCCGGCGCGCGGGCCGGCCGACCCGGGGGAAAGCAATGCGCCGGAAGAGAAGCTCACTGAGGCGATGGCCTGGCCTCGCGACATCAAGAAGGAGCCCGGAGGCCTGCGCGTCACGTGGTCCGACGATCACGTGAGCGTGTACCCCTTTCCCGCCCTGCGCGGGCTCTGCAAGTGCGCCGGGTGCACGGGCGGGCACTGATGACCGCGCGCAGGGGATCCCGCCGTGGACTAGTCCTCGCGGGGGTGATGGGCTCCGTCTTCCTGGCGGCCATGGAGTCCACGGTGGTCGCGACCGCCATGCCCACGGTCATCGCCAGCCTGGGCGGCATCGAGATCTATTCCTGGACCTTCTCGGCATTTCTCCTCGCCTCCACGGTGAGCATGCCGCTGTGGGGCCGGCTCGCCGATCAGCTGGGCCGTCGCGGCGTCTACCTGGCGGGTCTGAGCATCTTCCTCCTCGGCTCGGTGTTGTCCGGATTCTCGCAAAGCATGGGCCAGCTCATCTCGTTCCGTACCATCCAGGGTCTGGGTGCAGGCTCCCTCATCACCGTCGGCATGACCATCATCGCCGACCTGTGGGGCCTCGAGCGTCGCGCCAAGATGCAAGGCTATTTCTCGAGCGTGTACGGGATCGCGTCGGTGGCGGGGCCGCTCGTGGGCGGCTTTCTCACCGACACCATCTCGTGGCGCTGGGTGTTCTACATCAACCTGCCCTTCGGTCTCCTCGCCATGGCCGCCATCGGCGTGGGACTGGGGAGCGGGGAGGTTGCCCGGGGCCGGCCGACGTTCGACTACGTGGGCACGGCGGTGTTCACCGCCGCCATCTCCACCTTGCTCATCGGTCTCGTCGAGGCGGGGCGGGGAGACAGTTGGATGCGCGGCCCCGTCCTTGGCCTCCTCGCCCTCTCGGGGGTGCTCTTGATCGCCTTCATCCGGATCGAGCGCGCCGCGGCCGAGCCCGTGGTGCCGCTCACCCTCTTCGCCCTTCCCATGGTGCGCGCGGCCGCGGCCACCGGCTTTCTCTCGGGCATGGCCATGTTCGGGGCCGTCTCCTATGTGCCGCTTTTCCTGCAGGCGGTGACGGGGAGTAACGCGATGCGGGCGGGCTTCGTGCTCATGCCGTTCGTGATCGGCTGGGTCGCCTGCTCCATTCTGGGCGCCCGCATGGTTCTGCGCGTCGGTTACCGCTCAGTCGTGCTCGCGGGCATGCTCGCTCTCACCCTCGCCTTCATCTTCTTGTCTGGCTGGAATGAATCGCTCACCCGCGGGGCGGCCATGCGGGACATGGCCCTGGCCGGCATCGGCATGGGCCTCGTCTTCGTGCCCATGCTCATCGCGGTGCAGAGCGCCGTGCCGCGAGCGGTGCTCGGCTCCGCCACGTCCGTCACGGGATTCTTCCGCTTCATCGGGGGAGCGGTGGGGGTGGCGGTCATGGGATCCGTCATGACCCAGCGTCTCCACCACGAGCTGACCGCCCTGCTCACGACGGCGCCCGCGGCGATACAGGACGGAGTGCGTGACGTCGCCGCTCATCCCGATCTGATCGTGAATCCGCTGACCCGCGCGGGCTTGGGCGCGGAGGTTCTCGCGGCGCTGCGGCCGGCCATGGCGCACGCCGTGGGCAGCGCGTTCGAAGTGGGGCTCGTGGTCGCGGTGGCCGCCCTCGCCTCGGCCTTCCTCGTTCCACCGGGACAGGCTCGCGATCTGGCCGTCGCCCAGGAGCCCGCGACTCCCTCGGGGTCCTGACGTGGCGGGGGACACGCCGCTCCTCGACCGGCTTGCCGGATTGCCGCCTGTGTCCGTGGCAGAGCTGCTGGATGTTCTCGAGCAACTGCCCGACCTGGGACGGGACCCGATGCTCGCCGGTCTCGCCGGAGTGGATGAGGAGGGCGAGCCGGCAGTTCACCCCCTGCTCGTGGCGGTGATCGAGCACCTGCGGCAGAAGCCGGACACCACCTGCTATGCCGCCCTCATCGAGGCGCTCACCGGCATGTGGAATGCTGGTGTGCGCGGCGCGGTGGTCGGACGGCTGCGCGCCGCGGGCATGCCTGCCGACGATCTCCTCCTTCGCCTGGAGCGGCTGTCGCCGACGCTGGGCCTCAAGGGCGAGAACCGCGACTGGGCACGCGCGTGGATGGCCGATCCCACCGCCCAGGACGCGGCGCTCGTGCAGCAGAGCATGGTGCGCCTGCTCCTGGCCCTGCGCGGGCTGGCCGAGGCCCGCGCCCGGATTCTCATCGAGGAGCCTCCAAAGGAGAGCGCATGATCCACCTGCACGAGAAGAACCAGGAGCGGAAGCGATTGAATGGTCTGATCGCCAAGAGCACCATGAAGGTACCGGGCGCGGTGGGAGAGGTCGGCAAGCGCGTGTTCGCCGACGGTGCGCTCAGCAAGAGGCACAAGGAGCTGACGGCGCTCGCGGTGGCCGTCGTGCAGAGCTGCTTCGACTGAATCGAGCACCGCGTGGAGGAGGTCCTCCACCTGGGCGCGTCCGAAGCCGAAATCGCCGAGACGCTCGACATCGGCGCGATCATGGGAGGCACCATCAGCATGAAGTCGGTGCGTCACGCCTTTGCCGTCATGGACGACATCAGGAAAGGACAGGCCCCATGAACGCGATTCCCGAGGCATTCAAGGATCTTCTCACCACCAAGAAGGCCTTCGCCAACCTGGCCACCATCAACGCGGACACGTCGCCCCAAGTGACGCCGGTATGGTTCGATTGGGATGGCGGCAACGTCCGCATCAATACGGCCAAGGGGCGGGTCAAGGACAAGAACCTCCGCCGCACGCCGACAGTGGCCCTGTCCATCATGGATCCCGACAACCCATATCGGTACGTGCAGATCAAGGGCCGGGTCGCCTCCGTCACCGAGACGGGCGCCGACGCGCATATCGACGCCCTCGCCAAGAAGTATCTCGGCCAGGACCGTTACCCGTACCGCAAGCCGGAGGAAGTGCGGGTGACCTTCACCATCGCCCCCGACCGCGTCCAGACCATGGGATAGGAGCGGCACCGCGTGATCGCTCTCGACGCTGTCTCCAAGGGGTACGGCGGGCAAGTCCTGCTCCGTGACGTCTCGTGGCGCATCGGCCGCGGCGAACGGATCGGCCTGTGCGGTCCCAACGGCGCGGGCAAGACCACGCTCTGCCGTATTCTGGCCGGCGTCGAGGATGCGGACGCCGGTCGCGTGCATCGGGACAGCGGGGTCACCGTTGGCTATCTTCCCCAGGAGGTCGGGGCGAGCGAGGCCGGCACCGTGCTGGCCGAGGCGTTGTCCGGCTTCGACGAGGTGTGGCGCCTCGAGGCCGAGCTCGAGCGCCTCGCCTCCCTCATGGCCGATCCCGCCGCGGGGCAGGACGTGACCGAGCGCTACGGCGATGTCCAGCATCGCTTCGAGGCTCTCGGCGGATACCGCCTGGAAGCCGAGGCGAAGATCATCCTCGGCGGTCTGGGCTTCGCGCCCGGTGACGCCCATCGGCCTCTCGGCGAGTTCTCGGGCGGCTGGCGCATGCGCGCAGCCCTTGCGCGGCTCCTCCTGCTGCGCCCGGATCTGCTCCTGCTCGACGAGCCCACCAACCACCTCGACCTCGAGTCGCTCGGCTGGCTGGAAAGCTTTCTCACCTCCTATGCGGGCAGCGTGGTCGTGGTGTCCCACGACCGGTACTTCCTCAACCGTATGGTCACCTCCATCGCCGAGATGGCCGAGGGAGCGGTCACTCTGTACGTGGGAGACTACGACCACTATCTCGTCGAGCGGGAGGCGAGGCACGCCCTGCTCGAGGCACGCCAGCGCAATCAGGCCAAACGGGTGGCGGAGATCGAGCGTTTCATCGACCGCTTCCGCTATCAGGCGACGAAGGCGCGACAGGTGCAGAGCCGCGTGAAGATGCTGGCGAAGGTGGAGCGGATCGAGGTCGGCGAAGGCTCGCGGCGCATCCACTTCGCCTTTCCCCAGCCGCCGCGGTCGGGCCGGCTGGTCGCTCGGCTGCATGACGTCCACAAGGCCTACGGCACCAACACCGTCTACGCGGGGGTGGACTTTGCCGTGGAGCGTGGGCAGCGCGTGGCCCTCGTGGGCGTGAACGGCGCGGGCAAGTCCACCCTCCTCAAGATGCTGGCGGGGGTGCTCGCTCCTGACCGGGGCGAGCGGGCTCTCGGACCGCACGTGCAGGTGCACTACTACGCTCAGCATCAGCTGGACGCCCTCGACCCTACCCGCACCGTTCTCGAGGAGCTGGAGCTGGCCGATCCCCAATCGGCGATCGGACGGCTGCGGAGCATCCTCGGCTCCTTCCTGTTCAGCGGCGATCAGGTGGACAAGCGCACCGCCGTCCTCTCGGGTGGGGAGAAGGCACGGGTCGCCCTCGCCAAGATGCTGGTGAGGCCGGCCGCCCTCCTGTGCATGGACGAGCCCACCAACCACCTCGACCTCGCCTCGAAAGAGGTGCTGGAGGAGGCCCTCGCCACCTTCAACGGGACCATCGTCTTCATCTCTCACGACCGCTACTTCATCAATCGCATCGCCACCCACGTGGTCGAAGTCGGCAGGGGCCGGGTGATCACGCACCTCGGGAATTACGACGAGTACCTCGAGCGGAAAGCGGAAGTCGAAACGGCGCCCGCGCCCCCGAACCCGAGTGAACAGACCGCCGGATCGAAACCCTCGCCCCAGCGGTCCGCTCCCCGGCCATCACGCAAGGGGCTTGAGCGAGAGATCAAGGCCATCAAGGAGCGTCTGCGCGGAATCGAAACCCAGATCTCGGCCATGGAGCGGCGGCTGGAGGAGATCGGGCTCGCTCTCGCCGATCCCGATCTCTACCGCGACGGTGAGCGGGCGCGCGAGATCGCCCAGGCGCGCAAGGACGCGGAGCAGAAGGTCGCCTGGCTGATGAAGGAATGGGAAGACCTGTCGCTCCAGCTGGCCGCGGCCACGGAAGGATCGTGACGGCTGCGGAAAGGTTCGTGCCGGAGGGCGACGCGGCGGGGGCCCGGCGCGAGAAGGCGATCGCGCGAGAGCTGCGCCAGACCGGATGGTGGAAGCGGCGCATCGCGGATGGTCACTGTCACTACTGCCGCCGCGAAGTCGGCGCCCGCCATCTCACCCTCGATCACGTGGTGCCGCTCATCCGGGGAGGCAGGTCGGTGCGGGGCAACGTCGTGCCCGCCTGCAAGGATTGCAACACGGCGAAGAAGTCCCTGCTGCCGTGGGAGTGGGACGCGTATCTTCTCCGCCTCGGCCAGCCTGACTCCGAGTAGATACCCTCTGCTGTCTTGAATTGTGGGCATTGTCAGCCCACGTCGCCTGGAGTCGAATCGACCCCAAGCAACACACACTTCCCGGAGGAGGAGCGTATGACGACGTTCAGGTGGATCGCCGTAGTGGCAGCCGTGGTGTGGTGCGCGGGAGTAGCGGGCGGGGCGATCGCGTCCGACACCAAGCAGGCCAAGAGCGAGGCGAAGGTGGCGGCCCCCGTCGAGGGCAAGATCAACATCAACGAGGCAGGCCAGGCCGAGCTCATGAAGCTCGAGGGCGTCGGGGCGGGTACCGCGAAGAAGATCATCGCCTGGCGCGAGGCGCATGGGCCCTTCAAGCACGCCCACGACCTCGAAAAGGTTCCCGGTGTCGGTCGGGAGGTGTTGGGCAAGAACCACGGCCGCATCGCCGTGAAGTAAAAAAACACTTTTGCCGCGGAAGCGAGTTGGGTAGGATGTGGGAAATCGGTCGGAGCGCACACAGGCTCTCCTGATCGTCCCCCGTGGCAATTCCGCCGTGGGCGACGTGACCGAGCCTCGGGCCGGGAGTCGGCGTCCGGTGCGAGGTAGTGGTCCTGGGCCCCGCTTTGGGCCGCGCCGAGAAAGGGAGGTGATCCAGCCGATGTGTACCCCTACGGTGATCTGTGAGGTGGTCACCTCCTAAGGCCCGGATGTAAGCAATTGCAGGTGGGCCTGGAGGACCCAGGAACCACCGGCCCCGACGGTCCCGCTTTTTCACCAGTGGGGCGGCGCAGGTAGCCAGAGACGCCGCAGACTCCGTCGGGGCTTTTCTTTTCTCGAATACCGCAGGGTCTTTCCCAGACGAAATAAAACGACCCGCCGGAGGATCCGGCGGGCCGTCGAGTGTTCAGGCCCGGGGTTTTTATGCCTTGCGGACGTTAGAGGCTTGCAGGCCCTTTGGACCTTTGGTGACCTCGAACTCGACCTTGTCGCCCTCGGCGAGGCTTTTGAAGCCCTGGGCCTGAATGGCGCTGTAGTGGACAAAGACATCCTCGCCACCCTCAACCTGGATGAAACCGTAACCCTTCGCATCGTTGAACCACTTGACCGTGCCTTGTGCCATACGTCTGGTTCCTCTCTCCTTGGGACGGCGATGACGCCGCCCCTGTGATCCCCGTACCACCATGGCCGGGGCTCCCCCAGAATCGGGGGGAACAAAAAAACGCCGTCGAGGACGGAGAGTCCTCGCGGCGCCCTATACCCCTAAAAGTCGACCTGTTCGTTCACGTACGGATCAGGCACACGTCAAACTTAGCACCAGACGGGCGAAACCTAACAGAGGGGATAACCCCTGTCAATACCGATTATCTGCCGGCCAGGTAGTGACCGATTGAGGGGATGGTGCGGACCGGGCCCCGAAACCCGGGGCCCGGCCTTTGGGGTCGTCCTTAGACCTTGCGGACGTTGGCGGCCTGGAGACCCTTGGGGCCCCGGCTCACCTCGAACTCGACCTTGTCGCCCTCGGTCAGGCTCTTGAAGCCTGAAGCCTGAATGGCGCTGAAGTGCACGAACACGTCCTCGCCGTCCTCCTGGGAGATGAAACCGAACCCCTTCGCATCGTTGAACCACTTCACGCTGCCCTGAGCCATCTGTATCTACCTCTTTCTTTGAGGCTCTCGCCTCAGTGATACCCCACCACCATGGCGGGGAAGCCCTCCTGGATCGGAAGGCAAACAAAAACGCCGCTGGACTTGAGGTCCTCGCGGCGTTGATTTCGAATCTAGCGAATCTTTGCTCGCTACGTATCCGACAACCGGGTGAACCCACAACCTGCACGTAGCCTAACCCATGCTCCTACTGCTGTCAAGGAATCTCTCGGACGGTGCTGTTGCTAGATAAAAGTGTCATGCCTAACTGCTCCGTGAAAATGTCACCCCCCAGCTGTGTGGCCAAGAGCGAAGACCGGCACGAAGTGTTGGGCGGGCAGCCGACCACGGCCGCCACGGCGCAGAGGGACTCCACCACGGCGCCCGAAGGAAGGCCCTCGGCCCTGGCCCTGTCCTCTCCCTGGCGCGTCGTGACTGATACCTCCGGGGGGATGACATTTTCACTGAACAGCGGCAGGAATCTCTCGGACGGCGACCGTGATGGGACTCGACCCGTTCCGCGTCCCCAGCCACCCCGGGACGGCCATCGAGAAGCGCCCGGCCGTCCCCCCCGCCACGACGATGTGCATGTCCGCGACCGAGGGAAACTTGGGGATCAGCTCGTCGAGCGCCGGTGCGTTGCCTTTGGTGAAGCGCAGGTTGGTGCCCTCGCCATTGTCGGCGTCGGGGAGCAGCGTGCGGTAGGGAACGCGCACAGTCTCGAACAAATGCCGCGCCAGATCGGCGCGGCTCCAGGCCTCAGCGCCGAACGTGCGCGCATGCTCGGGGCCGACCACGATCATGGTGTGCGAGTAGAGCGGAAAGTGCTTGATGTTCCACAATCCCGACATGGACCAGCCGATGGAACCGGCGAGGCTCCGCGCCGTGCGACTCGAGTGATCCGAGATGCCGTGCGGCGCCTCACCCGCGAAGACCGTCACCGCGCTCTGCTCCGGCCCGAATCCGCGCTCGACGTGGTAGGGTGGCCACGGGCTCGCTTCCTCGAACTCTCCGATGCAGTAGGTATACCGCCCGGGATGACCGAAGGTGGACATCGACGTTTCGCCCGGCTTTGCCCCCCCAACATTGATCATCACGAGTCGAAGGGCCCGTCCGATCGTGGCATTGGCCCGGTACCCGGGGCCAAACACCCCGAACGAGCAGTTGAGGCCAATGCGCCCCCGGATCGGGCCATTCACCACGATGAGGGGCGCCGAGAAGTGTGTCGACGTCGACATGCCGTGGAGATTGAACGCAGGGTCGCAGGCCGCCTCGACCGCCGCCAGCACCACCGGGAGGTAGTCGGGCCGGCACCCCGCCATCACCGCATTGACGGCGACCTTCTCCACGGTGGCTCGCCCATAGTTCGGGGCGACCTCGCCCACCATCTCCGAGCGTTCACGAGGCGTGCCTGTGAGCATCCGCTCCACGCGCTCTCGCGTGGGCGGCACCACGGGCAGCCCATCGGTTACACCCTTGTCGAACCAGAGATCGAATTCGTCCATGTGGGCCCCCTAGAGCCGGGCCATGTTGCCACATTCCCTGCAGACACGCCCGGGTGCAGACGTTACGGGTAGCGGCTGTGCCGGATCTGAGCTCAAATACTTGAAAAGATTGGACGTCACACCATGAATACCTCGGTGAAGGCCGGTCTGGGGGAGACGACCGCCGTCCATCCTCACGGAAATGCACGTCTCCTTGTTTGGTCGCAGACCGAGGTGCTAGAGTGGCTAAACCTGTAGCTAGTAAGTGTCCATCCGTCGACGCTGCCAAATGGGAGAGCACCACTTATGTTGCTGAGCGTCCTCGCCGGGCTCTTCTCGAACGACCTCGCCATCGATTTGGGCACCGCCAACACCCTGGTCTATGTCCGCGGCGAAGGAATCGTGATGAACGAGCCTTCCATCGTCGCCATCCATCAGGCCGATCATTCGGTGCTGGCCGTCGGTCATGAGGCGAAGGCGATGATGGGGCGCACGCCCGGCAATATCCAGGCGATCCGCCCCCTCAAGGACGGCGTCATCGCGGACTTCGACGTGACGGAGAAGATGCTGCACTACTTCATCAGCAAGGTACACCGCCGCCGCACCCTGGTGCATCCGCGCATCGTCATCGGCGTGCCCTCCGGCATCACTCAGGTAGAAAAGCGAGCGGTTCGTGACTCGGCAATGCAGGCGGGAGCGCGCGAGGTGTACCTGATCGAGGAGCCCATGGCCGCGGCCATTGGGGCGGGCCTGCCCATCCAGGAGCCCGGGGGCAACATGATCGTGGACATGGGTGGCGGCACCACGGAGGTCGCCGTCATCTCGCTGTCGGGCATCGTGTACTCGAAGTCGGTACGCATCGCGGGTGACGAGATGGACGAGGCCATCGTTCAGTACATCCGTAAGCACTACAACCTGCTCGTGGGTGAGCGGAGGGCCGAAGAGATCAAGATCAAGCTGGGATCGGCCTATCCCATGGCCGGTGACCGCGCCACCATGGAGGTCAAAGGCCGCGATCTCATCGACGGTATCCCCAAGACCATCGTGGTGACCGACGAAGAGATCCGGGAGGCGCTTCGCGAGCCCGTCATGTCGATCGTGGATACCGTGCGCACGTGCCTCGAGCGGACGCCGCCCGAGCTCGCCGCGGACATCGTGGACAAAGGCATCGTACTCACAGGGGGCGGGGCGCTCCTGCGTGGCCTCGATCTCCTGCTTCGACAGGAAACGGATCTGCCCATCACCGTGGGAGACGACCCGCTGTCATGCGTCGCTCTCGGCACCGGCAAGGTCCTCGACGAGTTGAATCTCCTCAAGAAAGTCGCGATTCCCGCCTAACGCCGCCCCCGGCGGCCGGGCGCGAGAGGTAAGAGTCGCGGGCAGGGGTGTCGTCGGTGAAATTTCGGAGATACGCGCTTCTCCTCGGGGTGTTGCTCACCTCGCTCGTCCTGCTCACGGTTCAGGCGCGAGGCGGTGGACCGGCTCGCGCCGGTGATCTCCTCGCCCTCGCCCTCAATCCCGTCCAGAGCATGCTCGCCAAGGTCCATCGGGGCGCCCTCGGCACCTGGCACACCTTCACGGACTGGAAGGCGGTCCGGACCGAGAACGCGGCCCTCCGGTCCGACAACGAGCGCCTGCACGTGCAGGCGCTGCAGGTTCGGGAGACGGATCAGGAGAACCGCCGGCTGCGGCGTCTCCTCTCGCTTCGCGACCGGCTTCCCCTCACCACCCTCACCGGAGAGATCATCGGCCGCGAAGGTGGCGGCTGGGCCCGGTCGCTCACCGTCAATCGCGGGCGCGCCGACGGCATCGCCCAGCAGATGCCGGTCATCGTCCCCGAAGGTCTCGTCGGTCGTGTGGCCCAGGTCCGGTCGGGTGCGTCCGTCGTTCAGCTTCTCAACGATCCCACCTCCACGGTGGGGGCGGTGGTCCAGCGTACGCGGACGGCCGGTCTCGTGGAGGGCGAGCCGAGCGGCGGGCTGCGCTTCAAGTTCATGGCGCGCGACGGAGCCGGCGTCACCGCCGGCGATCTGATCGTCACCTCCGGAGTAGGCACGCTCTTTCCCAAGGGCATACCGGTCGGACGCGTGACGGCCATCGAGGACAAGGGCTCGGCCCTCTTTCACTTCGCCGTGGTGGCGCCCGCGGTGGACTTCGCGCGGGTCGAAGAAGTCCTGCTCCTCACCGGCCAGTCGGCGCAGGACGTCGCCGGCCTCTTCATACCTGGCGGCTGAGCCGTGCGCTTCTCGCTCTTCCTCATGGCCTTCGGGGGCAGCCTCGCGCAGTCCAGCGTGGTGCCGTCGTGGGGCATCGGCGGCGTCACGCCCGACCTGCCGCTCATCCTGACCGCGCTCGTCGCCCTCCGCCGGGGATCCGAGACGGGCTGTCTGGTCGGGTTCGCGTCGGGTCTCTTCCAGGACGTGGCGAGCGGCAGCCTGCTCGGGATACAGGCCCTGTCGCGCGGGCTGGCCGGCTTTGCCATGGGCCTCTTGCCGGGGCGGCTCTGGGTTGGCCATCCCCTCGTGCAGATTCCAGGACTGCTCCTCCTCACCGTGGCGGAAGGCCTCCTGCGTTTCGGCCTCCTCCAGCTCTTCCACTATCCGGCCCGGCTGAGCGAGTTGTTCGTGCATGTCATCCTCCCGCAGGCCCTCTACAACGGCCTCGTCGGCGCGGCGTGCGTGGTGGCCTTCGAAACGGCGCAGGCACTGCGCAGGCGGCATACGTGGATCTAGACCACGAATCCACCGCGCGACGGGAGGCGTGGCGACGTCGCGTTCTCTTCCTTGCCGGCGTAGCCGCTATCGCCTTCGTGGGGCTCCTCGGCCAGCTCTGGTATCTGCAGGTCCTCGAAGGTGGCAAGCTCCAGGAGATGTCCGAGCGGAACCGCATTCGGGTCCGCCCCGTGGCGGCGCCTCGCGGCATCCTGTTCGACCGGAACGGTCTCGCCCTCGTGGACAATCGCCCCGCCTTCACTCTCTCGCTGATCCCACGCGAGATCGACGACCGCGACACGGTGATGGCGCGCCTCTCCGTGCTCCTCAAGATTCCCCTGCGCGAGCTGGAGGATGCGCTCGAGAAGGTTCCCCCCGATTCCTTCCGTCCGGTCCGCGTGCGCCGGGGGCTCACCCTCGAGGAGGTGACCAAGGTCGAGGAGCGCAAGCTCGAGCTGCCGGGGGTCGTGGTCGAGGTCGAGCCCGAGCGCGTGTATCCGACCAGCACCTTCGCCGCGCATCTGCTCGGCTATGTCCGGGAGGTCAGCGACGACCAGATGAAGCAGGGTCGCTACCGGCGCGGGGATATGATCGGCCAGAGCGGCCTCGAACGGCTGCTCGACGAGTACCTGCGCGGCCGCGACGGGGGCGAGCGCATCGAGGTGGACGCCTTGGGGCGGCCCGTGCAGGTCATGCGGCGAGAGGAGCCCGATCCGGGAGCGCAGGTCATCACCACGGTGGACCGGCGCTTTCAGGAAGCGGCGGAGCGCGCCATGGTCGGCCGCTCGGGCGCGGTGATCGTCATGGATCCGCGCAACGGGGACGTCCTCGCCATGACGTCGAGCCCCGCCTTCGAGCTCGACCGCCTGACCGGCAATCTCGACAAGGAAGAGTGGCTCAAGGTCATTCGGGATCCGCTCACTCCGCTGATGAACCGGGCATTGCAGAGTCAGTACGCGCCCGGCTCCGTATTCAAGGTGGTGGTGGCGGCCGCGGGGTTGCAGGAAGGCACCCTCACGCCCATGGACCGGACCTATTGTAATGGCGAGTTCCACCTGGGGAATTGGACCTTCAAGGACTGGAAGGAAGGCGGCCACGGCCACGTGGACACGCGCACGGCCCTCATCCGCTCCTGCAATATCTTCTTCTATCAGGCGGGTCTCAAGGTTGGGCCGGCGGCCATCGCGCGTTACGCCGAAGCCTTCGGGCTCGGCTCGCCGAGCGGTATCGATCTGGGTGGCGAGAAGGCCGGGCTGGTTCCCTTCCTGGACGGCCGCCGGCGCATAGACGGCCGCAAGTGGCAGGCGGGCGACACGGTCAACATGTCCATCGGCCAGGGACAGGTGTTGGTGACGCCGATGCAGATCGCCCGCATGATGTCGGCCGTGGCCAATGGCGGCGTTCTCTGGCGGCCACGCCTCGTGCAACGAGTGGAACGTGTGGACGGCTCGCTCGCGTACTCGTCGTCCAGCAAGATGACCGGTCGGGTCGATCTCTCGCCCATCGTGTGGGCCTTCCTGCGTCAGGCGCTGTCGGGCGTCGTGAACGAAGGCGGCACCGGGGGGGCCGCGCGCATCCCCGGCGTCGAGGTGGCGGGAAAGACGGGCACCGCCCAGAGCGTGAGCAAGAGCGACAGCGCCAAGGGCCAGGATCACGCCTGGTTTGCATCGTTCGCACCGGCCCAAGACCCCGAAGTGGTCGTGGTCGTCCTCGTCGAGCGGGGCGGCAAGGGGGGACAGGTCGCGGCCCCCATCGCTCGGCAGATCTACCAGGCGATCTTCCTCGAGAAGGTCGCCATGATTCAGATCGGCGAAGACGGCTGATGCTCAAGCTCGACCGCCGCCTCCTCGGCAACGTGGATTGGCCGCTGCTCGGGGCTGCCTTCGCCATCGTGCTCTTGAGCGTCGTCTGCCTGTCGAGCCTGGGGCTCGGCCGCGGCGGCTCCGGGCTCGCCTTGCGCCAGCTCATGTGGGTGGGCGTGGGGACGGTCGCGCTGCTCGTGGTGGTGACGTTCGACTATCGAAGCTTCGTGCGGGCGGCGCCCGCGCTCTATCTGATGGGCCTGGGTCTGCTCACTACCGTCTTCGTGCTCGGGCGCATGGTGTCAGGAGCGCGCCGCTGGATACACGTGGGGCCGCTCACCTTCCAGCCCTCCGAGCTCTTCAAGCTGATCTTCATCCTGACGCTGGCCTGGGCGCTGACGTGGCGTCGCGAGGCCACCCCGAGCTCGCGCGGCACCCTCGGGTGGATCTTCGCCCTGGTGGCCGTCCCCTTCGTGCTCGTGGTGCGCCAACCCGATCTCGGAACCGCGCTGGTGCTCCTGCCCGTTCTCGGAGCTATCCTGGTCGGCGTGGGCGTGCGCCTGCGGGTCCTCGGCGGGCTGGCGGGGGCAGGCATCGCCTTCATGCCGGTCGCGTGGTTCCTCCTGAAGCCGTATCAGCGGGACCGGCTCCTCGTCTACCTCGATCCGTTTCGAGACCCTCTCGGAACGGCGTACAATGTGATTCAGGCGAAGATCGCCATTGGTTCGGGGCAGCTCCTGGGTAAAGGCATCAGCGGCGCGACGCAGAGCCGCCTGGCTTTTCTGCCGGAGCGCCACACTGATTTCATTTTTGCCGTATTCGCCGAGATGTGGGGATTCGTCGGCTGTTCGGTGCTGATCGTGGCCTACGGAGTCCTGGTTTTGCGGGGCTTCGAGATCGCGGTCGTCACCCGGGAAGCCCGAGGGCGCATCATCGCGTTGGGCGTCACGGCCCTGTTCGCCGCCCAGACCCTCATCAACCTGGGCATGGTGACCGGCCTCTTGCCTGTGGTGGGCATCCCGCTTCCGCTGATGAGCTACGGCGGTTCGTCCATGGTGGTGTCGTTCATGGCGCTGGGGCTCCTCCTCTCGGTCCGAATGCGGCAGTTCCAGTAACCGGGTCCGCCGCCGCGCGGACCGCGAGTTGTGCACCGGGGGCGTATGCCCCCGCACTGGGGACTGCTGCCGTGGGAAAGCGTATCGTCGTCAACGCCGGCGTGACGGAAACGCGTCTGGCCGTGCAGGATGGGTCGCAGCTCGTGGAGCTGTACGTGGAGCGGACGGGTCGTCGCTCCATCGTCGGCAACATCTACAAGGGCGTCGTCACCAATGTCCTGCCGGGCATGCAGGCGGCCTTCGTCGACATCGGGCTCCAGAAGGATGCCTTCCTCTACGGCGGAGACTACACGGCGGACCGCGGCGACGATCCGGCCGCGGCCACGCCAGACGCGGACGAAGACGCGGCGGACCTCGACGACGGCGACAACGAGCGCGACACGGAGTCCGGGGCCGAGCCGCCGCACCGGCGCGAGCCCGCGGTGCCCATCGAGGACGTGCTGCACAAGGGCCAGGAAGTCCTTGTCCAGGTCTCCAAGGAATCGTTGGGGACCAAGGGCGCGCGCATCACCGCCTTCGTGTCCATCCCGGGGCGCTACATCGTCTACATGCCCCAGAGCCGCCACGTGGGCGTGTCGCGCCGCATCCGGGACGACGCCGAGCGCGAGCGCCTCCGCGGTATCGTGAAGGAGCTCCAGCCGCCCGCGGGTGGATTCATCGTCCGCACGGTGGCCGAAGGCAAAGCGGCCGAGGAGCTCCAGGCCGACATGCAGTTCCTGACGCGCTTGTGGAACCAGGTGCAGAGCCGTTTCGAGGCGGCCCGCGCCCCGTCCCTCCTCCACGAGGAAATGGACCTGACCTTCCGGGTCGTACGCGACCTGTTCTCGCCGGACATCGACGAGTTCCAGGTCGACACTCCCGCCGCGTACGAGAAGTGCCTGCACTTCGCGGAATCGTTGGTGCCCCAGCTCGCCTCCCGGGTGAAGCTCTACGACGGAGCCCAGCCGATCTTCGAGGCCACGGGGATCGAGAAAGAGATCGAGAAGGCGCTCCGCCGCCGCGTCTGGCTCAAGTCCGGCGGCTACATCGTCATCGACCACACGGAAGCCCTCGTGGCCATCGACGTGAACACGGGCAAGTATGTGGGCAAGCGGGACTTCGAGGAGACCGTGCTCAAGATCAACCTCGAAGCCGCCACCGAGGTCATCCGGCAAATCCGGCTCCGTGATCTCGGAGGAATCATCATCATCGATTTCATCGACATGGAGCGGGCGGAGCACCGCGACCAGGTCTTCAAGGCGCTCATGAACGCCCTCGCCGACGACAAGGCCCGGACCAATGTGCTCGAGATCTCCGAGCTTGGGCTGGTGGAGATGACGCGAAAGCGCGTCCGTCAGGGTCTCCAGTCGCTGCTCACGTCGGCCTGTCCCACGTGCAAGGGTAGCGGTACCGTGAAGTCCGATCTCACCCTGACCGCCGAGATCTTCCGCAAGGTGCAGGCGGGCGCGCGCGAGGCGACAGGGCGTGAGGTGCTCGTTCGCGTGAATCCGGAGATGGCGCATCACCTGGAAGCCGAGGAGCGGGAGGGCGTCGAGCGACTGCAGGACCTCATCGGGCGCAAGGTCGTCATCCAGGGTATGTCCTCTTACCAGCGAGAGCAGTACGACTTCACGTTCCGCTAGGGTGGTACGCGCGGGAGGGTATCCATGACCGGCCCGGTGCCGCTGATCCCGACCACGGTGTGCGGCAGTCATGGTTTGCCGTCGTGGCTTCATCTGGTCCGGGAGGCGGCGGTTGCGGATCGCCTCGGGCCGATCGATCTGCAGGAAGCGTACGAGGACGCCGTTCGCTTGGCCATCCGGGACCAGGTGGAGGCGGGCGTCGACGTCGTCTCCGATGGCGAGATGCGCCGCGTAACCTTCATCCGGGGCTTCTACGATCGGTTGGAAGGCATCCGGCCGCTCCCGATACCCCGGCGTCTGGGAGCGCCCAACTACGACAGTCACTGTCCGTATGAGGTCGTGGACCGTGTCACGGCGCCCAAGGGTCTCGGCATCGTGGAAGAGTTCCGCTTTGCCCGCCCCCACGTCGACCGGCCCATGCGCGTGGCCGTGCCAGGGCCCTTGACGCTGCTCATTCCTCTTCGCCGCGGTGACCCCTATGCCTCCGAGGACAGCCTGATCGCGGATCTCATCGCCCTCGTCAAGGCCGAGATCAAGGCTCTGGAGACGGCGGGCTGCGACTTCATCCAGGTGGACGAGCCAAACTACGTCATGACCGCGGGCAAGCATCGCGTGCTCAAGGGTGAGGCGGGGCCCATGGTGGAGGCGCTCAACGCGACCCTGGAAGGCGTCAAGGCCAAGACGGCCCTCCACGTCTGTTTCGGCAATGCACACAACAACTCCTTCTCGAGCCCCCGGCACTACCGGGCGCTCTATCCGCGCCTGCTCGACGCGCGGGTGAGCCAGTTCGTCTTCGAGTACGCGAACCGGGAAATGAGCGAGATCGGGCTCTGGAGCGAGTTCCCGACGGACAAGGAGATCGCCGTCGGGGTGGTCGACGTGAAGGCCTTCCACGTGGAGACGCCCGAGGAGATCGCCGCGCGCGTACGTCTCGCCCTCCAGCACATTCCCGCCCCGCGCCTCTGGCTCGTCCCGGACTGTGGGCTCTGGGAGACGCCGCGCTGGGTGGGTGTGGCCAAGCTCCGTTCCATGGTCGAAGCGGCCCGCCTCATCCGCCGGGAGCTGGGCGTCGCGTGACCAGCCGGTCGCGCATCAGCCGCGTGCGCATCCTGGAGCAGCTGAGGCTGGCCGCTCGGAAGGGTGACCGCGGCGCGCTGGTGCTGGCCACGGATCAAATGAAGACCTTGGCCTATTCGCCCCGCTACTGGGACAAGTACCTCGAGCTCCTCAGCAGTCCCCTCGCCCGCCTCGTCGATCTCATGGTGATCAAGCAGGGAGACAAGATCGCCCATCAGAAGGGCTGGACGCGCCCCAAGCGAGAGCGCTTGCCGACCAAGGCAAAAGCGAAAGGCGCCAAGGGGACGAAGCGGGCTCGGCGCAAGCGCCCGGCGCCCCCATCGACGCAGGGCTCGCTCTTTCCCGACCTGCCCTCCTGACGCCCTGTGGCTCCCGTCTCGTCGGGCGCGGGCGGCGGGACCGTGGTAGAGTACCCCTGTAGGGTATACGGCAAATGAGGCGGAGCGCGCGGATCACGGTCTTGCTGGGCGTCGCCGCGGCGGCGGTGGCCGCCGTCGGTTTCCTTCCGCCCATTCCCCAGGATCCCGCCTACCATCGCTTCGTCGATGTCCGGCCTCTCTGGGGTGTGGCGAACGGGTGGAATGTGCTCTCCAACCTGGCCTTCCTCGCGGTCGGTCTCTACGGGTTGCGACGTGTCTGGATGGCGCCCGCCGGCCCGCGTACGGCATTCGTCGATGCCCGCGAACGATGGCCCTACACCCTGTTCTTTGCCGGCGTAGCCTTGACCGGCGTGGGTTCGGCCTACTATCACTGGGCGCCCGACACCTCGCGGCTCTTCTGGGATCGATTGCCCATGACGGTCGGCTTCGCGGCGCTTCTGGCGGCCATCGTGGCCGAGCGCGTGAGCGTCACCGCCGGCCTCGTCGTGCTGGGTCCCCTGATCGCCGCGGGGGTGGGCAGCATCGTCTACTGGCGCGCCGGGGAACTCGAGGGCCGCGGTGATCTTCGTCCCTATGCCCTCGTGCAATTCCTTCCCGCGCTCCTGATACTGCTCATGCTGTGGTGGTTTCCGCCGCGCTACACCGGGAGCGGCTTTCTCCTTGGCGTGCTCGCCGTCTATGGCGCGGCCAAGGTCTTCGAGGCCCTGGACGGGCCGATCTTCTCTCTGGGCTTTCTGCTGAGTGGCCACACGCTCAAGCATCTGACGGTGGCTCTCGCCGCCTGGTGGGTGTTGAAGTCGCTCGACACCAGGCGGGTGTCGGCCGCGGAGGAACACACGTGATCGATGATGAGACTCGGGGCAAGGCCCTCGGCCGGCTGCGGCGCATCGAGGGGCAGGTGCAGGGAATACAGCGCATGGTCGAGGAAGACAAGTACTGCGTGGACATCCTCCTCCAGCTGACCGCGGTGCAGGGAGCCGTCGAGCAGGTGCAGCGGCTCCTCCTCGGCCGCCACATCGAGTCCTGCGTCGCCGACGCCGTTCGCTCGGGAAGCACCCGGGACCGCCAGAAGAAGATGGACGAGCTGCTCGAGGTTTTCTCGCGCTTCGGAGGTCGCTGAGTCATGGCCACTGCCAGCGAGCGAACCCGCCTCGAGTTTCCCGTCAAGGGTATGCACTGCGCCGGCTGCGTGGCCAAGGTCGAGCGCGCGCTGCGCGGCGTGGAGGGTGTGGCCGAGGCCAGTGTCAACCTTGCCACCGAGCGGGCCACCGTCTGGCTGGGTCCGGACTCGCCCGGCCTTCCCGCCATGAGGCAGGCCGTCGAAGGCGTCGGGTATACCGTTCCGGCGGCCCCGGCCCGCACGGAGGAGTCGGACGAGAGCGACCGGAAGGCCCGGGCCGCCGAGGACCGGCGGCTGCGCCTCAAGGTATGGGTAGGGGCGGCGCTGTCGGTGCCCGTGCTCCTCGGCAGCATGCGCGAAATCTTCTGGTGGGCTCCGGCCTGGCTCGCGAATCCCTGGCTACTCTGGGCATTGACCACGCCCGTGCAATTCTGGGTCGGTGGACAGTTCCATGCAGGCTTCATCCGCGAGCTGCGCCACCGATCGGCCAGCATGGACACCCTGGTTTCCCTCGGTACCAACGCCGCCTACTTCTTCAGCGTCGCCGTGACCCTGTGGCCGCACGCCTTCATGGCGGCGGGGGCCATGCACTATTTCGAGGCTTCGGCGCTCCTCATGACCTTCCTCGTGATGGGACGCTGGCTCGAGGCGCGGGCCCGCGGTGGCACCTCCGAGGCCATTCGCCGACTGGTGGCGCTGGCGCCGCGCACGGCCCGCGTGGTGCGTGCCGGAGGCGAGGACGATATATCGATTGCGGACGTCGTGGTCGGGGATCTCGTGCGGGTGAGGCCGGGTGAGCGCGTGGCCGTGGATGGCGAAGTGATCGAGGGCGGCTCGAGCGTCGACGAGTCCATGCTCACCGGCGAGAGCCTGCCCCTGACGAAGGAGCCCGGATCGAGCGTGGTCGGGGGCTCGGTCAACCGCACGGGCAGCTTCACCTTCCGGGCCACACGCGTGGGTGCCTCGACGGTCCTCGCCCAGATCATCCGGCTGGTCGAGGAGGCGCAGGGCTCGAAGGCGCCCATCCAGCGCCTGGCCGATCGCGTGGCCAGCGTCTTCGTTCCCATCGTACTCGCCATCGCTGCCCTCACCTTCATTGTCTGGTTCTGGCTCGGGCCTTCGCCCTCGCTCGTCTACGCCCTGACCAGTGCGGTCGGGGTGCTCGTGATCGCCTGTCCCTGCGCCATGGGTTTGGCCACGCCCACCGCCATCATGGTCGGCACGGGGCGCGGCGCCGAGCTGGGTGTTCTCGTGCGCAATGCGGCGGCCCTCGAGCTCCTGCACAAGGCTTCGGTCGTGGTCTTCGACAAGACGGGGACGCTGACCACGGGACAGCCCGCCGTCACCGACGTGACCGCGGTGTCCGGCATCGCCGCCGACGAAGTCCTCGCCCTTGCCGCTGCCGCCGAGCAAGCCTCGGAGCATTCCCTCGGCGAGGCCATCGTTGCCCATGCGAAGTCACGGGGGCTGGCCATGCCCGCGGTCAGCGGATTCAGTGCGGTGCCCGGCCACGGCGTAGAGGCGCAGGCTCCGGACGGCGTCATCCTGGTCGGTAGCGCGCGCCTCATGTCGGAGCGCGGTGTCGACGTGAGCGCCCTCGGCGACCGGGCGCGCGCGCTCGCCTCGGCCGGCAAGAGCAGCGTGTTCGTGGCATTCTCCGGCCGCCTTCAGGGTCTCGTGTCGGTGGCCGATACGCTCAAGCCGGAAGCACCCGAGGCGGTGGCTGCGCTCCGTGCGCTCGGTCTCGAGGTCGTCATGCTGACTGGCGACAACCGGCTCACTGCGGAGGCCATCGCCCGCGAAGCGGGCATCGAAAGCGTGCTCGCCGAGGTGCTTCCCGACCGGAAGGCGGAGGAGATCAAGCGGCTCCAGGTCAATGGGCGGGTCGTGGCCATGGTCGGAGACGGGATCAACGATGCGCCGGCCCTCGCCCAGGCCTCCGTGGGCATCGCCATGGGCTCGGGAACGGACGTCGCCATCGAAGCGGCGGACGTGACGCTCATGCGTAGCGATCTCGGCAGCGTGGTGGCCGCGGTACTGCTCTCGCGGCGGACCATGCAGATCATCCGCGAGAATCTCGCCTGGGCCTTCGGCTACAATCTGCTCCTGGTGCCGGTGGCGGCCGGCGTGCTGTACCCGCTGTGGGGAATCACCCTGTCACCTATTCTGGCGGGAATGGCCATGGCGTTGTCCTCCGTGTCGGTGGTAGCGAACAGCCTCCGTCTGCGCCGCTTCGAGGCGCTGTCCGGATCGAGGACGCGGTGATCGACTCGCCGTGTCTCGGCGGCCGCGACCGCTACGAGCGGACCATGGAAGGCTGGGTCGACAACACGTACGATGACGCCTTCACCCACACGGTCCAGATCGGCGACGACCGTCTCCGCGTGGAGCTCAGCGCCGACTGCACGCCTTCCCCCGGCTACGAGGTGCGCGCGGCGAGAGCCAGGGTGTTCGCGGGCGAGGGCGAGCCGACGGCGGTGGGACGCTTCGAGGACCTGGCGGGCGCCCGGATGGTCGCCGGCTTCAGTCGACGGCTGACCGAGGTGGCCGGTTCCGGACCGGAGTCGCGCCTCCTCGTGGACGCGGGGATAGAGGTGGCACGCCTCGCGCGACAGGTGGCCAAGCTTCCGCGCGAAGCCACGGCGCACCTGCCGTGGGGAGGCGCCCGCGCCTGCTGGGAGCTCGACTGCGCAAGCTGGATCGATCTCCCCGGATCCTGCTTTACATATAGCGCCAATGGCCGCGCGCTCCTCGACACGCGAGAGGTGAGCACACCGATGGCGGTGGAGCTCTACAGCCCGCCGCCAGCCGCGCGCCGGCTCTTCGTGCGCAAGAAGGTCATGCGGCTGGTTCGCACCCAGCCGCGCCTCCACCTCTTCCATTCGATGCACGACAATGTCCACGGCTTCGACATCCACTATGAGATCGACCTCGAGCGCGGCACGGTGGTCGCGGCGGACTCCATCACCTCACGGCTGCCGTACCAGGGTATCTGTACAGAGCCCCAGGGTCGGATCGATACTCTCGTGGGGCAGCCGGTCGATGCGGGACTGCGCAAGCGCATTCAGAGCCTGCTCGGTGGGGAACAGGGTTGTGCCCAGCTCTACGACCTGACCGCGGACCTTCTGAAGCTGTTGAGCCTCTAGCGCGGGGGAACCCATGGACATCCACACCGAGGTAGAGTCGCTTCCTACCGCCGACGGTCTCATGCCCGCCTATCTCTGCACGCCCGTGGGCAAGGGGCCCCATCCAGCCGTCATCGTCGTCATGGAGGCCTTCGGTCTCAACGCGCATATCAAGAACGTCACCGAGCGCGTCGCCCGTGAGGGGTACGTGGCGATCGCTCCCGACTTCTTCTATCGCTTCGGAAGCCCCATCGTGCCGTATGAAGATGTGCCGCGCGCCATCGGCTACATTCAGAAATTCGACTGGTCGGCGCTCATGGCGGAAATGGGCGTGGTCATCCATCACCTGAAGAACAGAGCCGACGTGCGGGGCGAACGTCTCGGCGTGATCGGGTTCTGCGTCGGCGGCACGATCGCCTTCCTCACCGCCTGCCGCCATGCGTCGGCCATCAAGGTGGCCATCTCCTTCTATGGCGGCGGCATCGGCGCCGACACCCCGGCAGCGCCCATCCATCTTGCCGACCGTCTCCAGGGTCCCGTCCTCTGCTTCTTCGGCGAGGCCGACAAAATGATCCCGATGGATCAGGTCCGGCGGGTCGACGAGACCCTCAGGCGGCTCAAAAAGACCGCCGAGGTCAAGGTCTACAAGGGAGCGGGTCACGGATTCTTCTGTGACGACCGGCCAGCCTATGATGCCTCCGCCGCCCAGAGCTCCTGGGAGATGACGCTCTCCTGGTTGTCTAAGTATTTGAATTAAAGTGAAAATAACAAAAATAAAGTCCCGAGAGACGCTTCCAGATTGAAATTGTACTGACTGTTTGGTACAAATCTGAGCCTATGCCGGACCTCCGGAATTCCATATCGACGGAGACAAAGAGCGCCAAGGGCGCGGCGACGAGGGATCAGATCCTCGACGCGGCCGGTCGCCTGATTCATCTCCAAGGCTATCACTGCACCTCGCTCGACGATGTCCTCCGCGAGAGCGGCGTGGGCAAGGGCAATTTCTACTACTACTTCAAGAGCAAGGAAGAGCTGGGGTACGCCATCATCGACAGACTGGTGCGTGGCTTCGTCGAACGCACCCTCGGGCCAGCCTTTGCCGATCCAGACGCTGATCCGGTGGGACAGATCCATGGCCTGCTCGACCGTGTGCTCGACAGTCAGCGGCAGCGCAACTGTATCGGTGGATGTCCCATGGGCAATCTCGCCTCCGAGTTGTCCGACGTTCACGAGGGCTTCAGAAAGCGGCTCGCCGATGTCTTCGTGGCGTGGCGCGTGACCATGACGCAGGCTCTCCGCAGAGCACAGGCGTCGGGTCGGTTGAGCGCCGACTGCGATCCGGGCGGCGCGGCGTCCTTCATCGTGGCCGCTCTCGAGGGGGCCATCCTCATGAGCAAGGTGACGAAGGAGATCCAGGTGCTCGAGCAATGCGTGCAGGAGCTGAAGCAGCACCTGACCCTGTATTCGAAATCGCGAGCCAACCACTTCTCGCATGCCCCGCGCCTCGGGGCAGAGGAGAGCTACGATGAGCGTGCCACAGGCTGAAGCGACAACCGGTTCCGCCGGCCGCATTCCGGCCGGGGCTGCGCGCGTCGATCGTGACGCCGCCCTCGTGGAGGGACTGCGGAAGGGAGATCCGACGGCAACCGAGCTTCTGCTCGATACGTACGGCGACCGCGTCTATCGTCTCGCCATTCGCATCACGGGCAACGAGCAGGACGCCGAGGAAGTCGTGCAGGACGCGCTGTGGACGGCCGCGCGGAAGATCGGCATGTTCAAGGGCGAGTCGGCCTTCGGGAGCTGGGTGTACCGGATCACGGCCAACACCGCCTACCAGAAGCTCCGCGGGCGGCAGAGCCGCAAACACGAGGTGCCCTGGACGGATCTTCGTCCGGCCTTCGACGATGAGCGGCATCATGCCGAGCCGATCGCGGACTGGTCGGGGAAGGTGGAGGAGCCGGCGCTTCAGGCGGAACTGCGCACCGTGCTGACCAGCGCCATCAACGACCTTCCTGCCGATTACCGAACGGCCTTTCTCATGCACGACGTCGAGGGACTGTCGAATCCCGAGATCGCCGAGTCGCTGCATCTGAGTCTGCCCGCGGTGAAGTCCCGGGTGCACCGGTCGCGCCTCTTTCTGCGCGAGCGCCTCTCCCGCTACATGGAGGCGGCCTAGTAACGAGGCTAACGCCGCGTCCTGCTTGACTTTCATGCCGCTCGTGTGGTCAGATGAACGCTCGCTCCGGCTCGTGTCGTCGCAGGTTTCGAGCGACCGGATCGGACGAGCCGGACTCCGCTACATTCACTAACCAGAGGAACAGTCATGGAAGCGGTTATCGCGACGGGCGGAAAGCAGTATCGGGTGGCTCCTGGTCGGGTGATCAAGGTCGAGCGGCTCGACAAGCCGGCTGGCTCGCCCGTGGAGTTCGAGCAGGTCCTCCTTGTCAGCAATGACGGGCAGGTGACGGTAGAGCCCAAGGCGCTGGCCTCCGCCAAGGTGACGGGGGAAGTGGTGGCCGAGACGAAGGGCCACAAGGTCCTCGTGGTCAAGTTCAAGCGCCGGAAGAACTACCGCCGACACCGCGGACACCGGCAGACGATGAGCACCGTTCGCATCACCAAGATCGAGGCATAGCGCAATGGCACACAAGAAGGGCGTCGGCAGTTCCCGCAACGGGCGCGACTCAAATTCCCAGCGGCTGGGCGTCAAGCGCTTCGGCGGGCAATTCGTCACGGCGGGCAGCATCATCGTGCGCCAGCGGGGCACCCGCTTCAAGCCGGGCGTCCACGTGGGCTTGGGCGTCGACCACACGCTGTTCGCGACCTCCGACGGTTACGTTCGCTTCGAGCGCAAGGGCGACGACAAGTACGTCAGCATCGCCCAGCAGCCCGCCTGATAGCGCCCGGCGCTCCCGGGGCCTCTGATGTTCGTCGACGAGATCGACGTCTTCGTCAAGGGCGGCGACGGGGGTGCGGGTTGCATCAGCTTCCGGCGTGAGAAGTTCGTGCCCCGCGGCGGACCCGACGGGGGCGATGGGGGTGACGGGGGTAGTGTCCTGCTCGAAGCGGATTCCCGCATTACCACCCTCCTCGATTTCCACTATCAGCGCCACTACACCGCGGAGCGCGGCCAGCACGGCAAAGGCTCGAACAGGCACGGCGCCTCCGGCGATGACACGATACTGCGAGTGCCGCTCGGCACCGTGGTGTCGGACCGCGACACGGGCGAGCGACTGGGCGACCTGACCACTTCGGGCGAACGCGTGCTCGTGGCCCGCGGGGCGCGCGGGGGGAGAGGCAATGCGCGCTTCGTGAGCTCCACCAATCGGGCGCCGCGCCGCGCCGATCTCGGGCGGGCCGGCGCCGAGCGCTGGATGCATCTCGAGCTCAAGCTCCTCGCCGACGTCGGTGTGGTCGGCTTTCCCAACGCGGGCAAGTCCACGCTGGTCTCGAGGTTGTCTGCGGCCAAGCCCAAGATCGCGGACTACCCCTTCACCACCCTCCAGCCGACCCTCGGCATCGTGCGGGTCGACGGCCATCGATCCTTTGTCATCGCCGACCTGCCGGGGCTGATCGAAGGCGCCGCCGAAGGCAAGGGCCTCGGGCACCGTTTCCTGCGCCACACGGAGCGGACGCGCGTTCTCGTGCACCTCGTCGATCTCGATCCGAGTGGCGGCCGTGACCCCGTCGAGGACTGGCGCGTGATCCAGGGTGAGCTCGCCGCGTACTCGAGCGACCTGGCGGCGCACCCGCAGGTCGTGGCGGGCAGCAAGGCGGAGCTGCCCGGCACCGAAGAGCGCCGTCTCCAGCTGGAAGGCTTCTGCGCGGGGCAAGGGCTCCCCTTTCACGCCGTCTCGTCGGTCACCGGTCTGGGTCTGGACGGCCTCGTGCGCGACGTCACCGCCATCCTGGCGAATCATTCATGGGCACCCGCCGCGGGTTGACGCGCGTGCGGCGGCTCGTGGTCAAGGTCGGCAGCGGCCAGATCGCGAGCCCGAGCGACGGCCTCGACGCCAGGCGCATCTCGGCGCTCGCCGCCGACATCGCCGGGCTCGTGGGCGAGCGTCGCGAGGTCGTCCTCGTCTCCTCCGGCGCCATCGTCGCCGGAACGGCCCGCCTGGGACTGTCCTCCCGTCGGCGCTCCATCCCGCAGACGCAGGCCGCGGCGGCCGTCGGACAGTCGTCGCTCATGTGGCACTACGAGCAGGCCTTCAAGCGCCACGGCATCAAGGTCGGCCAGGTCCTGCTCACCGCCCAGGACATCAGCGATCGCGGCCGATACCTGAACGCACGCAATACGTTGCTGGCCCTGCTCGACTTCGGGGTGCTGCCCGTCGTGAACGAGAACGATACGGTGGCGGTGGAGGAGATCAAGGTCGGCGACAACGACAATCTCGCCGCGCTCGTCGCCCATCTCATCGATGCCGATCTCCTCGTGCTCCTGACCGACGTCGACGGCCTCTACACCGGCGACCCGCAGCGCGATCCTGCGGCGATCCGGATCGAGACGGTGGAGGCGGTGACCGAGGAGATCCGCAGGCTCTGCTTCGACGACGTCGGCCGTGTCTCCGTCGGCGGCATGGCCACGAAGCTCGAGGCGGCGCAGAAGGCTGGCGCTTCCGGCATACCCATGGTGATCGCCAATGGGCGAGAGCACGGCACCCTGGGGCGGCTCCTCAAAGGTGAGCCCCTGGGGACGTATTTTCTCCCGCGCGACGACAGGCTGGCCGCGCGCAAGCGCTGGATAGCCTTCGCGGTGCCGCCGCAGGGTCGGCTCATGGTTGACGCAGGCGCGCGGAAGGCGCTGACCGAGAAGGGAAAGAGCCTCCTTCCCTCGGGGCTCGTGGAGGTCACGGGAGACTTCCGCGCCGGTGAGGTGGTGGCGCTGGCCGAGCCCGAAGGTGACGATTTCGCGCGGGGACTCGTGAACTATGACGCGGGAGATCTTCGCAAGATACGCGGAGCGAAGACGGCAGAGATCGAGAGGGCCTTGGGGTACAAGGGGCTCGCCGAGGTCATTCACCGGGACAACCTGGTGGTGCTCTCCGGCCCGGGAGGAAGCTGATCATGGACGTGACGGCGCACGTAACGGGCAAGGCACGGGCGGCGAAGGAGGCGGCCCGCGCCCTCGCTCTGGCTTCCACGCGGGCGAAGAACGATGCCCTCCAGCAGATGGCCCGAGGGCTCGAGGAAAAGACGGGCCTCGTGCTCGATGCCAATCGTTCCGATCTCGCCCGCGCGCGATCGGCGGGGTTGGCGAGCGCCTTCATGGACCGGCTCACGCTCTCCGAGAGTCGTCTCGAGGAGATGGCGGCGGGTCTTCGGCAGGTCGCCGCGCTGCCCGATCCGGTCGGGGAGACCGTCGAGGCATGGCGGCGCCCCAACGGGATCGAGATCTCACGGGTCCGCGTGCCCCTGGGCGTGGTGGGCTTCATCTACGAGTCGCGTCCCAATGTCACGGCCGATGCCGCCGGGCTCTGCCTCAAGTCGGGCAATGCGGTGCTCCTGCGCGGGGGTAGCGAGGCACTCGAGTCCAATACCGCCATCGTCCAGGTGCTCGCCAAGGCTATCGAGAAGATCGGACTCCCCGCCGATTCGGTGCAGGTCGTGGACACCGCCGACCGAGCCGCGGTCATGGCCATGCTCACCCTCGACCGCTTCATCGACCTCATCATTCCGCGCGGGGGTGAGGAGTTCGTACGACTGGTGACTGAGCGGTCGACCGTGCCGGTTCTCAAGCATGACAAGGGACTCTGCCACGTCTACGTGGACGCGAGCGCGGATCTCGACATGGCGGTAGCCATCGCCGTCAATGCCAAGGCGCAGCGGGTGAGCGTGTGCAATACCATGGAGACCTTGCTCGTCGACGCGGCGGCGGCCGCCCGGGTCCTGCCCAAGGTCGCCGCGCGGTTGCGGGAGGCGGGGGTGGAGGTCCGGGGCGACGAGCGCACGCGGGCCCTCGTGCCTGGTGCAACTCCGGCCACCGAGGCCGACTGGGACACCGAATACCTCGACTATATCGTGGCCGTCCGCGTGGTGGACGGGCTCGATGCCGCCATCGACCACATTCGCCGGCACGGCTCGGGGCTGGCCGAGGCCATTGTGACATCTGATCTCCGCAACGCGCGCCGCTTCACGCGCGACGTGGATGCCGCGGCCGTCCTCGTCAATGCCTCGACGCGCTTCGTCGACGGCTCCCAGTTCGGCATGGGCGCCGAGATGGGAATCTCGACCTCGCGCCTCCACGCGCGCGGGCCGGTCGGGGTGCGCGAGCTGACCACGACCAAGTTCATCGTGATGGGCGATGGCCAGGTGCGGGAGTAGCCGGCCCGGTGCCCACGGTCGGTGTCTTCGGCGGATCGTTCAATCCGATTCATTTCGGTCATCTCCTGCTCGCGGACGAGATCTGTGAGGCCCTCCGGCTCGACCGCGTGCTCTTCGTGCCCGCGGCCGTGCCGCCCCACAAGCCGGCGGCCGAGCTGGCCTCCGCCGAGCACCGCTATCGCATGACGGCGCTGGCCGTCCGCGCGCACCCGCGCTTCGCCGTCTCCGACATAGAGCTTCGCCGCGAGGGACCGTCCTACACGGTGGACACGCTGGCCGCCCTCCAGGGCGAGGGGACGCTCAGGCTTCTCATCGGATCGGATACCTTCCTCGACCTCCTGAGCTGGCGCGATCCGCGAGAGGTCGCGCGGCTCGCCCAGCTGATCGTCGTGCCGCGCACGGGCGGCGAGTTCGATCCGGACGGCCCCGCCGCCCAGAAGGTGCTGCATGAGCTCGGGCTGTCCGCCTTCGGCGTCGCGGAGGGTCCCGTGCTGTACCGCGCCGCCTCCTTGCCGATTTCGGGGTCGGACCTTCGCCGGCGCGCGCGCGAGGGCCGAAGCCTGGTCTATCGCATGCCGGAAGCCGTCGCCGCCTATATCCGCGAGCACGGTCTCTACCGGGCGGGCTCCTGATGGCTGGCCTCTCTGCCGAAGCCACCGCGCGGCTGGCGGCCCGGGCCGCCCTCGAGAAGAATGCCGAGGATCTCGTCATCCTGAACCTGCAGGGGTTGTCGAGCGTCGCGGATTTCTTCCTCGTCACGAGCGCGCGCTCCACCACGCAGGCCGACACCATCATCGAGGCGGTGCGCGCGGCCTTGAAGGCGGCGGGGACACGGCCGCGGCATCAGGAAGGTAGCGCGGAGAGCGGGTGGGTTCTCCTCGACTACGTCGATGTCGTGGTCCACGTGTTCATCGGCGACACCCGGCACTTCTATGCCCTCGAGCGATTGTGGGGCGACGCGCCGCTCCTCTCCGTGGAGCGCTGAGAGTCCGCGCGCGATTGATTTCCCCTGGGGGGCGTGGTAGCCTTCGCCACTGATTCCGGCCCCGAACCGGCCGTGTCGCGGAGGAGACAGCGATGAGGAAGGAGCGCTTGGCGCAGTTCAAGAAGAAGCTGGAAGAGAAGCATCGCCAGCTTGTCGAAGGGGTGGGCAAAACCGTCCTGTACGCCAAGGGTCCCGAGGACGACTCCACCAAGGACCTGGGCGACCAGGCTGCGACGTCGTACAACCGTGAATTCCTCTTCGAGCTCAGCAACGGCGACCGGCGTCTCCTCAAGGAAGTCGGCTCCGCGCTCCAGAAGCTCGAAGAGGGCAATTTCGGTGATTGCGAACGGTGCGGGGAGGCGATAGCGGAAAAGCGCCTCGAGGCCCTCCCCTTCGCCCGCTACTGCATCGAGTGCCAGCGGGCGATCGAAGAAGAAGAGCGCACCGCCGCGGGGTAGCGTCCCCCGGTAGCACGGCCGTCGTGTCCGTCCCGTGTCCATGGTGCCACGGCTGGAACGTATCTCGCCCCTAACGCCTCCCGAAGTCATCCCCCCGCGCTGGCGGCCTTGGGTCACCGCAGCGCTCGACCTCGTCTTTCCCCCTCTCTGTCCCGTGTGTCGGGCGATGCTGGGCACAGGCCGGCGTGACCCCTTGTGCGGGGCGTGCTGGGAAGGCCTGGAACGTATCAGGCCCCCCTGGTGCCGTTGCTGCGGCATGCCCATGGGCATCGAAGGGGTCTGTGGGGTCTGTCGGCGGCGACGCCCTCGCTTCGCCTATGCCCGGGCGGCCGCGCGATACGGCGGCCTGGTGCGCGAGGCCATCCACGCCTTGAAGTTCGGCGGTCGGCGCGGGCTGGCCGAGCCGCTGGGGGAACTGGTGGCCGGGATCGGTCTCTCGGCGTTGCCGGGGGCGGCGCCCGATCTCCTCGTCCCCGTGCCCCTCCATCGCCGCCGCGAGCGCGAGCGCGGCTATAACCAGGCCCTGCTCCTGTCGCGGTATCTCGAGCGAGCCTGGGGCGTTCCGGTGAACGCCGACGTGCTGGTGCGTCGGGGGGCCACCGTCCCCCAGGCGGATCTCGACGCGCCGGCGAGAAGGCGAAACGTTCGCGGGGCGTTCGCCGTGACTAGACCTGAGGCCATTGTCGGTCGCCACGTCGTCCTGGTGGACGACGTGCTCACCACGGGCGCCACCGCAGGCGAGTGTGCGCGTTGCCTCAGCCGGGCCGGGGCGTCCGTCGTGGGCGTCCTTACCATCGCCCGCACCGTCTGAGCCGCCTCCGTCCATGCTTGCAGCACCGCCCCGCGCCGCCTATAATCAAGGTTCTTGTGTGGCGGAAGTCGCCGCCAATCCTCAATAATCGTCATCCCTCAAGGAGCGCATCATGGGCGTGCGAGTAGGCGTCAACGGGTTCGGACGAATCGGGCGGGTGTTCTTCCGGGCGGCGCTCCAGGAGCCCGAGATCGAAGTCGTCGCGGTCAACGACCTGGCGGATGCCAAGACGCTGGCGCATCTGCTGAAGTACGACTCGGTCCACGGCATCCTTGCCGGCGAGGTGAGGCACAAAGGCGAGGCGATCTTCGTCAACGGCCGGGAAGTGCGGGTGTGTTCCGCGAAGGATCCGGCAACGCTGCCGTGGGGCGAGATGGGCGTGGACATCGTGGTCGAGTCCACGGGAGTCTTTCGTGACAAGGCCACGACCACCAAGCACCTGCAGGCGGGCGCGAAGAAGGTCATCATCACCGCCCCCGCCAAGGACCCCGACATCACGGTGGTGTTGGGAGTCAACGAGCACAAATACGACTCGGCCAAGCACGAGCTGGTCTCGAATGCTTCCTGCACCACGAATTGCCTGGCCACGGTCGCCAAGGTCCTCCTCGATGGTTTCGGCATCAAGCGCGGCTTTGCCTCGACCGTGCACTCCTACACCAACGATCAGCCCATCCACGACTTCCCCCACAAGGACCTGCGGCGCGCCCGGGCGGGTGCCGTGAGCATGATCCCGACCACGACCGGCGCCGCCACCGCGGTGGGATTGGTGCTTCCCGAGCTCAAGGGGAAGCTGGACGGTCTGGCCATCCGCGTCCCCACCGCGAACGTCTCGGTGGTGGACCTGACCGCCGAGTTGGAAAAGCCCGCGACGACCGCGTCGGTCAACGACGCCTTCAGAGCGGCGGGCGCCGGCGCGCTCCGCGGCATTCTCGACACCACGGACGAGGAGCTGGTCTCGGTGGACTTCAACGGCAATGCGCACTCGTCCATCGTGGACCTCGGGTCGACCGCGGTCATCGACGGCGCCATGGTCAAGGTCCTTGCCTGGTACGACAATGAGTGGGGATACTCGAACCGGGTGAAGGACCTGATCAAGTACATGGCCAAAAGTCTGTAGCTTTGGCCACGCTGACTATCGCGGAGCTGGATCTCTCGGGGAAGCGCGTTTTCCTCCGGGTGGACCTCAATGTCCCCCTCGAAGACGGGCGGGTCACCGAGGACACGCGCATCCGCGCCGTCCTCCCCACCATCGATCGGTGCCTCAAGGGGGGCGCGGGCGTTCTTCTCGCCTCACACCTGGGGCGACCGAAGGGCAAGCCCGATCCGCGCTATTCGCTCAAGCCGGTGGCCGCCCGCCTCGAAGAGCTACTCGGCCGCCCCGTCCCCCTCCTCCCGGACTGTGTGGGCCCCGAGGTCGAGGCGGCGGCGGCCGCGCTCAAGCCGGGCCAGGTCATGCTTCTCGAGAATCTTCGCTTCCATGCCGGAGAAGAAGCCAACGACCCCGAGTTCGCCCGCGCCCTCGCGGCTCTGGCCGACGTCTACGTCGACGACGCTTTTGCCGCCGCCCATCGCGCCCACGCCTCGATCGAAGGCATCACGCGCTACTTGAAGCCCGCGGCGGCTGGCCTGCTCATGCAGCGCGAGCTCGAGGCCTTGGGTCGCATCTTCGAGCGGCCCGAGCGCCCCGTGGCCGCGGTGCTGGGCGGGGCCAAGGTCTCCGATAAGCTGGCTCTCGTCGAGCATCTGCTTTCCCGAGTCGAAATGCTCCTGATCGGCGGTGGCATGGCCTTCACGTTCCTGTCCGCGCTGGGCTACGGCGTCGGCCGCTCGCTCCTCGAGTCCGAGCGCCTCGAGGCGGCCCGCGCCATTCTCTCTCGGGCGAGGAGCCTCGGGGTGACGGTGCGGCTGCCCGTGGACGTGGTGGCGGCGCCGGGTCTCGACAGCGGGGAGGGTATCCGCACGGTGGGGGTGAGGGAGATCCCGAGCGACCTCATGGGGCTCGATCTTGGTCCAGTGACGGTGGAGCAGTTCAGCTCGGCGCTCAAAGGCGCCAAGACCATCCTGTGGAACGGGCCCATGGGCGTGTTCGAGAAGCCGCCCTTCGCCGCGGGCACGGTGGGGGTCGCGCGCGCCGTGGCCGCTTCCGGGGCCTTCTCGGTGATCGGCGGCGGGGACACGATTGCCGCCGTCCAGCACGCGGGCGTGACCGAACGCATCGGCTACATCTCGACGGCGGGAGGCGCCTTCCTCGAGTTCCTCGAGGGCCGCGTGCTCCCGGGGGTCGCCGCTCTCGACGAGGCGCCCTGATGCGCACGCCCCTCGTCGTCGGCAACTGGAAGATGCACGGCGGGATCGCGGAAGCCCGCGCTCTCGCCACCGCGATACGTGACGGGCTCAAGCGTCCGCGCGGTGTCGAGGTGGCGGTGTGCCCGCCGTACACGTCGCTGCCCGCGGTCGCGGAAGCGCTCTCCGGCTCGCCTATCGCGTGGGGCGGCCAGAATTGCCACTGGGAGGACAAGGGCGCCTTCACCGGAGAAATCGCTCCGGGCATGCTCGCCGAGCTGGGCTGTCGCTATGTACTGCTCGGGCACTCCGAGCGCCGCCACACTTTCCGCGAGACCGACGAAGAGATCAACCGCAAGGTCGTGGCGGCGCTTCGACATCAGCTCGTGCCCCTCCTGTGCGTGGGCGAGACGGAGGAAGAGCGCCGTCAGGGCCTGACCTTCACGGTGGTGGAGGGACAGCTGCGCGCGGGATGGGCAGGACTGGGGGCCGATGACATCGCCCGCGGCATCCTCGCCTATGAGCCGGTGTGGGCGATCGGAACGGGCGTGAATGCCACGCCGGCTCAGGCCGCGGAAGTGCACGGTTACCTTCGCGGACTCGTCTCCGAGCTCGCCTCGAAGGAGGTCGCCCAGTCCCTTCGCATCCTCTACGGCGGCAGTGTCAAGCCAGACAATGCCGCCGAGCTGACGCAGGAACCAGACATCGACGGCTCGCTCGTTGGCGGCGCCTCGCTTCAGCCCCAGAGCTTCATCACCATAGCGAAGAAGTCCGCCTCGAAGGGCGGCTCGTCAAAGGAGTGAACCGCGCATGTTCATCCTGATCGTCATCATCCACGTCCTCGTGAGCCTCGTCATCATCGGCCTCGTGCTCCTCCAGTCGGGCAAGGGCGCGGATATTGGCTCCGCCTTCGGCGGGGCGGGCAGCCAGGCGGTGTTCGGCTCGATGGGCACGCCCACGGTGCTGGGAAAGATCACGACGGTGGTCGCCACCGCCTTCCTGATCACCTCGTTCTCCCTTGCCGTGCTCTCCCACAAACGCGCCGAAACCATCATGCCCGCCTCCGCGCCTGCCGCGGCTCCCGCTTCGGGCGGCGCGGCGCCGGCCAAGCCTGCCCCCGCACCCACGACCCCCGCGCCCGCGCCGGAGAAGAAGTAGCATGCGGCCCGCTCGCGTCGTCTCTCTGCTCGCGCTGGCGCTGCTCACCCTGGGGGGCCTCCTCGCGATCGGGGGTGGCGGAGGCAAGATCGCCGTGGCCGCCGACGAGCCCCCAGCAAGCGAAAAGCCCGCCCATGGCGATACCTTCGTGCACGCCTCCATCGGCGACATCACCGGTCTCATCCCGAACATCACGTCCGACGCGCCTTCGCATGCGGTGTCGGGCCTGATCTACGACGGGCTGGTTCAGACCGACAAGGACTTGAACTGGGTGCCCGCGATGGCCGAGTCCTGGCAGTTCAGCAAGGACTGCCTCACCCTGACCTTCAAGCTGCGGAAAGACGTGAAATGGCACGACGGCAAGCCGTTCACCGCCGAGGATGTCCACTTCACCTACAAAACCATGATGAACCCGAAGACTCCCACGGCGTACCGGGACGACTTCGAGCTCGTGCGGGACGTCCAGGTGCTCGATCCGTACACCGTGCGCGTCATCTACGCGCAGCCCTATGCCAAGGCTCTCGGCAGCTGGGGGACGGCCATGCTGCCGAAGCACCTGCTCTCCAAGTACGCGGAGGAGGGCAAGCTCCGGGAAGCGCCCCAGAACACGACGGCCCCCATCGGCACCGGACCGTACAAGTTCCAGGAGTGGAAGAGCGGCGAAAAGGTCGTGCTCCTCGCCAACAAGGACTACTACGTCCAGGGACGGCCGTACGTCGGCCGCGTCGTGTACCGGGTCATCCCGAGCCAGGCCACCATCTTTCTCGAGCTCAAGGCCAAGGGCGTGGACATGGCGGATCTCACGGCCATCCAGTACGCGCGCCAGACCGACTATGCGGCGTTCAAGCAGGACTACAACAAGTATCGCTACTCCGCCAATCGCTACACGTATTTCGGCTTCAATCTGAAGGATCCGCGCTTCGCGGACAAGCGGGTGAGACAGGCGTTCGCATATGCCATCAACAAGCCCGAGCTGATCGAAGGCGTGGTCATGGGGCTGGCCCGCGAGGCGACGGGGCCGTACCGGCCGGGCACCTGGGCCTATACGGACAAGGTGAAGCGTTACCCGTACGATCCGGCCAAGGCCCGGCAGCTCCTCGCCGCCGCCGGCTGGACAGACAAAAACGGCGACGGGATCCTTCGCAACAAGGACGGCCAGCCCTTCACCTTCACCATCCGGACGAATCAGGGCAACGAAGAGCGGAAGAAGCTCGCGGAGCTGATCCAGCAGCGGCTCAAAGAAATCGGAGTGCAGACGGATATCCAGACCATCGAGTGGGCGGCGTTTCTCAAGGAATACATCAAGCAGAAGCGCTTCGAGGTGATCATCCTCGGCTGGGGCACGGGCATCGATCCGGATCAGTACGCGATCTGGCACTCATCGCAGATGGGTCCCGATCAGCTCAACCAGATCTCCTACGCGAACCCCGAGGTGGACGCGCTCCTCGAAAAGGGTCGCACCTCCTGCAATCAGAAGGATCGCGTGGCGACCTACCACCGGATCCAGGAGATCCTCGCCGAGGACCAGCCGCTCATCTTCCTGTACTTCAACGACGCGCTCCCCGCGGTGTCCTCCCGCGTGCGGGGGATCAAGCCGGAGCCGTCGGGCATCAGCTACAATTTCATCGACTGGTTCGTGCCGAAGGCTCTGCAGCGCTATACGCCCGGTTAGATGGCGCTTTTCGCTCTGCGCCGGCTGGTGCTGGCGATCCCGCTTCTCATCGGGATCACCTTCATCTCTTTCCTGGTCATTCAGCTGGCGCCGGGGGGGCCGTTCGACTACATCCGCGGGGAGGAATCGGGGCAAGACTCCAAGCTCATCGAGCGGCTGAACAAGGAATACGGGCTCGACCAGCCCATCTACGTCCAGTACTGGCGTTGGCTCATCCGCATCGGCCGGCTCGACTTCGGCCGCTCCTTCCAGCCCGACGCCAAGCCCGTGCTGACCAAGATCGGCGAGCGGCTCCCCATCACCCTCTTCCTCAACCTGATCCAGATGATCATCATCGTGGCCCTCGCCATTCCCATCGGCGTCGCCTCGGCCACGCGTCAGCACTCGATCTTCGACAAAGTCACCACCGTGTTCGTCTTCATCGGCTTCGCCACCCCCGACTTCTGGCTGGCGCTCCTCCTCATGATCCTCTTCGGAGTGCAGCTCGACTGGCTGCCCATCTCCGGGCTGCGGTCTCTGAACTACGAGTACATGAGCTTCTGGCGGCAGCAGTTCGACTTCCTGTCCCACCTGGTCCTGCCCGTGACCGTAGTGGCGTTCGGAGGGTTGGCCGGGCTCTCGCGTTACATGAGGCAGAGCATGCTGGAGGTCGTCCGCCAGGACTACGTGCAGACCGCGCGAGCCAAGGGATTGCCCGAGCCGGTGGTCATCGGCAAGCATGCTCTCCGGAATGCCCTGCTCCCGGTGGTGACCATCCTCGGTCTCTCGCTGCCCGGCCTCATCGGGGGTAGCGTCATCATCGAGAGCATCTTCGCCATCCCCGGTATGGGCCAGCTCATGGTTCAGTCCGTCTTCTCGCGCGACTATCCGGTCATCATGGGCAATCTCGTCATCGTGGCCACCCTGACCCTCCTCGCCAACCTCTTCGCCGATCTCGCCTACGGGATGGTGGATCCGCGCATCCGCTTCGCGGGACGGCGGGGGCGGCGGCGGCGCTAGGATGCCGCCGAGAGCGGGAGCGCGGCGGGGGGAGCTGAGTCAGTTCTGGCGGACCTTCAAGCGCAATCAGCTCGCCTGCGTGGGCGCGGTCGTGGTCGGCGTTCTCGTCGGCGTCGCCATTCTGGCCCCGGTGCTGGCGCCGTGGGACCCGAACAAGCCTGACATGAAGAGAATCCTCGAGGCACCGTCCGGCAAGCATTGGTTCGGCACCGATCAGATCGGTCGCGACGTGTTCTCGAGGCTGCTCTACGGCTCGCGCATCTCGCTGGCCGTCGGCTTCGTCTCCGTGGGCATCGCAACACTGATCGGTGTCCTCCTGGGGGCCTCCGCGGGCTATCACGGCGGCATCGTCGACGGCGCCATCATGCGGCTCGTGGACCTCATGCTGGTGTTTCCGCGCTTCTTCCTGCTCTTGGCCGTCTTGGCCTTCCTGAAGCCCTCCATCTGGACCATCATGACCGTGATCGGTATGACGGGCTGGATGGGCGTCACCCGCCTCGTGCGCGCCGAGTTCCTCGCCCTTCGCGAGCGCGAATTCGTCATCTGGTCGGAGTCCATCGGGGCGGGCGCTCTCCGGGTCATCTTCAAGCACATCCTGCCCAATGCGCTGGCCCCCGTGCTCGTGGCCATGACCCTCGGCATTCCCGCCGCCATCCTCACCGAGTCCGGCCTCTCCTTCCTGGGCCTGGGCGTGCAGCCGCCCTACGCGACCTGGGGCAACATCCTGAACGACGGCAAGGACCTCATCACGTATGCGTGGTGGTTGACGCTCTATCCCGGCCTGGCCATCCTGATCACCGTGCTCTCCTACAACCTTCTCGGCGAGGGGATACGCGACGCGCTCGACCCGCGGCTGCGCCAATCCGCGGTCGGACGCGTGCTTCGGCTCGGCCGCTGATTGACAAGCCGCTCGCGGCCACGGCATACTCTGCCTTCGCCGGGCCGAAGTGGCGGAATTGGCAGACGCGCACGTTTGAGGGGCGTGTGGGGCAACCCGTGGGGGTTCGAGTCCCCCCTTCGGCACCATTCCTTCCGGACGACATCCAACCTGCTCAGACACCGTGCATCGCATCGTTCGCCGAGGCCTGTTGCGCTTGTGAAAGCTGTGCCATAATGACCACAGCCCAACGGGAAAAAGGACAAGTCTCCATGGGATTTTCGCTTCCCCTCCTCGAGTCGACGAGGCCCGCGACCGCGCCGAAGCCGGCATGGCTCAAAGTGCGCGCGCCCGGCGGCCCAAACTACATCAGGCTCAAGGGCCTCATGCGGGAGTGGAACCTGCACTCCGTGTGCGAAGAAGCGCACTGCCCGAATATCGGCGAATGCTGGGAAGACTCGACGGCCACCTTCATGATCCTCGGTGATACGTGCACGAGGAACTGCGGCTATTGCGCCGTGTCCCACGGCAAGCCCGTGTGGGAGGATCGCGAGGAGCCGGAGCGCGTGGGCCGCGCCGTGGGCGAGCTCGGGCTCGAGCACGTGGTCATCACCTCCGTCAATCGCGACGATCTGGCCGACGGCGGTGCGGGCGTGTTCGCGGCGACGGTGCGCGCCATCCGGCGCTCCGCGACGGGTTGCCGCGTCGAGCTGCTGATCCCGGATTTCCAGGGCAAGGCGGAGGCGCTCCAGACGGTCATCGAGGTCGCCCCCGACGTGCTCAACCACAATACCGAGACCGTGCCACGTCTCTACAAGCTGGCCCGCCACGGCGGGCGCTTCGAGCGCACCCTCGAGCTCTTCCGGCGCGCGCGCCGGGCTGCGCCGCGTCTCCTCACGAAGTCCGGGATCATTCTTGGTCTGGGCGAGGAGCGGGCGGAGCTCCTCGAGACCATGCGCGATCTCCGGGCCGCCGACGTCAATATCCTGACCCTCGGCCAGTATCTCCGCCCCTCTCCTCAGCATCTCCCGGTCGCGCGCTACTACGCGCCGGAGGAGTTCGTCGAGCTCGGGGAGGCCGGCCGCGCCATGGGCTTCGCCCACGTCGAGTCGGGGCCGCTGGTGCGCTCCTCCTATCACGCCAAGCGTCACCTCGACGGCATCCCCGCAGGCAACGGATCATGAACCGACTCGTGGTCGCTCCGCAGCGGTGGGGGGGTCTGAACCGGCTCGTGGTTGCTCCGCGGCGGTGGGGGGGTCTGGGGGAGGAGCGGCGCCCCTTCCAGCAGCAACGGATCATGAACCGCCTCGTGATTGCTGCGCGTCGGTGGGGGGGTCTGGGGGAGGAGCGGCGCTCGCTCCCCCCCAGGACCTGATGGAATACATCCCCATCCTGATGGTGTTCGCGGTGTCCGCCCTCGTGGCGGGCGCCCTCCTGGGCATTCCCGCCTTGATCGCCCCGCGGCGTTACTCACGGACCAAGATGGAGCCCTTCGAGTGCGGCAAGGATCCGGTCGCCCTGCCCGAGGGACGCTTCGCCATCAAGTTCTCGACCATTGCCATCTTCTTCATCATCTTCGACATCGAACTGCTCTTCGTCTGGCCGTGGGCTACCGTCTTCAAGAGCCTCGGCTGGTTCGGCTACTCGATCATGCTGGTTTTCCTGGGCGTGCTCATGCTCGGGTTTCTCTACATCTGGCAGAAACGAGGGCTCGAATGGGACTAGGGAGCTTCTTCACCTCCAGGCTTGACGAGGCCATCGGGTGGGCGCGGAAATTCTCCATCTTCCAGTACCCATTCGTGACGGCGTGCTGCGGCATGGAGTACATGGCCACCGCCTGCTCCCACTACGACGTCGACCGGTTCGGCGCCGGCCTGCCTCGCTTCTCCCCCCGCCAGGCCGACGTCCTCTTCGTGGTGGGCACGATCAGTCACAAGATGGCGCCCGTGCTCAAGCGGATCTACGACCAGATGTGCGAGCCCAAGTGGGTGGTCGCCTTCGGTGTCTGCACCTGCACCGGCGGCTTCTACAATAACTATGCGACCGTTCAGGGGATCGACACCATCATCCCCGTGGACGTCTACATTCCCGGCTGCCCGCCTCGTCCGGAGAG